>Ga0315312_1000266_pt1 | contig 74538 bp, 85 predicted proteins | sample TDP7_MG_FD_203629 | JGI IMG/M metagenome (GOLD analysis project Ga0315312, IMG submission 203629) | Freshwater sediment microbial communities from Lake Towuti, South Sulawesi, Indonesia - TDP7 | ecosystem: Environmental > Aquatic > Freshwater > Lake > Sediment | place: Indonesia: South Sulawesi...
CAGGCTACGCATGGTGTGAAACGCTGCGCCAGGCCCACCGTTTTCACCGAAGACATGTTTGAATCCAAAGGTGAACGGCGTGTAGAAATCTCTATCCCAGAGTTCATAGCGCCTCCTCGCTACTGCTGTGATGACGTAATTTGCGCCCTTGAAAGCCTCGAGGCGGTCGGTAGTGGCCTCGATCTTCGCATCAGACTTCCGATACTCCTTTAGTAGCTGCGCGAAACGAAACATCCGATTAAGCGCGATTTCATCAATGTCAACAAGGCTTATCGTCCGGTCAGTCTCCCTTAACTCCTTTGAAGAGAGAAGATCCGCGATTGCGCCTCTACCGAAAGTCTCACTTCCAGCACCTACAAGTGCCACCTTTATCTTTTTCACTCTTCCACCTCATGCATCCATATCAACGCATTCTTTTTTCACTAACCACCACTTAAAAGCTTTACTCCGGAGAGACCCGTCTTGAGTCAGCTCCTAGTCATGGTTTTCTCACTTTTCCAATGGAATTGCGGCTGCGAGAACGACTCCAACTCCCGATACTAAAGAATAGAGCCGGGGTTTAAGGGATCTTCACAAGTTAACCCCCTGCAAATAGGCATCGGGACTAAGAGAAAAATCGTTTCGAATTTTCCTTGATGCTTGTTTTTTGATTATTCTTCATAACATTCGTTGAACGGTTAATCGTTACACGTAAGGAAGATAAGTTTCCTGTGGCGATCACCTGGAAAAGCTCAAGTTAAAGAAGAGAGCTGATGAGATGGGGATAAACATCAGTGCGTCATTAAGAAAAGCCCTCGAGGATGAGCTCAAAAGGATGGAGCTTCAGAAGGCACTTGAAACCCTTAGAAAGGAGGTCGAAGCAGCTCCCGAGCTTCCCGAAGGAACAATCGTGACGATAATCCGCAATATGAGAGAGGGCCGTGGAATTGTCAAATGAGTTCCATGAAGCTGTTTTAGACGCGTCCATACTCTTACAAACTCTTGTTAGGGAGAAGTACACGGACACAACCCTGAAACTTCTGGGCACACTCAAGACAATATACGCACCCTCATTCATCCTATAGGAAATGGGTAATGCCCTAGTAATAATGGTACGCAAAAACATCATCACAAAAGAAGATGCCACAAGGAAGTTTAACTCAGCGAGCTCCATACCAACACTTAACATCAGGGATCCCGCACTCGGCGAAGCCATAGACATTGCCATTGAGCTAGAGATCACCCTATATGACGCCTCCTATCTGGCCCTAGCCCGCGAAGCAGGCGCACCACTCCGTCACCGCTGACAAGGAGCTGTATGAGAGGGGAAAGAAGACGACCAAGGTAATTCATACTTCTGAAGTAACTTTTTGACGCTTTCCTGACTGAAGTCAGGAGATTATCTATAAATTCTAAGAATCTAAGCCAAGTTTTAAACCTATATGGGCCCGCCACTAAGAACATTGGATTCTGATCCTTCATTCTCATAGTTTCCTCTCAAGAGGAGTCTTGGTTTTTAGATTTCCTGCCTCGTTTAATACTTGAAGCAGTATTCGTTGCCGATGTAATAGGGGTATTAATATGAGACTGATGCTGAGATCTTGGGCGTCAGGAATATAGGTAAGATTTTTCTTACTAATTCGACTGGATTGATGATGGAAGCATCTACAACCAAGGTCTCATTTAAGGGACAAGTCGTTATCCCTGTAAATGTGAGGAGGGCGGCCGGACTGAAAGAGGGAGAGAAAGTGCTAGCCATAGCACTCGACAATATGGGTAATCCTAAAGAAGATTGCCGACAAGACCTTTGAAGAAACAGTTAAGCCAGTCTGGCATAGAATACGGCAGATTAGCCTGACGGAGGAAGGCGTAGACGCCCTCATTCGAGAAGCAAAGGCTCAAGGTAGTTCTTGACACAAATGTCTGGATCTCAGCAATAATTTAGGGCGGGTTACTCGCCACCATTATCAAGGCTGCAGAGGACCACAGAATCATCGTTGTTGTATCGGCGGAAATCCCCCGGAAGATCAACCGGAAACTTGCTTTTCCTCGACTTAGGGAAGTATACGAGGACTTAGACATCAAACGTGAGGAATTGATAGAAGCTGTACTAAGGGTTGCGAAGCTGGCGGAGGTGAAAACTAAGGTTAACATAGTTCACGAAGACCTTGCTGACAACAAGTCCTTTGGGTGCGCCTTGGACGGTGATGCCGAGTGCGTGGTGAGTGGAGACGAACATATCTCCAGGATAGAGCGTTATCAAAGTGTACGAATACTCTCAGTGAGACAATTCTTCAAGCTGCTGGAAGAAACCAAGAGCCATTCATCTGACAATCAGGTTGGATTCGAGAATTGGATTTTCTACTCTCTTCTCATAGTAAAGTACGAATCAGTTTATTGAGTCTCGCCATCTTTACGTCTCTCTCGCGTGTAAAATATTTCCCGAGAGAATGCAAATCCTTTTAGAAAGATTTCTAGGCTTATCATCGAGCGAGGTCCGCCATATTCTTTTTGCATAATTGCATAGTGATCATCAATTTACGGTACAAATCAAAAATGCTAAGTTAGAGCCGTCTAGTTGCTGACTAACAATTCATGCCACAATTCGAGTAGCGCACCAAAATGTTACCGAGATGGTTCTAATCCTTCGTCGTTTGCTGTATTTTGTACCACCACATGTAAATACACATTTAGACTGAAAAGATTTAAGAGATGATCTTGAAAAATGTGGTTTTGTGAGTGGAAATGCCGAATACAAGGGTTAGTTTCATACCATGTGGTGTACATGTGAGAGTGACTGACTCTTTCGGTCGTCCCTTCATAGACTTCCAAATGTTAAAGAAGGCTGTGTATGCCCTCCGGAAGATGGGGCTTGAGGTCTGTGAATTTGAAGACTTTGTGCGTAGGAAGGATGATGCGATCAGAGCTATAGAGTACTCTGAGAGGGAAGGAGTGGATTGCATAATATTGTACGCAGCGACATGGCTATGGGCCTCGGAGATGATCAGCGCTATAAGGTCTACGTCGAAGCCGATCCTAGTTTGGACCGCCCCGATCTCCCAGGGTTGGGCCACCGGGGGAGCGATGGTACTCCATGGAACACTAGATGAGGTGGGAATAAAACATGAGTTTGTGTATGGATTTCCCCACGATAATGAGACCATGAGGAGAATAGAGGCTTATGCTAATGCCGCTAGGGTTGCGAATAAGTTGAAAGGATCAACGATAGGCCTTATAGGCGGCTTCAGCATGGGAGCCTTTACGGGGAGGGTTGATGAAGCCTACTGGATGGAGAAGTTTGGTGTGAACGTTGACCATGTTGACCAGTACATGGTTATCCGAATTGTCGATGAAATTTCGAAAGAGGAAGTCACAAGAAAATATGAAGAACTAAGGACTCTTATGGGTAACCTGCCGCCCCTAGATGAGGTTATGGAGAGGTCCATCAGAATCTATCTGGCAATGAAAAGAATTATGCAGCAGAATAAGTTCGACTTCGCGGCCCTCAAGTGCTTCCCTGAGCTAGGAGACTATTACGCTACAGCCTGCCTAGCCCAGAGCCTACTTGGGGATGAGGGATTCATCAGCGCCTGCATAGGAGACCTTAACACCGCACTCACCGCATACATCTTAAACTTGTTCAAGGGTTCTGCGGTTTTCAGTCCAGATGTGCAACAAGTCCGGAAAGATGAAGGCGTGATCAAGCTAACCTCAGATGGGGCTTGCCCATTAAGTTTTGCCAAAAGCTTTCGGGAAGTCAAGTTGAGTAGGAGAGGGATATTCGGAGAAGGAGCAGCAGACGGCATCTGTGTAGGCCTAGTTTGCAAGCCCGGAACAGTTACATTAGCGCGTCTATGCAGGATAAAAGGCAAGTACCATCTTCACATCACCTTAGGCGAAGCCTTTGAACCACCGAAGGAAAAAATGGAGGAGGAGCTAAGCGCCTGCGGCTTTCCAGAATGGCCCCACGCCTTCATAAGGCTGCGAGGTGACCCCGAAGATTTCATCCAAAATCAGCGAAGCGAATACATCTCCATGTGTTATGGGAATCTAAAGGAAGAACTCTTGAATCTATGCTACCTACTTGGAATAGAACCCTTGGTCACAGGATAGCCGCCACCACATCTCATACTCATAGATCGAGATAATCGATAAACAATATTCCCCAACCACCCATTGCCTATGAGCAGTTTTAAGACGAAGTAGGCATCTCTGTTTTCGCAGTAAATGAAGTCTAGAAAACTGAAAGAAGAAAACCGTGGATCGAATCGTATATCAAGGGGACAGAACAGCGGAAGCGAAGTTTTGTGTTCCCAGAGAGCAAAATTTAAGATCTGAATTTCTAATAGAAAAACTCAAGTGAAAATGTGATACTAATGAGTGAGATCAACCTTAGAGAGCTGCATAAGTGGTGCAGTATCCCAGCGGAAAATTTGGTTAATCACCCCGACCTGAAGATCCCGTTTGCTTTGGTAAAAGACTCTTCGGAGTTGGGTGAAGTCATGGCTAGGGAACTGGTAGATGAGATTAAGTCTCACAATGCAAGACGGGACGCCACAAGGGCTATTATTCCTTGCGGTCCCAAATGCTGGTATGAACCCTTCGCACGTATGGTCAATAAGGAGATGGTTAGTTTGAAGAATCTTTACGTCTTCCATATGGATGAATGTTTGGATTGGCAGGGACGACTCCTTCCTAAGAATCACCCCTACAATTTCAGGACTTTTATGGAAAAATACTTTTACGATCTCATTAGACCGGAGCTGAGGGTTCCTGAGGGTCAGAGATACTGGCTTATGCCCTCGACCATGGAGATGGTGCGGATCGCCATAGCCGAAGGGGACATCGATATTTGTATAGGGGGATGGGGCCAAGATGGGCACGTTGCCTATAACCAGGCTCGGAGGCATCCTTTCAGCAAGATCTCTCTAAAGGAGTTGGAAAACTCTACGATCCGTATCCAAGAGAACAACGTCGATTCAATTATAGCTTTAGCTCACCGAACCTTCGGCGCATGTTACCAGTTTGTACCACCTATGTCGATCACATTGGGGATGAAGGAAATCCTCTTCTCCAGGAAGATCCGGGTCTATAGTGACACTGGCCCTTGGAAGCAGACAGCCCTGAGGGTAGCTCTTTTTGGGCCGATGACCCCAGAATATCCCATAACACTCCTCCAGAAGCATCCTGACTCCAAGATTACCGCGACCCTGGATACGGCTCGCCACCCCATCAGTGAAAACCCAGAATGGGATTTCTTTGGGGATAATGAATGAAACCTCTCAAGGTAACGTTAAGTCTCTCATCCCCTTATCTCTTCACGGTAGGAACGGGGGGCATCGGTTCAGGGATATTCTTTAAGCTAGACGGAAATCGAACCCTAGGGAGGAATGAGAGCCGAGCTGGGCGGCTGCTGGACTGGAAGGACTACTGCAAGCTCCACATAGTCTTTCATTACGTCTCCATCTTTCTTGGGGCCGATCCCAAGGGAAAGGGGGTTAGGGTATTGCCGATTGGAAAGGTAGGAGACGATAATGCAGGTCGAGAAATGTTGAGATACATGGCCGAAGCAGGTATGGACATCTCTCACGTTAGAATGCTTCCGGGCGTCAAGACTTTGTTCAGCGTCTGTTTTCAATATCCAAGTGGAGCCGCAGGAAACATAACCTCAAGCAACAGCGCTAGCAGTCTAGTAACTCCTAAAGACATTCAGGAGGCTGAACCCCTATTTGCCGAATATCAAGGGAAAGGTATCGCAGTAGCCTTGCCCGAGGTCTCTTTGGAAGCTCGGAAACGATTACTGGAATTGGCAACCGCGTACGAGTTTTTCAGAGTAGCGTCTTTTACCTCAATAGAGATGAAAAAGGTCATCCGAACGGGAATGATGAAAGACGTTGACCTTATAGCTCTAAATGAGGATGAAGCAAAGGTGATCACCAACATCTCGGTCGAAGGGAAGACGTTGGAGAAATTTCTGGATGGGTGCGTTGCTGTCTTGACTCGCCACAATCCTGACATAAAGATTGCCGTCACTTTAGGTTCTAAGGGTGCCTACGGCTATGAAAGCGGAAGCTGGGGGTATTCTCCCCGCTTGGCCATCGAACCCGTCAATACGGCTGGAGCAGGAGATGCTTACCTTTCCGGTCTCATTATTTCCATGGTGGCTGGCCTCCCATTTATCCGCAAAGATTTAGGGAGCACACAGGGTCGAGGTTTTTTCATTGAGACTGGTATGGATTTTGCCGCTCTATTGGCCTCCCTGAAAGTGACTTTCACAGATACCATTCATATGAGAGCTGATGCACAGAGCTTGTGTGAGCATGCTGTCCATCTGGGAGCCCGGTTGTCCCCAGAAATGTCTCGTTTGTTTGATAAGGCTGAATAAATGAATTTTTCTTGAGATGCAATACAAGGAGCTTGACCATCAGGCGATGATGCTCACAATATCTTTATGTCCCCGTACACCTAGCTTGGATAGAAAGAGATATCGTGAATGCTGGAAGGCATTTCATCTTGAGGATTCGAGCGCTAGACTGATATATGGCTGAAATCTCTATATTAATTGTATAGCTGACCGCGTATAATATGAGTAGAATCCAAGTTAATGTAAGGCTCAGAAAGGAACTTGTCGTTGAAATAGATAATTTAGTCCGGAGTGGGCGTTTTTCAAGCAAGAGGGAGGCTTTCTCAGAGGCCATCAGATTGTTGATAAGAACTTACAAAGGCGAGATATTAGCCAAAAAATAGACCGCATAAGAGAGGGAACAGAGAGTTACCCCAGCCCCACCGAAGCAGTGGTCTCATCTCATAAAGAGGAAGATGAGCGTTTTGGTTGAGGTCTTCGCTCTCGATGCGTCTGTAGTTGTGAAGTGGTTTAAGAAAAGGGAAGAGTTTGAACAAGAAGCGTTAAGCCTCAGAGACAAGATTGTAGGGTCCAAAGTCTCAGCTGTCACTTCCGAATGGCTACTATTGGAAGTAGTTCGCGCTCTGGTTAAGGTTAATTATCCAAAGGAAAAGATTGAAGTAACTTACGCTGCATTAAGGGAGATCACTTCTTTAGGATTCATCGAAGCCGTGCCTGTAGGAAAAATGTTAGACAAAGCAAAAGAAGTCGAAATTGCCTCTTTCCCTTTTCATCACAGATGCAGTCTACTTAGCCACATCAATCGTCAATCACGTAACTCTACCCAGCGAAGATAGGCATCTACTTAACAGAGATGTTACAAATTACGCACAAAGAGAAGGCATCAAAATCATAAGCCTCAAAGAAAAAATCGGTAGCCCGGAATAGATTTAATTTCCCATTTGAATTTCTCGCAAAAAACAAGTTTCAGGCTGATTATTGCTCACAATTCATATAAATCAAGTTTATTTTCAATGATGATTCCTGTTATTATTTTGTAGCCAGATTAGTACACAAAAAGAGCGGTTCTAACATCAAAGCGGTTCACTTTTTTCTTCTTATTTTGTATTCGTTTAGTTAGAGGTGTTTGCCGAGAATTATGTCATAGAGAGTGTATTGTCTGTTTGTATCGAATTTTGCGCTCATGCTCCTTAAACCCGCACTTCTCGTATAGCCCTCTTGTTCTAATATTGTTCTCTCCTGTCATGACGTAAATGGTTTCCACCCCCTTTGACCTAGCATAGTCTAATGCTTTTAGAACTAGCTGTGTGCCTATGCCTCTTCTCCAGAGTTTGTGGTAGACATGTAGCTCAACGATTTCACACCAAGATTTTACATCCCGATCCCAATCAAACCAGGGATAAGGAATATGTGATGTGACTACAAAGAATCCAACGATTTCTCCATCCATCTCAGCCACAATAAAACCCTCTTCTGACCGCAGTTGAGGACAGTCCTCAAAGAACTGTGGGTAAATCTTTATGATGCCAAATTCGTCTCTGTCTTCGAATCTTCTGAAGGTCAATTTCGGCAAATCCTCTAATCGTATAGACAGCCTGTCTCTCTGAAGATGTTTGCCTAATATCGCGCTGTCTTCTCCATCTTTGTACCAGTCTCTTCTCGTGGCTTCGTAATTGTACCCGTTTTTGACGTAGAATCGGATTGCAGTATTGTTCCTTACACTTGGCTCCACGTACACTTTTCTGATGCCTTTCTCCCTCGCGTAATGCTCCATCTTTTCTATGAGACCTGTACCAAAACCTTTTCTCTGATACTCTGGGAACACAGCTATCCAGCCTATCTCAGCTACTCTGTTCCATCCGGTTCCTGGCCATTGCAACATCAGAAAGCCTACAACTTTACTGTCAGCTTCTGCAACAAAGATTTGAGCACTTTTATCTTTAGAAGCCCAACGGATGACCCCTTCAGCTTCTGACCGAACCTGCCTAAGAAGACCTACAGCTATATCAACAACTTGGCTGAAATCCTCATCTCTATACAACCTTATGTTAGCTGCAACCATTTCACATCACCTCCCATAGATTTTTAATTATGTTTATTGAGGAAAAGTTCAGAATTGGATCCCGATTATTCATAATGTTGTATCAGGAAGCGCTATCATCATCGCTAGACAAGAACACTCCAGAATCCTATTAATTTCAAACGCAGTCATGATAGCCACCTCCTACGCGATATTTATTTACCGCGTATTTATGGAAAAAAACGACTGTTAAAAATAAAAAGTTTTCTTTCCCCGGTAAAAGGGGAATGTGAGAAATTTAAACCTTTTAATGAAATAGGAAACCATATGTAAAAAGAAAACAAAATATCTACAAACCTTTTACAAAAATAAGCCTAAAACAAGCCTAAAAAGGCATTATTAGATGGTGGCCCGGGAGAGATGACTGTATACGTTTGAATTCTACAATCTCTAGTTAGGCGTCTGAACCGTCGCTGGAGACTTCGCAACGCTAAACACTTGGACTTTTCAATAAAAGAGATAAAAGCTAATATTAATGTGATGAGTAGTATTTTGTAAGACTTCACAAAACTTATACTGGGAAGCGTCATGTACGAGTTTGACACAATTATTGTTGAAGATGAGACAGGTGGATATGTAGCCTTCGTGCCAGCATTGCCTGGCTGTCACAGTCAGGGAGACACGTTGCAAGAACTTATGGAGAACGTGAAAGAAGCCATAGAGCTTTACCTGGAGACCTTGAACGAAGAGGAAAAGAAAGAGCTTCTGCGACAGAGAGTGGTCGGAATACAGAAAGTGAAGGCGCTTGCCTAAGATCAGACCCTTACCTCCTCAAAGGCTTATGAAGGTTCTTGAAAAGACTGGCTTCAGAATCGCTCGTCAAAAAGGCTCACATGTCATTATGATCAATGACAGAGGAACACGAATAGTAATGCCAATTCATCCCGGAAAAGATGTCAAACCAGGATTGATCAGAGCAATAATAAAGGAGGCGGGGCTGAGCAGAGAAAACTTCTTTAGGCTACTAAAAGACACCTAATCTTCTCCGTGTCAAAGCATTTCTCATCCATAACATCATTTCAAAAACAACTAAAAGAATGCCATGCTTTGTTTGGTAGCCCGGGATAGATAACTGTATTCGTTCAAATTACTCAATTTTCCCCGTTTATGGGTTGTTTTAGGGTTTGCTTGAGGGATTTTCAGGGCTAGATTGATAGGGATATTTTTCGAGACTTTTTAACTGGACAGTTGTCATATTCTCGGTTCAACATCCTTAGCCTCGAAGTTTGATAAAAACTGAAAGAAAGCAATCAATAACTCTGAAACCCACCAACATCAAACCCTAAAGTCAATCAAAAATTAACCACATGCTTAGACTATGCTTATATTAGTTGATAAGTCACTCAAGATATTTGGAAACGATTTCTTCTATCTCCTTCCTTTTCTCTATGTTCAGGGATGCTTCTCTTCCGTATGCCGTTGGTTTAACATGGAGTAACCCTTCCTTAACAAGTCTTGGAATTAGCTTTCGTATTTCACCGCGTTTATGCTTAGGGAACCCCTTAACTAGATTATCAATAGAAGTGTGGGCATGCTCCCACTTTCAAGTCTCATCAGCTTGTACAATATTCTCGCTTGGTCTTTCTCAGAGTTATTGGTCATATTTTAATCATTAACGGTAAAAGTTTAAATATCTTTTCATCCAGTAACTATTAGGAAGCAACTAAAATGGTATACGAGAACCGCTTATTCGTCAAATACTTGGGAGATTCCCCTTACATAAGAGTGCTAGATTACTTCGTAGCCAACGACATTTACGACTGTTCTTTGCAGGATATAGCAGATGCCACCGAGCTCTCCAGAAACACAATACGTAAGGTCGTAAAGGAAATGCTTAATCTCGACTTGATAAAGCCGACGAGGGAAGTTGGAAAAGCGAAGTTGTTCCAGATAAACAAAAGCAACGAGTATGTAAAACACCTAATGGAGCTTGACAGGCATCTATCTGAAGAACATTTAAATTCAATAACTAGAAAAGTCGAGGCAGAATTGAGAGCTTAATATTTTCGTTTATTTTTAAGTCTCGCGCTTGGATAGGGTCAATAAGTCTCCTTATTCTTCATTCCAAAAAATACCCAACCCAATTCTATATGGTGGTCCGGGATAGGTTAAAATTCCCATCTAAATTTCCCGCAAAAAGCAAGTTTCAGGCCAATTCTCATCCATAACTCATGCGATCTACGCTAATTCTCTGCAATGATTCTGCAACGGTATCTTATATTACGCATTCCCTTGACCTTTAGATCCTGAGAGTTTCACGTGAGTTTCGTTATAAGTCTTCTGATATGCTGATCTTCAGATGTTGGGCAAATCTTTCAGTCTTAGCTTCTTTTGTAGCTGGTAATATAACTTCACAATGTCTCTGGGGCTTATTCTTGCGCATCTTGGTTCTACAATAATTTCTTTCAATTCTACTCAGTCCCAGGAATGTGCAGTTAATTTGAAGTCAGTAAAATTTAAATATTAGTTAGGAATAGTTTATTTCAGGTGAGTTCAATATTGGAAAAAATGAAAGATTATGGAGATGAAATCCGATTTCTCAAAGAACGAATGCAGAAAATAGAATCTCTCCTCGAAAAAAGCAGAGATGAGAAGGCTGTAGAGACCGTTGAGGATCTATTCAGGTGGCAGCAACGAATTCCTCGAATAGAAGAATACGACATTTGGTCAATCACTCTTGCCAAGAAGGTGGGAACCGATCAGCTAAAAATGGGCACATACGCCGGTGGAGAAGATTACATTAAGATCCAAGATCTTTCACCAGAGGATGCAGCCAATCTGGCTGGAGCTTTATCCCATCCAGCGCGAGTATTGGTCCTGAGAGAATGCCAAAAAGAAGCAAAGTATCCTTCAGACTTGGAAAAAACCGTCACTGCAAAATACGGAGCCCTCTACCATCACATAAACTCTCTCGTCGAAGCTAACCTCATAGTCCAAGAGAAAGAAAGAGGCAAATACGTCATCACATCCGCAGGGAAGACTGCATCGCTATTTCTAAACGTTCTGGCCTCAATTATCGAGTCAGTGAAGTTTGCAGGAAGAGAAAAACAAGGTGAACAAGAAGAACACATATCTGGTTCTGCTTCATCCTAACTGAACGGAAGGATATCTGCGAATCTCTATGAGAAATTTAAACCTTCAGACAAAATAGGAAACAATACGCAAAACAAGATCAAAATATCTAGAAACATTCTACAAAAATAAGCCTAAAACAAGCCTAAAAAGGCACTTTGTTATGGTAGCCTGGGAAAGATTCGAACTCTCATTGGCTTTTATAACGTATGAAAGATTCAAGAATCTGACCGAATTTTTAAACCTTGTGGGTCTGCCACCTGCCAAGCGAATCTATGTTCCTAGAATCCCCTCTTTTGGCCAAGATACACTTCTAAGATGGGCAGGGTCTCATCTTGGTTAGGCGGTGATTGCATAGATGGGTAATTCGAACGCTCGCCTTGCGGATGGGCCACGCTAAAATCCCGAACCGAAACCAGCGGATCCTCACACCCTTGCACTACCGAAGAAGAAAAGGAGACGTAGAAACGAAAACTTTCACATGCCGCCTCTAATGGCGCAACCCAACGTTGGTTGAGATTTTGGATGGAGACGGATGGTTGTTGACTTGGCCTTAATGGCTTGAGCTTTCTGAGAACACATAATTTTGAGAGGGAAGTGGAAGGTGAGCTCAACCCTCTGGAAAATGCTTAAATACCATTAAGGCGCAGCGGGATATCTGGTGGGAATATGGTCGATGAAGCCGTTGTAGATAGGAAGGGCAGAATCGTCATTCCGGTCCATTTGCGCCAAGGACTGGGATTACGCGAAGGAGCCAGAGTCAAGCTAATACTAGAAGAGGGAAAAATACTCATAATGAGACAGGTAACCCCTGAAGAATTTGTTCGAAAAATGGAGGGCTGCGTCAAGGAGGGTTCGTCGATACCTAGAATGCATCCATTAGAACTCAAGAGGATCTGGGAAAAATGATCTACGTGGACGCCAACTTCTGGATCTACTGGTTCGACCAACGCTTACCCGAACACAAATACGTCACAAAACCAATGAGAGACGCCATCCATGAGGGCATAGTCCTGAACGTCCTGACACTCATGGAAGTAGCGCACTATTTCCGTCATCTAACAAAAGAAGGCTTCCAAAAAAAGATGAACACCATCCAAAATCTGACTACGTTGACATACGTCATTCTAGACCTAGACATAGCTAGATTGGCGTTCGAACAGCTCGTAAAGTACGCTAAAGTCGGGGTTGGTGGCAGGGACAGTACAATCCTTGCGACAATGAAGGCTGAAGGCACCAAGAGAATAGCCACTCACGACGAAGCCTTCAGAAAGATCGAGAACTCAGAAGTAATAGACTTCATCCTCTAGGACAAAACCGTACGTATCACCCTAATAGATGCAAGTCATAGAAACCTTTAGGATTAAACCAAAAAATTATGAACATACATACTCAGCAATCTGATTCAAAATAAATCCATTTAGAAAAGATCTTGGGGTTGATCCGAGTGGGCCAGCCAAAATTTCGGCACAAACTTCTTCTCTGAAAGAATCTTCGCCAGGAAACAGATTAGGAAGGCGTTCGAGTAATTTGGCATAGGGTCCGGCTCCTGACAATAGACTTCGATCATATCTAGAGGTTCTCCGGACAGCTTGCGTTTCAAGGGCCCAAATCTCACAATATGGGGAAACTCATTTTTCCTTTCCATTACGCGTTTGAGAACTACCTTAGGTTTTTCACCCTCTTCCAGTACTAGACAAAAATACGCGACGAAGCTTCGGTCGACTGTAGGTACGCGCTCGCCGACTTCATTTTTGCCCCACTGCCGGATTTCAGAACGGTGATCCCTAACCTTATAATTAACGTCTAATAACCAAAGCTGGATTTAGACAGAGCGCATACATTCCTATTTGCATATCAGTCAATGGTTAGTCAAATGAGTTTACGTCTATGAATTCGCCTCCAATACTTTCTGGGCTAATTCCTTTCCATATTCCTGACACATTCTAGAGGTCACTTCCTCCGAGTCACCTGACACTCTTATTATTCCAGGAACCATCTTCAGTCCATGATGTAAGCCAAACGCTAATTCCATCATCCTAATGCAATCTCTTCCATCTCTAAGTGTCCCTGACGATGTGAAGCATCCACCGACCTTATGTCTTAGTTGACGGCTCTTCCTGTATAGGAGTATAGACCCATCAATTAGCTTCTTTACTTGCCATGCAACATTGCTGAAATATGTGGGAGATCCTATTGCAATTCCATCAGCCTCAACAAGGTCATTAAGAGTACAATCTTCAACTCTTTTTACGTCTACTGTAACTCCTTCACTCTCAGCCCGTTTGCCGATTGCCTCAGCCATTCTCTTTGTATTGCCACCACCAGAATAGTACACAATAAGTAATTTCCTGCCCAACCTTCTCACTTTCCTCTGAACCTGTCCTTACTTTTTCAATATTCTTTTCAAGGATTTTTATGTCTTTAAGGTTCGAGACACCTGAACCTCTTTCCTCCGCCAATCTGAGGTAATTGGCTGCGCCATTTCTCAATGTCTAGGATTTTTGGGGTTTTTGGTGTTAGAGTGTTCTCGTAGACTTGTGATATGCCTGAGCAATGCACATTCTGAAGACCCTTCTGACCCCTTGTCACTACTTTGTTAAATGTATAGTCGCGGTTGCATCACTGGACTGTTCATTTTTGTTTCATGGATTCTCCTCAAATTTGGCTCAGAAAACCGGAGAGGAGGGGGGTAGGGTCCGAGTCTATAGCCATAGGCTAAAGAGTCTCAGAAGTTCTTGCTCTCCTAGAGCTGGTAAGCTGTGATCAGTCTACATAAGCCTAAAATAGAAGCGCACTCTAAAGACGTTAGGTAGAAAGGATATCATGGTGTCCACATGTCTTTTTTCAGAAGGATCAGAGGGAAACTGACTCCGCCTAAAGCAAAAGTCTCGCTAAATTTCAATAAATACAGTTCTGCTCTGGGCGAAAACCTTGATGGCTCTTTAGCTGTAGCCTCGCAGGAGGAGTTTGACGCCATGGAAATAAGATGTGAGATCGTGTGCACTGAAGAAGCGAAAAAGATAAAGCGATCGTACGATGAGAAGCTCGGCCGAGAGATTGAAGAAGAGGTTCAGGAGACAGCAACGCTTTACTCCGCCAAACCCGCTATTGGCGGTCCGTTAAAGATAACTGAAGGCTACAGAGAAGTCTTCCCCTTCAGCATAAACATTCCGGCTGGGGGAAGACCCACATACAAAGCCATCGACAGAAAAGTGACATGGTCTATCAAAGGCGTGATCGCGGTTGATGGAAGACCAGACGTTACAGGTGCAACGACAGAAATTCAGGTGGTACAGCCAAGCGTCTCAACAGTTGTCAAGGAGAAGGAGGTCATCCGAGAAGTGGTCATGATACCTTGCAAATACTGCGGAACCCTGATGCCCCAAACAGCCACAGCATGCCCAAACTGCGGTGCAACCAGAACAGCGTAAGTGCCAAGCACAGCAGCAAGGTCTTGTGACGGTCGCCGTCTTCTCTCTAATCGTTTATCATTTGGATGTTGGAGGCTGTTCAGGCGACGCCTACGTTGCGAGGCTTCAGAGACAGGGACTACGTACAGACAAAAGAGGGATACTTCTTCTGTATTGTCGGCCCAATCCATCCCGAAGACCGCATCATCGCCTATCTAAAGTATGTACCAGACCCGTTGGGAAAGTGGGGGAAGGCAGAGACCAGGTTCAGACGAGCTCTGGGCCGCTATACTATGCTCGATCTACTGGAGACGCTGAAATTTCTGGAGCGCCATCCGGAATACCTCTACGACTCATCCGTACTGAGCATAGTGATTTCTGCTGTGCCTTTGGAGAGGATATCGGCTCACCTTAAGCCGGAGGAGAAGCTCTCCCAACTCATGCATATCGAGGATCTAGATGCACTTCAGCGAAAAGCCATTGAGCTAGCAACCATCATCTCTGACGAGAGCGGAATTCCCATCGAATATTTCGGCGTTACAGGATCTCTGCTCTTGGACATCCACCAAGATTTCTCCGACATAGACCTCATCGTTTACGGTGCGAAGAACAGCCAAGCCGTGAAAGAGGCCCTTACTCGACTCTACGGAGAGAGGCGGTCTCCAATTCAACGGTTTGACGAGGAAAGGGTCAGAGAACTGGGCTTGACCAAAGCCCAAATGTATCCCTTGACCTATGAGGAAGCAGTGACGATATTCAAGAGGAAATGGGGTCGAGGACTATTCCGCGGAACGGCGTTCTCGGTGCATCTCGTCAAACTTGAGGAAGATGTATCTGAAAGATATGGAGACAAAATCTTCGAACCTGAAGGAATGGTGAGAATCGAAGCAACGGTTTCCGACGCTTCTGAAGCAGCCTTCTTACCTTCAGTCTACAAGGTCGAAGACGTCAAGATTTTCGATGCTCCCATTGTTAGAGACATTTACGAGGTGGTATCCTATGAAGGGCTCTACGGCGGCATGGCTGAGAAGGGTGAGAAAATAGTGGCTTACGGAAAGCTAGAAAGAGTCATGAATCAGAAGGATGGAATAGGGTACTACCGCGTTCTCGTCGGCTCTAAAGAAGCGATGGGAAGCGACTACATCAAACTGAAATAACAGTCCACGCTGATTATATCCTTATCATGAAATCGGATGGTTTGGATCCTAGGACCAACCTGTGATATTCCGCGCCGTCTTTCTCGACAACTTTCTCGAGCTTACCCTGGGCGATAACTGTTTCACCTTTTCTAGCCTGTTCACAAAATCTCCCTCTAAACGAAACTATCTCCTTTACCAATGAAACCTTTGCCCCCTCAACAGTCTTGACCCCTGAGACGACATATCTGCACGGCGTAAAGATAGCCTCCGAGTCGTCCTCAACTTTCGCTTCGATTCGCGCATATCCCGCTGACCTGTACAGGCGGTCCCCATACTTCTCGTCGACTTCATCCCAGTCCAGTATAAATCTGGCGAAGAAGTCTCTACCCCTGAACTTTCCCTGTGAGAACTTTCTTCGCTCCATTCTGAGAAAGTCTTCAAGGCATATCCATGTATCTTTCGAGCGAAATTCATAGAGCTTCTCAAGATCCTTTAAGCCATACGAACAGACGGCGCTGCCGCTTCTCTGCATCAACTGCTTCAAGGCCTCATATACGGAGATACAGTTCTCTTTCCCGTAAGTGACTAGATCTATGTCCGATTCCCCCTTGTGAAGATTGACGAGGAGAGACCCGGACAAGCCGAGTTTTCCAAGGGCGACCCCTGATGAATCGTGGACAAGCTTAACAAACTCGATTGATTCAGCTTCAACTTGATCCAAGTTCATCTTGGTTAAGAGTTCCGAGACTTTTCTGTCTGCTTGATAAAGCATCGATATGAGTTTGTTGGGGACTCCTTCAAGATGTTCTCCGAAAACCGGGTCATAGAAGAGATACTGAGGGTATCTGCTTCTAAGAATCTTCTCCCTCTCTTCTAGTGAGTAGACCTTGATGTAGGTTCTAGCCCCTTTCTTCCGATCTCCCAAAGGATCTTCCAGGTATCGAAGATACGCCACCACTCTATCGGCGGGGTGAACAAGGCCCTTAACATCAAAGATCAGGCCTTCTACAGTTTCAAGAAAGTCTCCCTCACGGGCTCTGATGCTCTCCATCGAGGACCACTAAAATTTTAAGCCGCACAGCAATGCGATCATCAACGCGGCTGCAGTTAAGTCGGCCGTTGTTCCAGGGCTATAATCTTTGCCTAGGCTCTGAAGCTTTCTATCGAACTCCCATAAAGCTGCTTCTCCCTCTTTCGTTGTCAAGCCGCCTAACTTCAGAACCCCCTCGGCAGTTTCGGAGATCCATATGGTTTCTTTCCTGCCAAGATCGACAGCCCTCCTTATGTCACTGTCAAATTTGAGCCCAATCTTTCTCGCGATGAATGTATCGGGCACCACTGCTAGTATCCGTAGGAAGGTGTGAACAGTTGCCATGTTTATATCCTGAGAAGTGTCGAAGGTTTCCATCATCTTCCTATACCCAACTTCGAAGGAGATCTCCATTCCTGTTACTAGCTCCCGCGCGATGCTATCGTAGGACGAAGCTTGCTTCATAACGTCGAAGAGTGTGACTCCATCAGCCAAAATTTTGCGCTTTGCTCGTTCGTCGTATAGATCGGGAGCTCGATCACCATCAACTTTCCCCATCTCGTGTCGTGAACTAGCTAGCGCGATCCCTTCGTAAACAGCAACAGCGTCCTTTGGAGTAGTTAATTCCATGATCTTCTTGACGTTGCTGCGAAGAACGTCTGGGGAGATATCACCTGCGTCGATATGGCTTTTCGCTGCGGCAGCTGCTAACGGTATGAAGAGAAGACAGACGCCTAGGTGGGTATTGCCTCCATGATGAGACCCCGCTATGTCTGAGACTGCCTTTCTAACCAGTCTACCCACACCGATTCTCGATAAGTCGATCCGGTTCCTCGCAACCAAGAGGCCCTTCAGAGCTGCTTCTTCCGCCGAGGAGCCTAAGGCTATGGATCCTACCAAGAAGTGTTCATAACGAGCGTCAGGATGCTGCTTCGTCCTATGGACGTTCCCGGGTTTTGGCACACCGCTTACCTCTAGGACTGCGGCCAACTGGGCGCAAGATCTTACATGCCTGACTAGACCTTTAGTGTTCAAGAAGTCTCCCTTCTCGATTTGATCCACACCTTGTTGCGAGTTTGATCAGGAGATGTATCTTATGGGGTTGAGGAGGATAAGTACCAAGACAGCGCATAACGTAGTATGAGGCAGAGAAAACAGCCGCTACAGCCGCGCATCTTGTTTCTGATCGTTTCATCTTGGAACCCTACAATGTAATACATAGGTTAATAAATATTGAGCCGAATCTTCTAGACCAGACTGAAAAAGAAACCCGAATCTATCTATTCTATTTTCGGAGAAAAAGATATTAAAAGACTAAACGATTAACACTTACGAAATGTAAGGACAAAAAATGTTACGAGTAGCAACAGACAGGCCTCGGTAGCTTAGCTCGGCTAGAGCGCCTGCTTGGTAAGCCAACGAATCTCGGCACAGATAGCAGGAGGTCGCGGGTCCAAATCCCGCCCGGGGCTCTTTTACGCAGTTTTTCTCTCTACCAACTTTCAATACTTTGACGATCTGAAATTAAGAGGGGGCTTCATCAATGTTTCATTAGATATTTTTCGATGACCTTTTTTCCAACCATCCCATGGGTAAGTCCTTAAGATCATTCAGATACAACCATCTTACCTCGGAATGTTCACTCTTGTTGATTATTTTACCTTTCCAGTTCTTAACAAGAAAGAAGTGTAGTTGCGGGATTTCTGGAGGCTGTTCTTCAGTCATAGTTTCAGTAACTGTTAGAAGTTCTGGATTCACGACTTTTATTCCCAGTTCTTCATTTAGTTCCCTTATTAAAGCTTGCGCGGGCGTCTCGCCTAATTCAATGGAACCGCCAAACATGCACCATAATCCATAAAATGAGTCGTTCTTCAATCTCTTCCCAAGTAGAATCTGTCCTTCTCTAAGAATTATGGCTCGAGCACCTATTTTCATAATTCTTGGCTCCATCAGATACTTTTAGTCTTTCACATTTTTTTCAGTTTTGCCTTTACATCGTTAATCATCTGAGGTCGAGATGAAAACTTTATTGCCCAGTTCCTACCAGCGCCCAGCAGAAGTAAAACAGATAAAAAGAAATCATTCGATGATCTTGCCGAAAAATGAAAGAATTTAAACGAAGCTTTGAACCTAGCCCGGGGCTATAATAAATGAATTGAGAAGTGTCGTGCAAATAGGTAGCAACAAGTTCGTGGGATATTCCAAGGGGTGACGAGGCTGGCTAATTATCCGAGCTCAGCAAGAGTGAGAGTTGCCTTACGTACAGAGAAATTGTTGTTTCCAGAAAACACAAGGTAAATTGTTTTTCCGTCAGGTCCCATCCATTTTGTTGGGAAGCTCGCACTCTCTCCTGGACCAACATCCCACTTCTCGGAAAAATAAGCAGTTGTCCAGGGACCCCATGGCTCTGGCGCATCATAAATTCCAAATCCCCCATAATAACGCGTGTCCACACTTGGAATCGGAAGCTGTTGCCACCAAAGATATCTCCTAAGAGGAGCGTTGTAGGTTATCCCTGATCGGCAGCAACAATGAGCATTGGTGAAAACAGCCCCCCGTCTGGTGATATCTGACGTCCAAACGGGGTTGTTACTTTTGTCTAGTTCTACGAAAAAATCGTACGCGAACCGATTTTTCATCTTGTTTTTGGGAACACGCATTAGAATAAAATGATCTGCGGCCTCATATGCACTTGGATTGTCAGGGGACACCATGTAAACATATTCGTCACGTGCATCGTTGTAGTTCTTTCCAAAATTGATAAATGTAGGATAACCGAATTCTTCAAACTTCCAATCGCACAATGTCCAAGTCTTTGCATAGTCACTCGACCAAGCAAGCTGAGAATGATAGCCATTGTTGTTCGCATTTCTGGCCCACATATATAGTACACCGTCAATCATTAGCATTCCACTGGCCTTCTTGCCATATTTTCCATAACCTGTAGAAAACGGAACTTCTATGTTTGACCGAATATTATGACCGATAATTCCTTTTTCGGGGTTTCCCATGACTACACTAAGACCAAGGCCTAGCTCTTTTTTCCGATTTCTTTCCCGATTTTGGACAACCGGATCAAACCCATATCCGTCCCCATATGCTGAGTATAAATTGTTGTCATCAGCCCATGTCATTGGCCAGTTATCGCTAATGCCAAGGCGTATGATGCTGGAAGCGGGAGCCCATTTAATGCTTGTAATCACATGGCTACGGGGATAAGGAGGCTGTAGAAGAAGAGACCCCATTAAAGGGTTGAATAAATAATTCTCCAATTCGCCCCAGAATCTCTCGCCCCACGATTCATCACCAAGCGAATCGCCATTCCTTACTACAATCATATCAAGACTTGGAATAACCAGAAGAATCTGATGACCTGCCCCTGCACCAGCAAAGGCATCTGTGGGGACAGAAGGCCAAACACCATCAAAGTTAATCCACCATCCCAGCCCAGAACCCGGATTAGGCTTTCCTTTTGATCTGGAAGGCAGAGGAGTACCTGCATAAGATAGCGCCTCCACAACCCGTGCTGGACTGATGAGCTGACGACCTTCCCAACGTCCTTTGCGAAGCATGAGGCGCCCGACTCTGGCAACAGCCCTTGCAGTGAAGTTGCCTCCACCCCAGTTGGCAACTAGGTTCAGCCCATCCACATGAAAAGTCTTTTCGGCTCCAATAGACCATTCATTCTCTGGAACCCCTATGGGATTCATGATCCGTTCCCTTAACATTGTACGGATATCTTTATTTGTCGTATCCCTTATACTTGCAGTAACAGCGTATGCAAGCATAGCCATTCCAGGATTGCTGTAGTGATAAGCCGTACCTGGCTCAAAAAGTATTGGTGCATAGTCTCGGGAGATCGTAAAAGGGTCCGTACTTTCGTTCCAGAAGGCACCCTTCCAGCCCCTCAGCTGCTTATGCGGTATCCCCTTCTCTTCAGCATCTTCGATTCCCGAGGAATGTGTCGCCAAATGGCGAATTGTGATTTTGCATTTCAATGGATGGTCTTTCCATTGAGGAATGAATTTGTATGCTTTATCATCTATAGAAAGAAGCCTATCGTCCTCCGCAAGTATTAGTGATGTCCCACCTACCAAAGCCTTTGCCAATGAAGCTGTATAATGCTTCTTTTCCTTATCCCAACCATCTGCGTATTTTTCATAGATGATTTTATCGTTCCTGACCACAACCAGTGTCTTCGTTCTTCTTGCCTCCAGTTCTTTCCACATAGCATCGAGTTTAGCGGTGTTCATTCCCTGACTTTCTGGCGTTGCTTTTTGCCATTCGAATTGATTTTCCATTTTGCAGGCATCCCCTTTGAATGTGAGAGAAGCGAAAGTAAAATATATATAATGCAATATAGCGAAAAGGAAAACATATTTTACGCAACTTGATAGTTGACGCTTGTGTTCGGAGAAGGTGTTACACAAAAGTGAATCCAGAAAGACCGATTTCAGTGCTAATTGAACCTATAGATTATGATCAACGAAGCAAAAGTTCCGCATGCCACCATGACTGTATCTAGGTCACGCCAAGGATACGGGTTGCAAATTTTTTTAACCGTACCCAAAGATCCTGATCTTAGAAAAAGTCTGTTAACAAGGCTAATTAATGGTTCGCCTTAAAATTGTTCATCGTCATCAATTCTTAACTAGCACTAAACCATTTAAATACAACTCATAAGCAAAAAACTTCTGTTAATTTAAAGCCTGTACCCATTTTTAACTAATCTTCCACGAAGTATACATTCCTTCTCTCATCAATCGCAAACCTACCTTCAGCAATCCACTGTAGAGTTGGCGGAAATATCTTCCGCGCGCGCTGTAGATTCAGATATACCAATCCTTGTAGCTTTCTCGCCTATTTCTGATAGCGAAGTTAGAATTACTTATCACAAATGGAAAAATAACTCAAATTATTGCCACATTTCCCTCAAATTCTCGCACGAAGGCAAAATCGGGGCAACTTTTCTACGGAAACAAGCCCCAAAAAGGTTTTTAACGTGGTCCTAGGGAAAGATTCGAACTCTCATTGGCTTCTATATTATGAAAAAACTGAAGAATTTAAACGAAGCTTTAAACCTAACCCCCCGCACCAATATTAAACCTCTCGAACAAGCAAATTTCGGTTTCTGGGTATTAAGAGACAAAAATCAGTTAGAGCGCAGATAGCAGAAAAATCCTATTTGTATTTGGTTCAAAATCTCTAAGAAATTAGGCAATGTATCTGGAATCAATGGGCATGTCATACTTTTTTCGCATATTTAAGCGTATGCCGGGTGTTCCGTAATAGCACTTTCGGTAATCACAGACTTGGCTAAGCGCGAAATATATCAGAACAGCTTTAAACAAATCCAAAATTCTTGTTCTTTCAATGAAATCGTCTTCGTTAGGGTTAAAGGTCCGATGCGCATGACCTTCGTCGCCAGGTGCCACCCCAATTGTATCCAAGCCTGCTTATGCAGTATAGCGGCCATCAGTCCAAATTCATAAACAGTGATCTTAGCACCAAACGTCTCGAAAAATGGTTCAAGCTCTTAGATTTTTTTATAAGCCTCAACATTGGATTTTAGATAGTCCGATGTTCCACTCAGCTTGTCACTTGATTCATCCCATCTAAACCAGAAGGGTAATAGAACCATTTTGAGATGCATGCACATGCATTTGTGGATAATTGAGGAACTTAGGAAGCATGGTCTGGTAACGACGATTGGATAAGCATAAAAAGACGTCCACCAAGCTGGTAGGGTTAGACTCCCCTGGTGGACGGTCCACATAACGACAAACCCGAAAGAGTACCAAATATCCGATTTTCTGGATGAGGCAATTAGTCTTACCACTTATCACACAGTTTCCATATTCAACATAAAGGGCCTCTGAGATAAACTTTCTGTGAGCCATCTATCTACCGATCGAGAATACTGACATTGCCTATCCCACAAGCTCCAAAATCCTAATAAGAGCATAGCACTTTAAATCTAATCGTGACTATTATCTTGTCAATGGTGATCTTTTTTAAAAAAAGGACATCTACAATCTTGTTATTCATAACTCTAGTTTCGTTAGGTTCATATTACTATTATCTTGTTTTCTATCAGCAGAGTTTATCGATCGATCGATCGAATCGTATAGGAAATATTGATCGGGTTAAGCTTATGCCCAATATTCCATCACCCTTTGATATAAGGGACTGGAAGAAAGTAGCTCGAGATTATGATGCTCTTGTCTTCAACTTAAATCTTACTGGAGAGTTTTTGCCTTTAGTCCGGTTGGATGATAGCAAAACCAACTTTCCCAGGGTTAGCTTCAGTTTGTCAAGTTACGTTGGGGGAGTTGATGGTAGTGAAGCTATTAACTGCATTGCGGCTGTTGTTGGAGCCACGTTGGTTGGAATCGATAAGACTAGGGAGCCAGGCGGCTACAACTGGGTCCTGATGTGCGAGAACTGGTTTAATAAGGACAACGGACAGAACCTATACCTGAATGGTAAAAGCGCCAGCACTGGGAGCAGCTTCTGGTACGAGCTCTTACCCGGTATTCTTTTCTATCAACTTGCATATTTTTATCCTAATACTGGGGATTTCCAAAACGAAACTCACATTGTAGCCTCCAGATGGTATGATGCCTGTGTTGCTATGGGTGGTAGCAACGAGAGTTTTCCTAACTTCAACTGGACCGCCTTTGACTTCAATAATGTGAAGCCAGTTTTCAACGAAATATGGCGCGAACCAGACTCAGCAGCTGCTATTGCTTGGCTAGAGTACATGGCCTATGTTAAGTGGGGAGACCGCAAATATCTAACCGCTGCAGACTGGGCTATAAGGTTCCTACAGGAAAGGACTGAAAACCCCTTTTACGAGGTTCTACTGCCCTTCGGCACCTATACCGCCGCACGCATGAACGCTGAACTCGGACGAAACTACGATGTCCAAAAGCTGATTGACTGGTGTTTCGGTCCAAGTAATGCCCGGCCAGGTTGGGGAGTTATAGCTGAGAGATGGGGAGGCTACGATTGTCACGGCCTGGTCGGAAGCATGACACCTCCAGCCGGGGAGGGCTATGCTTTTACTATGAATACATTTGATATGGCCTGTGCCCTGGTGCCTTTAGTGCGTTACGACACTCGTTACGCCAGAGACATCGGCAGATGGATGCTCAACTTGGCGAATAATGCCCGTCTATTCTATCCAAATGCCCTTCCTGCTGATCATCAGTCCTCCGCGTTCTGGAAGGGCGACCCGAATCATGTTGTTGCTTATGAAGGACTGCGCATGTACTGGCTTGATAAGAGCCCCTATGCCACGGGTGATGCGCTCAGAAGCGGTTGGGGATCGACTGATTTTGGTCTTTACGGTTCGTCGTATGTAGGCTTCTTGGCTGGAATCGTTGAAACAACTAATGTTACTGGCATCCTGCAGTTAGATTGTTTGGCGACAGATTTTTATCATGCCCCTGCCTATCCTACCTATCTCTACTATAACCCGTATAACGCCAACAAAACCGTAGAGGTCAATGTAGGCCCAGAAGCAAAAGACCTCTATGACGCCGTGACTAAAAAATTTCTGAAAAGAAACGTCACAGGCCTGATAGGCTTAGCCCTCCCAAAGGACTCTGCAGCCCTCGTCACTATCGCGCCTGCAGATGGAAAAATCACCTACGAGGGGAATAAAATGTTCATAAACGGTATCATTGTGGATTACACGTTTCTTTCTGTAAATGATGAATGATTGTCTATGTCGATTCCCAAAGGATTCGGAGCTACTTATTTTCGACTCCGTCGGCAACACTAGACCTTCACCTTAAATAAAGTCTTTTATCTTATTGACGTATAGGTGGTATGGTTAAAGAAAGAAGATGAAGAAAGCATAGAAGCATAAAGTGAATTGCATCTCTTGTAAGAAAATTGATGAAAAAATGCGTTTAAAAGGTAGGGAAAGAAAGATACTAGAATGGCTTGACAAAAATGGGCCTCACTTCCGGAATGAGATAAAAGAGGGGTTAAACGTTCCCGAAGAGGGAAAGGAGAGAAGAAGTTTCTACAGAGCCATAAACAGGCTCATTGAATACGGTGTATTGATGCAGCAAAAGGATGGGAGAATCGCCAAAGTAGGTTACCAATAGCCGGAAAAGCTAAGCATCCCTACTGGTCCTAGACTCCTTCGTGTGAGCCTCCCCATTCCAACAGGCGCAGCTAGAAGAATGTTGGACAAGCGTCCAAGACTCAAGTCCATTATCTTAGAAAGAAAGGGTCCAGCGTATGAAGTTCTGTCGGAGCTAGGTATACTTGATTGATGTTTCAATGAAGAACTTCGTGCGATTGAGAATTGATGTTGTAAGCCGATGCCAGAGGTTTCAGCTTTCCATAGTCCTTCAAAATGCGGCAAGTACTCCTGAGACGTACGCATGAAACCTGCAGAGTTTGCTTCCAAAATGACTTATCAGGATGAGAGTTTAGAGTTTGAGACTGCCACAGGAATACCGTCTCCAAGAGAACCATAGTCAGCTTCATCCATGAGATAGCGCCACTGCTTCTGGAGGCAAACAAGACAATATTCAACCAGAAATAGCGAGGTTCATGTACTGTCTGTTAGCGGACAGCTTCTCCATCTGGGAGTTAATCTCAGACAACGAACTGGTATTGATAGACGCAGTCAACGCAGAGAGAAGACAACTCTGCATATTAGACGCCCTGAAATCAGGTTAAAAGTAATCCTTAGAAGACTAGAGTAATTAGGACGATATAGCTGATTATCTGGAGCTTGATCAGAATGAAAATCATAGAAGAACTTCAGGAATGTGTTTCAGAGAAAAATTCTATTTTCCTTAAGAAACTAGCGGACAGATGGTATACACTTCGTGAAGAACCGCAAGCAGCCTTCCTTGATCTCCTTGCAGAAGAGATACGTGAAAGGCTTCCGAATTACAGGATGGCCATTTCTTTAAGATTTCAAAGAATGATAGCTCCATCACCTAGAAAACCCGAAGAGCTCCTCGAAAAACCGCGACAGGTTATTAGGAAGACGGTATGTGACCAAGGCTATTATGATCAAGTTTGCGAAAGTGAACGGTGTTTTGAAGGAACGCATTCTAAAGGGGTAGAAATAGGTGCCTTGGTGATTCGCAACGGTGATTTCTGTCTAATGGAATATCAAGATGGCCGGAAAAGAGTGTGCTACGATGTTATGAAAACGTATTGGATGCACCAATTCTTCAACTTGAGGTTCGAGAGTCTGTTTGTGACATCACTGACAACCAGAAAACATGAGGATACTTTCGACAGATTCAATCAGCGCATCATCTCTGCCAAATCCATTCTGGATAGTTTTTTAAACGATTGGAAAATGTTAGAGATTGTAGATCTATTTTCAGAAAAACGAAGACGTCTCAATTGGATACCCTAAAAAGGGTTTGTGGAGCAAGTGTCACATAACGCATAGCTCGATATTAAAAAACTCATTAATTCTTCGATTTTTCCTCCGTGCCCATAATAATTCCAACAAGAAGCTGTCCTATTTTACTGGTAAATTAATGCGCGAATCCCATCCACCGCACCACCCCTAGATGTAGTCAAAATCGAGGTTCTATGGCGAAAATGTCGTGACATCCGTCATTGCCAGATGGCTTTTACACCTTTCAAGGCAGCGATCTCCTCATCATTAGTTAGAATAGCTTTTGATTTATGCATAGTATAAGTAGCTACTACCATTCTATCATGTAACTCTGGCAGTTTAATGTTAATAACCATCCTCCAGCCTTTTACACCTAAGTCGGCTAAGACTATTGACTTGCTGACCTCAAGTGTATCTAGGAAGAGTATTAGTTTCTCTGATGGGACTGGGACACCGAAGACTTCTCTGCCCCTAAGGAGGGTGTAGATAGCTTCCCCAATGATTATTGAAGGGGCTATAAGGGTTGCTTTTTCGGCCTCTGCACGTGAGAATATTGCATCCACCTTGGGGGGCATTTTATCAGCGAGATAAGCCAGTATCGCTATCGTATCTACGGTGTAGCGTTCCGGTTCACTCAAAGCGCCACTCTCTTCGTATCTTCCTTATGAAGTGATCTGCTTTGTCTATTTCTAACTCCCGGCTCAGGAGTCCGCGTATCTGTTTGAGAGGATTTGCTGAGGGTCTTACAACTATTCCATCCTCGATCGGTATGATGATAACCTGCTCTCCATCCTTAAGATTGAACCTCTCCCTAAGCTCCTTGGGGATGGTTATCTGCCCTTTACTCGTGAGAGTTGATCGGTAATACATTAATTCTTACCTCCTTACAATTCATCTTACAAGGCTTCATATAAGTCTTTTGGCGGAGAAGACTGAAAACCTTAAACAATGCCAGATGCCTTCTATGAGCACTTAATAAGGTTGTCATGATCCTGCAGGAAAAGAAACTACATGAAATCACATGAAGAGAATTATTAAGTTAGGCACAGTAAAGGTTGATGGATTTGGAGAAGGAAAATTTATGAGATCGTTACATAACTGCAAAGAAATATGTCATTACATTCGTCACGACACCTTTCGTTTCAATCCAAAAATGGGGCATCCACTCCCAAATGTGTCATGACACCTTTATAAGGTGGGTTCAAATTCGAGTTATGCAGCTATTCCCCGCACCAATGTTAAATGTGGGTTCTGAGCAGTTCTAGCGTAAGGATTATTTTCGAGCTGTTCTACCCTTAGATTGAATGTGGAGTTTCTTGAAGTAAGCTCGACTTGACGCCAAATAGATCCGACATAGACCACCTTTCCGAGGTTGTTGATCTGGATGATGGGTCTGCGGGCGCATTGTTGAATTCACCAAAGAGTGGGCACCATCTTGCTCTCAATTATCTCCTTGTCGTTGGTTATGAGGGTGGCGTTGCGTCCAAGGGCCTTCGTCACGATCATCCGGTCGTGAAGATCTCTGTAGGGTAGATTGATAACTCTCTTCCAGTCCTTGAAGTCCAAGTCTTCAACCTTGAGGTATGCTCCCCTTTCCAGACGATCGAACATCTCCCAGATCATGCTTTCATGGATAAGCCCACCTTTCACTTCACGAGCCTTCATGAAGACATAGATAGCTTCACCTAGCGAGATCGACGGAACAACCACATTGCACTCATAAGATCGGGCTCTTTCAATGATCCTATCGGGCTTATCTGGTAGGGTGTCAAGCAAGTGGGACACAAAGCCTATGGTGTCGAGGACGTAGACTTCACTCTCCACCGGGACCTCAACTCCTCAACCCATTTCTCCGCTTCCTCTGGCGTGCATAAACCACGCCACAAGCCAGACAGCCCGACATCCTCGCTATGCTTCAGCAGAATGCCCCCTTTCACAGGCAGCAAGATTACTGTTTCGCCCTCATGCACATGATAGGCTTCCCTCAAACCCTTCGGCAACGTTAATTGCCCCTTACTCGTAACCCTTGACCTGTATACTTCCCCTAAAACCTCCTCAGACATGACGCTTCGTGTTCTCCTTACTTTAATTCTTACATTCGAACTTATAAACTTACCAGCATCAGCGTGAATCCATGTACGGAGCATATGTGGAGTAGGTTTTCGTGGGAAACCCTGCCACATCAAGTTTTTAACCACAGTAATCCAGTAAACATGAGGGGCAAATGACATGGATTGGGAAAGGCGCTTTCGTGAGTTGATTCAAAGAGCCTTTGAGCTCCTTGCTCCTCCGATAGAGCATGTATGCGAAAAGTCATTACATCCTTAAGCATATTCAATCAAATAATGTAAAAGCCTTCGATTCAAGTAAAAGACTTGGATTCCGCAGTTCTAATCGTCCCTTCACATATATGAATTGATGCCCACGACCTTGAACCCCTATTGAATACACTATTGGCTGGTGTGCTTACGCCATTAATATATGTGTATGAAGAAAAAATCAAGTAAAATGGCTGATACCGAAAGAAACAATAGTAGCAAAACTAAAAATCGAAAAGCCTAGTTAAAGGGACAAAATCATCTGAAGAATAAAAGTTCTCCCATTAGGATCTCTTTATCGCTAAACCAAGATCACTTACTACAGAGATTAACCTGCTTCTATCAGCGCCTCGGACCCCCTTCCAATCGAAAACTGCCAACTCAACTTTTTCTTTGGTCCTTTCAACGCACTGCCTTACCGTTAGCGCATCTACCAATGGAACAGCATATTTTGGGATCATATGCCCGAAGGCCATTGAAGTCGTAAGTGCAATCTCAGTGAACTTCTCATTGTAGTGGGGACCCCCGATTCCTATGGCTGCCGGATACGTCTGACGGTTGCATAGAGCGTTCAGCACTGCACGTGCAACGGCTTCAGCCGCCTGTAAGTCCCGCCACTGTTCTGGTGAACTGCCGAGCTCCGCAAACATTGTCGGGATGTCAAGGGAGGGCCCATGATGCGTACACTCATAGGAAACTTTATAGCCTAATCCCATCTCCTCCTTTATCTTAGCCATCTCTTTTAAGGTATTCTTCATAATACTGGCCGGGGAGACTGAGACCTTCTTTGGTATACCGCCCATTTTCGCCTCATCAGTAAGGTTGCCAGGAGTGTGAACTGAAAGCGTTGGGATGCCACTTAGGCTACTATGCCTAGACACAAATACTACGAGCTCCGCGTCGAAGTAATCCGTAATAAACTGCGCGTTGATTGAATCTTCTCTGATAAAGACAAGCTTAACCTCGGTGTCTAGCACTTTCCCATAGCGGATCCAGTCCTCTTGAAACTGTTCCGAGATTGTCTCGAACCCCTGCAAATCTAGGATTTTCAGAGCAATATTCATACCCGCTTCGTCCTTTTTCGAGGCAACTACTAAGATCATCAAGAGACCCTCATAACGATTGTTAATTGACCAAGGGATATATCAATACGAAACTTTTATGTACAAGGCTTGGAAAATAGGCTGACCCTTCAAGTAGTCTAATCACACCGTTCCTTAACGATTCACCTAGCCCTGCAATCTTCAATCTCAAAAATAATTTTATATACTGGCTCTTCATCCATTGTTTGAGAAGGTCTTTGCAAGGGGATCAATCTGGGACTCTTATCCTTCTTCCAATCGTGTGCGAGGATGCTTAGGCTTTCAAAGAAGCCAGGGAGGAGTGAGCTCTGGCTCTCGATTAGGATATGCTTACTAGGAGTCTTACTAATCGGACTTATAGGCTTTGTCATCAGGATCATATCGTTCTTCACATTGGCTAACTTAGGCGGATAATGCAGAAGCTTTAGTGGCTACACGGTGCCCAAACCGACTTCCATAGTTCCATATTTCGCCGCCCAAGTGTGCAGGTAGAAGAATTTGTGAGAAAGATAGAGATGATAACTTGGGAGGAGATTCCAGAATAGAAGTATTTCCCCTCCGCAGGTCAATCGGCAGGAGCTACAACGGGTCAAAAAGTCTCATGGAATTGCTGAAGCCAAACTCTTTGAATAAGAGGGTTAGTGAATGCAGGGATGAAACTGACCTTACTACACAAGATAGAGCTCGAACGATATCTTGAAGTAATCTAAAGAAATAAAAGGAAGAACAAACAAAATGGGTATGCGGGGAGAATTATGGGGTTAAAGGCTTCAGTCGAATCTGTCATGAGGAGTCCTCCTGTCACTGGCTTACTTTCTGATTCCATCGCAACTATAGCAGAAAAGATGATCTCAAACAATATCGGCGCGATCGTAGTAATGAGTGGCGGAGCTCCTGCTGGCATAGTTAGCGAGAGGGATATTGTTGAGAAGATTGTAAGAGCCCGGAAAGACCCAACTAAGACACGTGCAGAAGATGTTATGTCCTCACCCATCATATCAATCGAGTCCGATAAATCTGTCACCGACGCACTTAGACTGATGAGGGATAGGAAAATAAGAAGGTTAGCTGTAACTCGGAAAGGCGTGCTCGTCGGCATAGTGACCGAGAGGAGACTTCTCGATTCACTAGTCTGACACCAACTCATCTTCTTTTTTCTCAGGTCTTAGCGAAAAGGAAAGCCGTCTAGTCGGAGGAAAGAGTATTCTGACCGATTACAGTCCTGAATCTTTGAGGGTCATAATACCTGTCGGCGGCATTGCGAAACGTCTATTACCCCTCACATCTGAAGTTTCCAAGGCATGCATCAGGCTTATGAATCGGCCTCTCATAGAGATCTCGTTGCTGACTTTGGCCAGACAGGGAGTGAGAAACTTCATCTTTGGGGTTAAGGGATGCACAAATTATAAGAGCCTGCATGATCAATTCGAGTCTGGCATCGGTCTCTCAGCTAGATACGACATCAAACCGCGCGTTCACATCAAGTATCAGCCAAATGTGGAAGATTATGGAAGCGCAGACTCGGCGAGAATAAACATTGAATACTATAATGTTAAGGATCCAGTTTTTGCAGTCCAAGGAGATAACATATTTGAGATAGATCTTGAAGACATCTTGGCCTTTCACCAAAGTAAAGGCGCCTTTATGACGATTGGGTTGATGCCCATTACCGATGTCACAGGATACGGAATAGCAGAAATCGATGAGGATATGCGAATATCAAAGTTCACAGAAAAGCCGTCGCCTAAGGAGGCTCCGTCGAACCTAGCGAATACGGGGCTTTACTTGTTTTCTCCAAGAATCAGAGAGGTCTTCAAAGAGAAAAAAGTCCAGGAAATGATACAAAGAAAACGTCTTGACTTCGGTTACGATCTCATACCTTACATTGTCGAGACGGGTAGACCCGTCTATGGCTACGTTCTAAGAGGAGCGTGGTATGACGTCGGGACACCAGAAAGATATCTTGAAGCCGTGGAAGGCATACTTCACGGCAGATTGAAGAGCCTGCAGGACTTCGGCGGCAAAATATCGCAGGATTCCGCAATATGGGTTCAAGGGGAAAGCACAGAATCTATCCAGAGGAGAGAAGAGATAATAAGAAAAATCAAAGAAGGAAGGATAGAACTAGAAGGCTCAGTCTTGATCGGTAGGCATTGCGAAATAGCTGATGGTGCGAGAATAGTGGACTCTTGCATTGACAACTATACGCGGATTGGGAGAAACGTGACTCTTGAGAGATCGGCTGTGATGGATAGGGTCATAATCGGCGATAATACAGAGATACGAGAGAGCATCATAGGAAGACATTCGACCATCAAATCCAGTCCATCAGATGTTACAAGGATTCTTCAGACTTCTGCAATTGCCGATGACGTAATCGTAGAGGCAGGATGCCGACTCATAGCTACGAAGGTCTATCCCCATGTAAATGTGCCAAGACAAGATTCCTTCGAGAAGATCATAACCGAAAGAGAAACATCATAAGCACAACATCTCCTGGACCTTGAGAGCATAATCTCCAAGAAGATGTTTGTATCAAGAAGATACATTGCCTAACAATTCACCGACCCACTTCTTCATCATCAGATGCTGTAGTACCACCGAGTCCAGATTCAGATCGGCAAGAAGTCCGTCAAGAGCTTCCACGGCGTCTCCTTCAAAGGCATGGTCTTCAACACCTACAAAGAGTAACCATTTTTGAAGAGCTTCCTCTGCTGCACGGCTCAGCGAGCCTTTCCCATAACCGAACTTCCTCATAGTGGCTTCCCTAAATTTGCTCTCAAGTTCCTCATTGATTTGAATACGCGGCCCAGCGTCTTCTGCCTGAACCTTCCGAGGGTTGCATCCCCATCCCGTAACCCTTTGATCTGCGCCTTTATTGAACCTTTTGGAAAATGACAAATATCCAGTTCCCCATCTCAGTTGTGATGAGGAATTTGTTTTTGAGATGGTCAAAGGCGATATTACTGAACCCCCAGTGGACTGTATTGTTAATGCTGCGAATAGTCAACTCAGACTTGGAGGAGGAGTCGCGGGAACGATTCGCCGAAAGGGAGGATCTAGAGTTCAAGAAGAATGGACGGGATAGTTTCAAAACGTGAACAGATACCTACCGGAGAAGCGGTGATCACAAGCGTCAGAGGCAAGGTCTTTGAGGCTGAACTCTTGGGCTTCAATGTCCGTATCATGCCGGCATTTCATCCAGCCGCAGCTATCTATGACGTGAAGTTTAAAGATTATCTCGAAGAGGAGTTTCGGGTTCTAAAGAACGAGCTAGAAAGAGGTAAAGGCTCAGAGAGGCCGTGAAAATCTAGCTAAAGGTAACAGATTTCTGTGATATGCATTATCTAAGCATGCGGGAACATTTTTAAGTCCAGAAACTTCCTTACGATTTAGGACGATGTGTTATGCAGAGTGAAGAAGAACTTCTTAGAGAGTGCTATGAGCTCTATGAGGCGGCGGTCAAGGAGCTAGACGAGGGCATAAAGGAGAATAACAGCGTCAAGATGCGCGACTCAGCTGAAAAAGCGTGGAACGCTGCTGTCCAGGCAGCCAACGCGCTGGCTCTTAAGTATACGGGCTTAATTCCTAGAAGTCACTATGAAAGGAGAAGAGCCCTGCGAGAAGTGGAACAGAAGGTCCCAGGTCTTGCAGAACTCGGCGTCTACGACAGATACGCCGCGAGAAGCAGGCTACTCCACGGGGAAGTCTTCTACGAGGGTGTCCTAGACCCAGACTTGTTAAAGATAGAAATTGAGAAAGTCTCAGAGTTCATGGAAATAGTTAAAGCTCAGATCAAAAGAACTGGAGGGCATCTACCACAATGACTGAGCTAATCGCAATGGCTTCACGTATTCTTGTTGGTACTAGAATAGGATAGGGGTCTATTTCGAGCTTTAGCCATACGCTAATGGATGTGGGTTCAAATCCCACCGAAGGAAACCCAAATACAACTCTAAATATCAAATTACTGTCTCCTTCATCGCAACTGATAACGAGAATTTGAACGCTTTCCTAAACTAGGGGTTTGGTAGACCCCGGGGGTTTGAGCTCTCGCTAAGTTTTTCTAAGCCAGAGGAGAACGAGATAATCCTAGTTCCTCGCTCTACAAGAATCATCATTTAAACCAATCTTGTCATCTATTTCCAGACGCCAAACAGAGAATTGTTCACGAACCCTTTGCCACGCGGTTCATCGTTCGCAGATAGTTTTGCGGTGGCCGACTTTTCGGACTATGATCTGGTTACTAGTACTTGATAGATTATTCTATAATCTCCTATTCGGAGTGACAGTAGTTCGCTGAGGCGTCCTCTTAATCGTTTTCCAGCGAACGGATTCTCTTCTAGAATCTTTACTCGCTTAAGCATCCTAATCTGAACTTGTCTATCGAGCTCCTTTAGCCTCCCTAGAAACTCTTTGGTGAAGACCAGATTATACCTCTTGCTCATCGATGTCCAGCTCTTTCAGGAGCTCATCGAAGCCGATTAGCTTACCTTCTTGGATGTCTCTTTCACTAGCCTTGATGCTCTCCATGAGCTCTTCGTCTTCTAAGACTTCCAAGGTTTCTGCGAGCTCCTCCAGAAGTAAACGGATCATGGGCAGCTCCTCCGCTAAGGTCTTCAGATTGTTCGGGTCCTCCTCTCTAAAGACAGTTTCGACCATCCTTCAAACACCGGCCAATTACCAAAATAAATTCTGAAATCCTTCTATTAAATACTTTTAACTAAAAGCTCACAAAGTAAGAGTGAAGACAAATTCTCTGCATATATTATGCTCTTCTTCTACGTATTCTTGGCAAGAATCAGCCTAAAACCTGCCTTATGCGAAAATTATAAACGAAAATATGTATCTAGCACCCGGCGCCAAACAAAACTGGGTTCTCACGCTTATACTAGACGTCAGCCAACTAAAAGTCAGTCCAGTGATCTATCTAAGTCTTTTGGCTTTGAAACCTAGGAGGACGTGACCTGTCTCTTTGAACCCTACCTTTTCGTAGACCTTTCTTGCAGGAATATTATCTTTTTCAACCCACAACATGGCTTCCATTCCCATGTTGATCAATTCAGCCACCAAAGCTGAACAGGCAGAAGTTGCGAGACCTTGCCGTCTACATTGACGAATAGTGTACAGACCCCTTATAAGTGCCAAGTCATCCAATATCTTAAGGTTAGGGACAGTCGCAATTGAGCATAGTTTTCCGTTCTGGTAAGCACCGAAGGCAATTCCCTCACTGAGTGCGCTGTCGATTGCTTTTCTGAAATTCTCGTCTACTTTTGGGATTTCATCAGAATCTTCGGTTCCCAATTTCTTGACTGGATGCGTTACTCTTTGCTGGAATGTTTCGACATTTACCTTTATAACTAGAAATGTAGTGATTTGGCCTTTGCTCGAAGATTCTAATGGACCTGCAGGCTTGAAGAACTTTCTAACGGGATCTAGATGGGGAGGTTCTATGACAAAATCACATTCGTCTAAATGTATATGGCCTAAAAGTTTTTCTATGCATTCAGCCTTTCCGTGTGTATGAACTATCTTCTCGTCAAACTGCAAAACATAGCCTATGATCTTCTCGTTTTCAAAAGCAATCCAAAAGGCACTCTTGTCTCTTTGGGATTTCAAGTCGCTAATGGTGAATATGTGCAGAGCTTTGTCATTATGTAGAAAATCGAGGAACTTATGTTCATATTCTCTGTCAAGAGGAATTACACTTAGGAAATGCAATTAGTCAGAGCTCCTCCTCCTAATCATCTAACAATGGAGCAAACGATTTCGCCATTTCTGATTAAGGTTTTTCCTTCAACTGAGAGGCTAACTTCTCCTATTGAAAAGTGCCAGTGAACTGGGGGAATGGTTCTTGATTCGCCGAAGGGAGTATTATCTCCTAGTGCAATATCCGCCGCTCCATATCTTAGTTCGTCAATATTCGGTACTCCCACATATTTGTCAACCTTCTCGTTGATACCTAAACATATTTGGCATAGCATATCGCTTGTTCCGCTAGTTTTTTCTAGGAATCTCTTTATTGAATTTCTTCCCTTTGCTGCGTGCCAATTCACAAGATGACCATGATCAAACTCCAGAGTGACATCTTCAAGATTTCCGGTCCCGAATATGTAATCATTCGCCTTCTCTATGAAGACTGTGCCATTGACTGATGTTTCCACTGGATGTAGACAAACCACGCCAAAGGGGAGTTGCAGAGCGAAGTCTTCTTTCATATCTTCCTCGCCTAGAACGCCATCTTCAACTATGGCTGGCCTGTTCTTCAATGAAAAATGTAAGTCCGTGCCTTACTTGGTTATTATACTAACGTCTTCAGAGTCATGCAGAGCCTTCTTCAACCTGAATCCCATAAAGCTTGTCCGATTATAGTCGCATTCAAGTGCTTTCTTCACCACATCTCTTAAGGGATGTCCTTTAGGTGGTGGAAGCATGACGAGTACGAATTTCACCTTGCTTTTGGCCATCTTGTCTACAACTTTTCCACTGGGCTGAAATTCTGGGGGAAACCTTATTGGTTTTCCCTTCTCATCAGTCCACCCATAGAGGCAAATCCACGCCTCAATTCCGTCGAGCAGAGCAAGTAGATGCCTGGGTTGAAGGTCTTCTGGAGCCTTCTTCTCTTTAATGTATTCTAGGGATTGTCTGGAAAGTGAAAGTTTCAAGAGCGGATAAATTCCTTGAATGTAACATTCTGAAGTCAAAACCTCAAGCTCATCCAACTGCTCTCTAAAGCCATCTACAACCACACAAGAACCCTTCTGTAACCTAGCGCATTCTAAGAGAACCCTCTCCCAAAATGAACGCTTATCCATTTGTAGCTCTTCCATCACAAACTTTATTCATTTGCCTGTAATAAAGGTCGTCATAGACCACGAGTTGATAGACACACAATATCTCTCTCTCAATTGCATTTACGACGATATTCCGATAACTCCGATTATAAGAAGGTGACAGAATAGTCTTGCATGTTAGCTTAGGGATCATGCTTCACCAATTGTGAAAGATACCTGGACTCTCTGACATTTCACGAATCCAGTTGACGATCCATATGACCGTTTTGTTCATCAATTCCTTACCTTTCTCTTTCGTACCTATTGTCGGGTCTCCAATTATCTCATGTTTACTTGGAAAAGAGAAATCTTTCACTCTTCTTTCTCGAACCACTGATGGCTTTAGGTAGAGCATAAGTGAAGTCTCCCACTCCCCAGCATGCTTGTCTCTTGACGTATCTATAGAAGAGACGTGACTTATGATTCGACTAACGTGGAGCACGCTAACGTGCAATCCTGATTTTTCACTCGACAGTCCCGTATAGATATCTTCACTAAACTATTTTTCATGTCAGGACCACCATGCCCCAGAACTACGACAAACCGGTTTAAACCAAACTTGACAAAGCTTCTAGAATATCCTTCACTAGATTCTCGAAGGTTTGATTCATAAGTTCAACATTTCCGGGTCTTGTCAGTGACGCAATAGTATATGTGACAGCGGCAATTGAGATAGACCCTTCTTTACGTGCGACTCTGGTAGCTATTTCAGCCGCCATTACGGAGTCCGTATCTAATGGGAGATCATAGCCATGACCTTCCAACGAGCCAACAGGGACAAGGATTAGATTCTTTCCCGATTGAATATATTTTTCCACATATTCCCATGTCAAATCGTAAGGAAACAAGGCATCAATCCTTCTTCGAAACATATTTCTACCCCGAATTTTCAGGGTCTAAATAACCTACGTTCTTTCGGCAACAGCAACTAGGTACGGACCAATTGGTTTCTGTTCCAAGCTCCAACATTCATGGAGTCCGAGTGTCTTGAAATTCCCCATGCTTTTCAGGTAAAATAACATTTCTTGTGGGTAGAAAACCCTTCCTTCACCATACCCCTCAAATCTCTTTATAACCCCACTTTCGGACACGAAATATGTTGTCCTATCAATCATGACTTGTCTCATCGGATCATATCTTTCCTCCCTGATGCATTCTATTTTTACATCACCTGAATCAACTGACTCCTTGCTTGTATATTCACCAATACGATATTCCGATAGGAAATCCACGACAAAAATCCCAGCATCTTTGAGTGCATTTTTAACCCCGATGAAGAAATTGCTTATGTCAGTGTAGGTTACGCAAGACATTACGGATTGGTTGACACAGATTGCCGCATCAAACTCCCTATTGAAATGCAAATCCCTAATATCACCTTCCAAAAAGTCAATTTCAACTCTTTCTATTCTCGCTTTCTGCCTTGCAATACTCAGCATTTCACTTGAAAGATCAATCCCAACAACCCTGTATCCCTTTCTAGCAAAGTACAACGAGTGAATTCCTGTCCCACAGGCTAAATCAAGAATGCTATGCACCTTTTTCTGGTACTTTCTAAAAGCTCCCTCAATAAAACTAAATTGCTTCTCATAAGGTACATACTTCTCATTAATTAAATCATAGTATTTGGCAAGCTCATAATATTCTGGTTCATGTATCTTAGTCATCTTCAACCCTCTTCGATTACCGTACTTCTTTTTTCTAAATATATGTCAAATGAAACCTATATTTCAATATTCAATCATGATAGTTAGTTAATAGGCATCAGATGCAATCCTAAGTTGATACGATTTACTGTTAAATAGCATCTCTATCTTTCTTCAGTCCTTACAAAGTTTCAGTTATTTTTTAGACCCTAAAAATAGAGGGTATAAACATATTCCTAACTTATTATTCCAGGCCTCCAACTAATCGTTTAGCTTCTGTTATGTCTTCCTGTTCTTCTGATAACCGTGATTAGCAGGATAGGAGAAATGGTATTGGCGGAGCGACGACGCATGAGGCTCAGAGGAGTACTGATTGATTTCGGGTATACTATAGCCTACATTGATAAAGCAGATGTGGAGGAGTACGATGAAAGTCTCTTCAGAACCCTAAGGAGATATGGATATCACGGAACTTTGAAGGATTTCAATAACATTCTAGACAGAACCTACAGGAACAACATGAAAGGGGAAGCCAAAAATGTCCATGAACTCTGGAAGTCATTGTTGGAGAATACGAATTTGGCTCTGGAGCCTTCCCTCATTCAGGAACTTACAGTACTACGCGAAAGACATCTGCCAAGAAGACTCAAACTGTATGACAATGTACTTTCAATCCTATCTATTCTAAAGGAGAAGTATAGACTGTGCTTAGTATCAAACTGTTTTGTAGGCCTGTCCGACTACATCAAACTACTGGATCTGACTGAAATGTTTCATTGTATAGTTCTATCATATGAGGTTGGGTTAATGAAACCAGACACACGGATATATCTAGTGGCACTGAAAAGGCTTAGGCTTAAACCTGAAGAATGCATTTTCGTCTCGGACGAAATAAGTGATCTGGAAGGAGCCCGAAAAATAGGTCTAAGGACTTTATTGGTGCGCCAGGGCGAACATACAACCCGCAACGCTAAAGATCCGAACTTCAAACCAGATTATCAATGCGATGACATACGAGAGATATTAGATTTTCTCTAGGTTCGGAGTATTTGGACTTCCTGAGAAGAGGCTGACGGCGGAAACTGGAACGGGAAGAAAGGTTTAATTTACTAGTTCTGTTTATGGGTAAAGGATACCAAGTTGACAGATGTCGTATTTGTGTTAGAGGTTCACCAACCGCACAGATTGTTCAGGAATTTCTTTTGGGAAAACAGAATTTTTAAGCGTGTAGGAAAGGGAGATCTGTTCGATTACTATTTTGACCGTTCGCTGAACAGACAGGTCTTCGAGAAGGCGTGCAAAAAATGCTATTTTCCGTCAAATCGGATACTGCACGACCTGATTGACAGGTATAAGAAAGAGAAGAAACAAGTCAAGGTTTCTTTTAGCATCTCTGGCATTTTCCTAGAGCAATGCGAAATGTTTAACAAGGATCTCTTGGAATCCTTCAAGCAACTTGCGGAAAGTGGCTGCGTGGAATTTCTAAGCCAAACCTATTATCATTCGCTGGCAAGCCTCTACCCTGAAAACGAAGAATTTATCGGACAGGTAAGAATGCACCAACAATCAATGAAGGATCTGTTGGGTTATACGGCTGAGGTCTTCGAGAACACCGAACTGCTTTACAACAATGCCATAGCAAGAACCATCGAAGAACTCGGGTATAAGGGGATTTTCACAGAGGGCGTGGAAAGGATACTCCATGGAAAATCACCGAACTACCTTTACAAGCCGAAGAACTGCGAGAAAATCAGGATACTTTTACGGAATTACAAGTTGACAGACGACATCGGATTCAGATTTTCAGCGAGATGGTGGAATGAATGGCCACTAACAGCAGACAAATATGCGAGCTGGTTGGAAACAACACCAGGCCAATGCATAAACATCTTCCCAGATTATGAAACCTTCGGCGAACATCACTGGCCTGAAACAGGCATACATGAGTTTCTTGGAAACCTTCCGAGAGAGATTTTGAAGCAGGAACATCTACAGATGGCTACACCGTGTGAGGTTATAGAAAAGTATAGTCCAGTTGATGAGATTAACGCTCCTGAGCTCGGCGGAACCGTCTCCTGGGCCGATCTGGAAAGGGATACAAGCGGTTGGCTTGGAAATTCGATGCAGTGGGCCTATTACACATCTACGAGAAGACTTGAACCGCTTGTTAGGGAGACAGAAGATGAAGACTTCTTGAGAATATGGAGATATTTCCAAACAAGTGACCATCTCTACTACATGTTTACCTCAGGCGGGGGACCGGGCGAAGTTCATTCATACTTCAGCCCCTTTACATCTCCCGTAGACGCCTACGTAACAGCCCAATCAGCAATACTAGACTTTGAGAATAGAGTGAGACTGGCATCAGCAACAGCAAATGAGCCATTCCTCTTTCATACTGATGTGGGAGAAGAATATTATACTGGGATAATGGCATGGAGCCTTAAGGGATTCGTGAGAGCTCTGGAGAAGGTCAGCGTGAGATCCTTGGAATTTCATAATGGCCGCGGCGACTTTGAAAAGTGGGCACAAATTTCGCTACATGACATTAGATTGGCGAAGAAACTAAGGAAGATAAGACTTTCGAGGGCGAAAGGAGAAGACCTCAGAAAGTTGCTAAGTGAGATCGCCGAGGAAAGATTCACTGAACTGAGCCGGGAAACAAAAGCAGCAACAGAATATTTCTAGTAATAACTTGAATACCCACATTGCATGGAATATGTGAGCGTCTCTGCTAGAAGATCTCCAGCAAACCGACACGAGTAACGATATTTCGCAGATGTTCGGGAAAAGCCAAACTGCTAGCCTGGCATACACTCGCAAATCTACGCTTGTGACGGTACCAGTTCGTCATATACTCTAATCGTATCCTGAGCAACTTTGCGCCACGTGAACGCTTCCAAGACTCTTTTCCGTGCATTGGCTCCGCATTTTTTCCTTAGCTCTTCATCTTCAAATAGTAGAATCACAAACTTCGCTATATCGCTAGGGTCGTAGGGATTGATATGGAAGCCGCATTGATTTGGACCACTGGGAATCACCTGTTCCCTAAGACCACTGATGCCTCTCGCGCCCACAACAACGGGTTTTCCAAAGGCCATAGCTTCTGTGCAGACGATTCCGAAGGGCTCATATTTCGAGGGGAAGACGCAGACATCAGAAGCAGCGTACAGCTTAAGCTTCTGGTCTTCTGGAAGAAATTCATATTTGAGTATTACCTTGCTTTCTAAACCAAGTCCAGACACGTCGTGCTTCAACATCTCTTGCTGACTACCAACTCCTACAATCACCAATTTTGCTTTTGGAACTCGACTTAGGATTTCAGGCATTGAACGGAGAAGTGTGTCAGCTCCCTTAACCCAGTCAAGTCTGCCCACAAATAAGATCATGAACTCGTCATCTTCTATTGCGAGACTGGTTCTGACGCGGCGCTGCTCCTCAAGCGAAAATCTGTCTGGAGAAAACTTCTCCGTATCTATCCCATTGTAAACTACCCTGATCTTCTTCTCATCGTATCCAAGGCTGACGAGATGATCCCGCATTGCATAGCTGACCGTCACCACAATTCCAGCATAATCGGCAGCTATTCTCTCTAGTCTTTTCACCGTCTCTGAGCCATTTCCAGCTCGTCCCTGCTCAGTACTATGAATATGAAACACCAGAGGTTTGGTTAAACCCTTGCTAGACAGGATTCCGCCCACACTCCCTAACCAATCGTGAGAAACTACCAGATCGATTTTCCGCTTCTCCGTCCTGACCAGATCGTTTACCAGCTTGCTTGCTGAAAGCATGTTGTATAGAAATATGTCTGCAAAAAACTTCCGACCACCCTCGGGCCATCGCCGCACCTCCTCAGGGATAAACATCGGAAGCAAGAGGTCGGCATTTATGTTTTCCACAATAGGCCTATGAACCTCTACGCCTTTGTATACTCCCCTTGTTGGGGCGTCTTTAGAGTGCATTGAGAAGACAGTCACGTAATGTCCCATCTTCATGAGTTCTCTAGTCATATACTCAGCGTAAGTGCCGAGTCCGCCCACCATGAATGGGGGGAACTCGTAAACAAAGAAGACTATTTCCATCTCGCTTCCTCTAATGACAGCATTGAATCAGTAACTTCTTGATTATCTCTTTTCCAAAGCTATAAAAACTTTCTTTCAAAGAATGTCTGCCCGAAAACTTAATTGACGACTTTCTTCCTTTTCTGTAATGTAGGGAGAACACCTATTGTTGGCATTCGTATTCGTTAGAGTTGAGGCGGAAGCTGACGCCGGTGTCGCCTCTGAAATAGCGAAGATCGAGGGCATAAGGGAGCTACACCAGCTAACGGGTGACATCGATCTTATCGTTAAGGTTTCAGCTCGAGATATAGATGAACTAAGTAAGATAATTTTTCAGATCAGAGATGTGAGGGGAGTGCTAGGAACGGATACCAGAATCGTACTTGCCAGCATCTTGCAGAAAGGAATATGATAGGTGGAGATGAAAGTGAAGAAGCCTATACAAGAAAGGGAGGAGGAACTTCGGTCTCAAGACATATCAAAGAAAGAGATGTTGCGCATTCTTTACTTAGAAAAATACCCATTGTTTGAGATAACCCAAATTCTAGGCATAAACTCGTCCGAGCTTCAACAGCTGGGACGAGATCTAAACCTCTTTCTGACAAGGTGCCCTGTCGGCCATAAGCTCATTAACGACCCTGTCTTGCACGCAGAAGACGCTCATTACTGTGTTGCGTGTCAGAGATGGTTCAATGATGCCACGTTAAAGGATGAAATCGAACTCGAGGTGAAAAGGTTAAAGGAAAAAGAAAACTGAAAGAAGTTTTAGTGTACACCGCTTGAAACAACGCGTTTCCTGAGACGGCTCCCTCATCAAATTGATTCGTTTGATCTTTGAGCTATCGGAGATGATCTCAGTGGGCGAATCAACAACTAGAACTCAAGACATGCCGTTCATATGAAGGTCTTTTTGAGAGGATGTCTTCAACATAGGCTCTTAATGGTTCTGCCACGCTCCAGGCTTGTGATATGCATCCTCTTGAATCATGAGGCGGATCGCCCTCAAAGACTTCACTTATGGTTCCGAGGCCAGCTCTATACGTCTCTTCACGGAATAGGGGCTCGAGAAAATTCTCAAACGCAAACCTTCTCCAGTATTCATCATGATTTTTGACCTTTAAGAAAGCTGTTACGAAAGGACCTAGAAGCCACGCCCATACTGTCCCGTTGTGATAGGCGGCGTCTCGGTGAGAGAGACCTCCTTGATATTTTCCGATGTATCTTGGATCATCGTCTGATAAACTCTTTAGACCATAGGTCCCCCAAAGTCTATTCCAAACATCTTCCACAACCTTTCCACTCCTGAAACTGTCAAGCATGGAAAAGTCTAGAGATACCGCTATGATCTGGTTCGGTCTGACGGAGGGGTCGCGTTTATTGCCATTCACCACATCGAACAGGTAGTTGGCCTCAGATCGCCAAAACTTATCATTGAAACTTCTGTTAGCTTTTTCGGCTAGAGAATGGTACTTTTCAGCGTTGCTTTTCTCGTTAAACCTTGACGAGAGCATCTCCATGAGCTTTAGGGCGTTATACCAAAGGGCTTGAATCTCAACGGCTTTGCCTTCGCGAGGAGTGACAGGTTTTCCGGCTATCGAAACATCCATCCATGTTAAGCGTGGACCATGTGCGAGTAAACCGTCGCTATCCAAATGGATGCCGAAAAGTGTTCCTCTAATGTGCTGCTCAACAACGGACCGCAAGGTTTCCCAGAGATGCTTCCGCACAAAATCAAAGTTGCCAGTATATTTGACATACTGCAAGACAGCGTTGAAAAACCACAGGGTTGCATCCGCGGAGTCGTACACGGGCTCATCTCCCCTCCGGTCAGGGAACCTATTGGGTATAAGCCCATCTCTACAGTGTTCTTTGAACGTGAGAAGGATCTCCTCCGCGTCGTTGAATCTCCCAGTGACCAATGTAAGCCCCGGAAGCGATATCAAGGAGTCTCTTCCCCAGTCTTCAAACCAGTGGTAACCGGCGATCACAGATTCCTTTCCTGTTGACCTTCGTGTAACTAGGAAAGAATCAGCAGAGAGTATCAACCAATTGAGCCAGTCCTCCTCTCTTACGTCGTTGATTCTTCTGTAGAACTCTCTCATCAACCGATGTCTCCGACGGAGCTCATCTGTATAAGACCTTCCCACATCAGAAAGAATGGTGGAATTGAGCGTCACAGTCTCATCCTCTGCTTTTCCTCCAGCTGCGATTAGGTAGAACTCTTTGCAGTCTTTGGGAGCAACCTCAACTACGAATGCTCCAGGCCGGTAAGCGTCATCGATACAGCTTTCCCCTCTTGAGTCGTCTACCCTAAAGTGAATCCTTTCAATCCAGTTGCCCTTGTTAAACAAGTAGCGACCATCCGTGGAAGACAGGACAAGGTAGTTCCTATGCGGCTGGGCCTCGAATATGACACCTTTGGAAATTGGTTTTTGAACGAACTCTAAGCTTTGCGCATCTTTATTCGTAGCCTCGAAAAAATGGCGCGAATTGAGTAACGGGCTTATGTTTAAAACGATTGATTCCTCAAGAGTATTCGTAGCTTCGTAACAGATTATGACCGCATTCTTTAGATGAGGCATAGAGACCTTCTTCTTCAGGTGAAATCCGAAAGCAGAATATTGGAAAGTTGGCAGAGGGTTTAGGGAGAAGCTTATCAACCTTTTGTAGCCATCCGGATATATGACATCCTTGAATTCATCTGAGTAAAAGGGATAGTGGTTGTCCCCGATGTAGGCTTCTTCATCTACCTTCGCTAGAAGAAGGTGGCGCTCAACCGGAGGATTGAAAGCGGCAACCAGAAGCCCATGATACTTTCTTGTGTTGATATTTGGGACGGTGGAGGAAGCGTATCCTCCCAGACCATTCGTTACAATCCATTCTAACCCGATGGCTTCTTTGAGATTTGAAAGGAAACTAGGTCCAAAATAAATTCTCGGCTGGTCGGTTAGGTCATTTCTTGACATCTTTATCTTTAGTCTCTTCTTTGAACCTTTCTCGCAGTTCTTCCGGAATACTGAACCCCACTAGTCCACGTTGGGTAAGTTGCCTGAAGTACGCGTCTAATGAGATTTCGGCTTCGACTGCCATCATCTTGTACTTTGCGTGTAATGCGTCTGCGATGTCTTTGACAGTGTTGTTGCCATCGCAAAGTTCCCAGACCTCAGATCCCAACTTGTCTAGTTGAATCTTTTTCTCCGCAGGAGGCGGCGGAAAAAGCTTCGAAACCATCTTCCCCGAAACCCCTTTCTTTGCTGAATCTTGTCTAAGGGGAACTGACAGCTTGATCTCGCCCTTCTCGTTCTTCTCCCATTTCAGAATAGGGTTTCGAACAGGTTTTAACTTAAGAAACTCGCTCCTGGATATAACTGGTCCCTTTGGCTTCTTTCTGCGTCTCAATCTGTCCAGCATTACTCTTTAAATTCTCCTCCAGAGAACCCTTCTATTTTCAAACCACGTTACACTGTTTTATTAATCTTTTTCCGGAAAAACCGCAGAATTCCTATACGTAGTCCTTAACAATGGCAAGAAGCGAACCCGAATCAACATCGGTTACTGCCCCCGGTGGACATCATCCTGCTACCAATCAAAAAATCAAGTGAACCCCAACTACTACGGAGTTCTCAATCATACTAGACCCTTATTGTTGCTTCTGCAAAATCTAACATGACGCTATATGGGTCTTTCGCTTTCACGATGCCACTAGCAACGAGCACACCTTCGGTTCCGAGCTTAATGGCTGCAGCTACGTCTTCCCCGTTCGTTATGCCGGCTCCACACAGGATCACAACCTCTGAATTGATTCTTCTCACGTTCTCAATAGTATTAGTCACGATTTCGGGCTTTGCCTTCGAGACAGGGATGCCAGTTCCAATCAGCTCTGGCGGTTCAACCGCGATCATATCTGGTCTAAGGGCGGCTGCCGCCGCGCTGACGGCAGCATTATTCGTGCAAACAACCGTCAGTAGGTTGACCTCGCGCGCCCTGGTGATCACATCGTCTATATCTGCCAGTTTGAGCCTTCTTTCTGAGTGGTTGACTAGAGTCCCGTCGGCGCCGGCGGATTTTACATCTTCAGGAAGTATATGACCAGTATAACTACCAGGTTTGATGGGATCAATGTGTTGTGCAAAGACGGGTATGTTCACTTCGTGAGATATGATGCCGATATCTACGAATTGAGGCGCCACACCTATACAGACATTGGATTCTAGGCTAACCTTTTCCGCGATTTTGGCGAGATCTAAGGCTCTCTTACCCGTTGCTTCGGAGTAGGTCTTGAAATTCACCAAGATGAGGGGTGTCCGAACCATGCCCAACTTTACCACGCCACTCTCAAACTAACCCTTTTATGTCTTCATGTCTCTTTTAACTTTTGGGAAAATGTTACATGGCCTAAGTATTGGATATCATACGATGTCTAGGGAGACTTCTTCGAACCTCTTGATTTTCAGCGTCCCCGGTTTCTGTGGTATGATCTTTATCGGCGCCCCCGAACAGAGGTGCAAGTAGAGAGATAAACCGACCGGATGTTTTCCCAGTCTAAAGCCAAAATTGGCACATCTTGCTAGGCCCATATTGTGGTGTACCAACTCTACTGTTCCCAGTCTCTTGCCACACAACTTTATGGGCTCTCCTAGAGGTGGGACATCCTTTGAATGTACTCCAATCCATCCGTAATGAGGTAGTCCAGCGTCTAGAACTACAATGTTGGCGCCTATCTCAGCTGGCAAGCCTTGTGCAGATGCCCCCTCCAAAGAAATCAGGCAGTATTCAGGTCTAACCTCAATCACTGTTCCTTTCAGATCCTTAACTGGGTCGGCTTCATCGATTTTCGTCATTCTCTTAATCTTGAAACCTCCTCTTGCCCGAATTGGATCCGAGAAGTTCCTGACCTCAACATGGATATGGGGTTCTGTCCAAAAGTTGAAGTAGCCGGATCTCAGAAGAAAACCTAGATCTTGGCCGGGTTCTACCAATTCTCCAATCTTAACGGTCGGTATTACATGAAGAACCTTAATCAGCCTTTCCGGGTTCTCTAGGCTTTTCATAAGAATAACATAATCGAAGTCTGAACTTTCGAAATATTTTCCCTTAGGACACTTTACCTGTCTAACCTTCGTTACCACGCCGTTAACTGGGGAAGGAGCTGCGTCGCCGAAGCCACGCCTCGGGTAGAGATCAAGAGCAGTATAACAGTGGTGGGCTAAATAAGGACTGTTAAAGAAAGAAATCCTGTAATCTCTGGAGCAGTAAATACCAACATCCCCGGAAGAAGCAATAATATCCATACTTGCCCCCTAACATCGTTAGAAAACCTTCGCTCGAAAAAATCTTTAGAACAGGGATCAAGATTATATCTATCGCTATGAAGAAGAGCATTTCCGGTCTCAACCGTTTTTCTGAAGAAAACGTTCCCTAAGAAAACGATAGTCATCACCCTTTGACAGCAAAGAAAGAGGAACAGAATCAATTAAGCTAAGACCTTCTTGGAGTCTTCAATGCTGAAAAATGCTTTGCCTCCACCTATCTGCTACGTAGACGAGAGCAAAGGGTATAATCATAGTCGTTATTGCAGAAACAGCTACAAAGGATGAAAAAAGCGGTTCATCAATAACCCCAGCCGAGTAGAATATCTGAACAGGTATGATGCCCATAGAGAATTTGGCGCTCAACCCCAACCCTACAGCCGCGATCGCTTCAAGGTTTAGTTTTGCCATCTTGCCCACCATGAAGGCTGCCAAAAACTTTCCGAGAAAGTTGGCTCCAAGGAGCCAAAGCGTCAGTCTAAACCCGTCGACGAACCCTGAAAAGTTGACGCTGAACCCGATGCCGAAGAAGAACACTGGACCGAGAAATGCGTAAGTAACAGTTCTTAGCGCCGTGAAAGCTTTGGACCCGTTGTTGCAGGAATTTTGAAGTTTTTGAAGAGTTAATCCTGCAACGATGGCGCCTAATAAGATGCCTAGCTTGAAGTTTTGAGAGATCGTAGTCAAAACCAAGGCACTAGAAATCATTAGCAGAAATAGATGGGTCTCACTGGGTTCTCTGTCAAAACGCGATATGAGGGGTATAATAAATCTGTGAAGGGGAAGGCAAGGGCACTAAAGGCGAGAAACCCTAGAGCCAAGAATACAGGATTGAACGTAGGTTGCCCAGCGCCTACAATAACTGAAGCGAGCGAGGCAATCACAACCTCAGCGACATCATCGAATATTCCTGGACCTACTATGAGGTTGGCCACCCTGGTACCGACAACGCCAAGTTCATCTAGTATAGGACCAATGGTTGCCTCAGCTACCGTTGCCAAAGCGGTGGACACAAGAATAGATATCAGAGGCGGATAACCGAAAGTTAGCAAGACGTAGAAACCGAGAATTGACGAGAAAGCTAAGTTAAGAATGGACAGCAAGGCTATCTCCGCTGATAAGCTTCTGAGCTGCTTGGTGTTCAATTGGAAGCCCACAAGGAATAGTAGGAATACTATCCCGAGTTGAGCAAGAGCGTAAAAGGCTTCTCCAAAAACTACATTGGTCAAAGCTGAGGAAAATGGAAGGAGTTGAAGGATGAAGCCCACTAGTAGCGGAGCTAGGAGATGTGGCATCCGCAACCTGTCCAGACCGAAATGCATGAGATAGGAAACAAAGAGCAGTGACGCCAGTAGTGCCAGCAGAAGTACAGGATACTCGTCTGTCAATCGCCATCCCCGGTTTCCATACAGGTCGCCGCTTTGTGTGAGTAAGATTTATCTAATTGTTTAGACACGTCTAACACATACTAGCTCACTTATATACTTTGCTACCCAACCAGAAGATTGAAAAGGGGACCAACAATGAAGTCAGTAACTTTGATCCGAGACCCCGGGACCATAAAGTTGCTAGCTGACCTTGTTCGAAGGGAAATTTTGCGCCTAATAGCGGTTGAACCTCTCACACAGACGCAGCTGGCGGAAAAGATGAAGCTGTCCGAACCCTCGGTTTCTCACCATTTAAGGCTACTTCGGAACGAAGGATTGATAAAGATCAAACGGTCGGAGATAGGTTCGCATGGCATATTGGAGAAGTATTACGAACCGACCGCAAAGCTTTTCATCGAGGACTGGGAGAGAATACCGTCAGACCTAAGGAGGTATTTTGTTCACAGCCACATGGAACGGCTAAGGGGTATGCTCAGCGTTTTCCAGCTTATGGCCGGAGAAAAAGGGCGAAACATAGAGGTCAGTTCCGATGAAATAAAAGAATTGGCTCAAGCGATCGCAAGGCGCATAGCTATCGTTGGGGAAAAATATGAACAGACGAAAGCGGATATGGACAGAGAGACATTGCTCATAAGGATCTATAGTGAAACATTAAAGGCTGAGATGGCTGAACCTAAGTGGCAGGACTTCTTCTCAAAGATTCAGAGTTCTACGCCAATCAAACCACATGACGACAGTGTTGTTAAGGATGAAATGCGAGATGAAGGCTGTTGCTGTTGCTGAAGTTTGATGCTTGACTGGACAGTTTCGTGACTTTTTATCGCTGGTATATATGGATACAGAATGTTTGAACCTGAATTGCTTGTCTTCCTGGATCTACTCGTAGGATTTTCTGTCTAAAGAATATTAAAGGCGTTTACCATTGCATTAAGATGTAGTCTCAAACTTGCTTCGAGTAGTGGGCTACATGCCTCTAGATAAGATGATTGAGAAGGCCCGCAAGCTCGTACAGCGCGCTAGAGTTGAGTACATAGGTGACGGACTTTACAACGTAGTCGGGGATCATGGAACCTATACCGTTGCCAAGAGAATTGATGGAACCGTGACATGCAGCTGCCCTGGTTTCAATAGAAAGAAAAGATGTTCCCATTCATTAGCTGTCATACTGCTAACTCAGGCCTCCAGGCATCGAGGTAGATAGAGATAACAAGAAGGCATACATCAGGCATTAGATCCGAACGGACTGACAAAGATTTGGAAGGCGTTTTTCTTTTGTGAACCTAAACACTAAATAGTTGGACGCTGAATTATCTAACAAACTGTCTGAAACCAAGGATGCTGGATTCAAGCTGACAGATCGGAGTCATCACGATGAGTGGGAAAAGGACATCGCTGGAGAAGTTTCGGTTAAGGAGGACACTTGATAGCCTAGCCTCTAAACAGGGCAGAGGAACAGAGCTTGTCTCGCTTTATGTGCCGCCGGGGCGCCAGACCAGCGAAGTAATGGCCATGTTAAAGAACGAGTGGGGAACAGCCTCTAACATCAAATCGACTACTACCCGAAAGAACGTTCAAGATGCCATAGTCAGAGTCCAGCAACGACTCAAACTTTTTAATAAGGTACCTGACAATGGTCTGGTCATTTTCTGCGGGGCTATTCCCCAGAACGGACCTGGAAGCGAAAGAATAGAAACCTACGTCGTCATCCCGCCTGAACCAATCTTTATTTACCTCTACAGGTGCAATGCAAGGTTTCATATTGAATATCTCCAAGAACTTCTGAAAGAGAAGGAAACATACGGGATAATCGTGTTAGATACTACCGGTGCCACCTTCGCAACCCTCAAGGGCAAGCGTCTAGAAATTGCTAGAGACATTACTTCAGGTGTCCCAGGGAAGCACAGAGCTGGTGGACAATCAGCCCGAAGGTTTGAGAGGGTACGTGAATCCAGAATCCTTGACTATTTTAAGCGTATTGCAGACCACGCCGAAGAGATATTCCTGCCCATCCTAGATTTGAAGGGAATAATAATAGGCGGTCCGGGACCAACAAAGTATGACTTTGAAAAGGGAGACTTACTCAATTATATGCTGAGGGAGAAGGTGATCGACACCATAGATACGGCTTACACTAGTCAACAAGGTGTTGAGGAGATCGTTGACAAGGCGCCTGAAATCTTGAGACGCGTCAGATATGTCGAAGAGAAGAGGATAGTGCAGGACTTTCTGTACGAGATAGGCCACGACACCGGCCTAGCAACTTACGGCGAAAACGAGGTGAGAAGAACACTAGATCTGGGCATCGTAAAGACTCTCCTTCTATCGGAGGCACTAGACATAACTCGCGTGGTCGCAAAATGTTCATCATGCAACTACATTTACAAGGAAACAATAAAGAGCCACATGGTTCTGACTTTTGAGCAAAGCCTCAGTGGAAAACCATGCCCAAAATGCGGTGTGCCGACGTTTCAATTGGTCGAAAAGAATGATATCATCGAAGAACTTGCTGAGATTGCTGAAAAAGCGGGTTCAGACGTTGAGATAATATCGATTGAAACCGAGGAGGGACAGATGCTGAATGAGTCCTTCGGAGGCATCGCGGCGACTCTGAGGTTCAAACCCCCAAATCGTTGAAAATACACTGCAACAAAAATCATCCCAAGGAAGCGCCAGATATTGACAGTCAATAGCGGTCATCTTCATCCCACAAAAGTTTTATATGGCGTCATAATGCAATCGTAGAGTAAATCTGGGAGGAATGTGCGCTGAAGTTAGGTTGTACGGTATGGCCCGTGCGTTGGATGCACCCGTATGAGGATGCAATTAGAAGGATAGCTAAACTTGGTTTCAAGGGCATAGAGCTGATAGCTTGGGATAGGAAGGTCTTAGATGAGTATTATACTCAAAAGAAAATTCGGGAGCTTAAGGAACTTATGGGCTCCTCAGGCTTGGAACTGACTGAGTTCGTCTCAACGCCCAGGGGAACATCTAGCCTAAGGAAGAATGATCAAGAGGCGGCGCTCAATCATTTCAACAGATTAGTCGAGGTAGCTTCAGAGTTCGAGACAAAAATCGTGAATACGGTCTCACTGTGGCCATTCCATGGCGTACCATGGCCAAACATTAAGGAAAGGCCACTAATGCAAACGTTCTTGATGCCGCAAAATCTCCCCTACGACACTGATTTTGACAAGATATGGTCAAACTATGTTAGCCTCATGAAGAGGTTCTGCGACGTCGCTGAGGACGCAGATCTCCGCTATGCTCTCGAGCCTCATCCTTGGTCCCTTGTGAGTAACGCGGATGCGATGTTGAGGCTTATCGAACATGTTGGTTCGAAGGCTCTGGGAATGAATTTCGATCCTAGCCACTTGTTCCCTATGGGTGAGACCCCAGCCGTTGCTATACTGAAGTTGAAGAGCAGGATCTTTCACACCCACATATCGGACAATGACGCCTCAAGCAACGTTCACTGGAGGCCTGGGAAGGGAAAGATAGACTGGGTAAGCGTTCTAAAGGCCTTGAAAGCCGTTGGTTACGACTACGTTCTCTCAGTTGAGCTTGAGGACGTACCGGGCGTGAGCAAACCTGGAGTGGAAGATGCGGATCCAGTATTCGATTCCGAGCTGACCAAGGCTATGGAATTCTTGAAAGCAACAGGGAAAGAAGCAGAAGTCAAAGTGGAATAAATAGAAACGCAATCCGACTCCGCTACCTAAATGCTCAATTTTTTACAGCAATTTAATATTTTGCTAAGCCTAAATAAATGGAAACTGTGAGGTGCCCAGATAACGGCAAAAGAATTACTGGTCTACGTTGGAACTTATACCCTTCCAATACGCTTTGGAAGTGGATTTGTTCTCATGGGCAAAGGCGAGGGCGTATATGTTTACCGAATGGATCAGGCCTCGGGTGCACTGGAATTTATCAGCAAAATAACAGGCGTCGCGAATCCGTCCTACCTAACCTTTGACCCTAAGCAACGGTTTCTGTACGCCGTTAATGAACTGAAGATTTTTGAGGGCAAGCCTACTGGGACCGTTAGCGCGTTTTCGGTAGATTCAGAAACAGGAAAATTGGAGTTCCTAAACAAGAAGCCGACTCAAGGAACTGACCCTTGCCACGTAATCGTTGATAAGACCGGAAGATACGTTTTCGTCGCTAATTTCATGAGCGGCAGCATATGTGTCTCACCTATACAGGAGGATGGAAGCCTAGGAGATGCCACTGACTTCATCCAACATCATGGCTCAAGCGTTAACCCTAAGCGTCAAGAAGGACCTCATGCCCACGCCGTCACTCTAGATGAGGCCAATCGGTACGCGTTTGTCCCTGATCTTGGAATCGACAAAGTCATGATCTACAAATTTAATCCAAGCTGTGGAAAACTGGAACCTAACGACGAGCCATGGGTCCAGGTTAAAGCTGGCGCCGGACCACGCCACTTAGATTTCCATCCTGATGGCAGATATGCTTATCTGATCAACGAGCTCGACTCTACGCTGGTCGCTTTTGCATATGACAAAAAGAACGGAACACTCAAAGAGATTCAAACAGTCCCGACACTCCCGAAAGACTTCGCCGGCGAAAGCACATGCGCAGACGTGCATATCTCTCCTTCCGGAACCTTTGTCTATGGTTCAAATCGTGGTCATGACAGCATCGTAATCTACAAGATCGATCAAGGTACAGGCAAACTCACCTACGTAGGTCATGAATCAACTCAGGGGAAGACCCCACGCAACTTTGCAATCGACCCGACGGGTAGATTTTTGCTTGCCGCCAATCAGGATTCTGACACGATCGTAACATTTCGTATGGATCAACAGACTGGTAAACTCTCGTCAACAGGCTACGTTACGAAAGTGCCAACACCCGTTTGTGTAAAGACGCTTTTCTTTAGGCAACAAGAAGCCCGATAGAATAGGAAAATAAGCATTAGGGAAAAGTTCAAAACATTGACTCTCATCCGAATCTCTTGTTCTGGAGCCAATGAACAGATGATTAACAAAGATTCCCTCCACTCTTAAGATTCGTCTCCTTAGCATACTCATATGCCCTAGAAGAGACTTACCAAAAAGGCGAAAATTATAAACGAAAAAAATATCTAATACGAGCCTCCTCACGAAATTTGAAGTGTGCACTTCTTATAGAACTTGTCCTTTTTCGGAGGTAAAGGTGTCTAATGTTATGTCTGAATGGAAAGATCTTGCTCTATGGATATATGGAGACGTGAAAAAAGATAGATCTTTTGTATTCACACACAAGGAGTCGGATACAAGAACACGGAGCGTGCCCGAGGGTTCGCCTTTGTGATGTCTGGAGCATCTTCAGCCAACTCTTGGAGACCATTCTGTATATCCACGGATAGGCGAATAAAGAAAGGAGACATGGTTCTAATCGAGTTGGACCCATACGCAGATGGCTACTGGTCAGATCTAACCCGTACATACGTGGCAGGTGAGCCCAGCCCAAAGCAACGTGAGATCTGGGATACTGTTCTCCTGGCCGAACAAAAGGCTAGGGACGCCATACATGGAGGCGTCAAGGCATCAGAAATAGATGCCATAGCCAAGTCAACGATAGAAGAAAAGGGTTACGGCAAATACTTCCTGCATCAGCTAGGTCATGGCGTCGGACTGGCTTTCCATGAGCCGCCGACCTTACATCCTGCCTCTGAAGACATCCTCCTTCCCGGCACGACGCATGCCGTCGAACCCTCGATATGCATACCTGGGTGGGGCGGTATGAGGGTAGAAGACAACGTGCTAGTTACGGAAAAGAAGGCAGTCTGCTTGTCCAATTATCAGCGAGATCTTTAAAGTACGAAAGTATCCCATCCTTGGAGCGATTCGATACCACATAAAATTTGCTGTGAATAGCGCAAAGACGCACGTGTCACCAAAACACATCAATGCATACTGCAAGAACAACACCATACGCAATTCACCATAGGTGACATCGGAAGTCTATCTCTAATCGCCTGAAAAGATACGAAAAAGAATTTAGGGATGTGCACTCATATCTATGTAAAGCGTCTCTAACCTAGACCTTCGTGATCTTCAATGTCCGATCTGGAGCTTGAACTATTAAGGCGGAAGAAACTATCGAAGATGAAGAAACACCTAGAGAAAAAAGCGGAAAGTGAGAGAGACAAGGGCAACCAGAAAATCGAGCCCGTGAATGTTCTCAACCGTTTTCTAGTTGGGAGAGCGTGGGAAGTTTTAGAAGCCGCTCGGCTCCAGTATCCACAGGCTGCGAAGGAAGTTGAGAGGATCCTAGTTAGACTGATCCTAGATGGAAAAATAAGGGATAAGATTACTGGCGAAGAACTATATGCACTATTTCATCGTTTCGGCTTCAGCGTCAGGCTCAAGACACAGATAAGGGTGCTAGAGCATGGAGAACTGAAGAGCCTCGAGGAGAAGATGAAAGAGAGAACTTCAATGTAGAGTTCAAAGAATTTGATGTCAAAGGGTCGAATTACCATTTCTAGGCAGAATTGAGGGAGAACTCAACCGTGAGTGAGAATGTTCTTGTCATCGGGTTAGGGGAAGTAGGCAGATCCCTTCTCGAACTCTTACGAGAAAGCAGGAAATTCGCCGTTTACGGGTATGACCCTGATGAAGATAAGATGCGCAAGGCCGGTACCACTCAGATTCCGGAGAAAGTCGACGTGATGCACATTTGTTATCCATGCGGTGACGAGGAAAAATTCGTCAAGGATACGATTGACTATGTGAACCGATTCAAACCTAGATTAACCATTATTGAGAGCACGGTTCCGCCAGGAACTACTTTGAAAGTCTACGAGTGTACGAGGTGCTTTATGGCACACTCTCCCATACGAGGAGTTCACCTGGACGTTGAAAGCATGAAGCAAGAATTGAAATCTTGGACGAAGTATGTCGGCGGAGTCGATCGGGAGTCGGCCCGGTACGCTCGCATGCACTTTGAAAGACTCGGATTAAGAGTAAACGTTCTGAGGAGCCCTTTTGAGGCCGAACTGGCTAAGCTGTTCGAGACAACATACCGTGCTTTGATGATCGCCTGGTTTCAGGAGATGCACAGAATCTCTATCGCCCACAAAGCTGACTTTGATCAGATAGTGGACTTCTTGGAAGACACTTATAGAGTTCGACTGGATAGACCGATATTCTTCCCATCTGTAATAGGTGGACATTGTTTGATCCCAAATGCGCATCTTCTTTTGAAATCATACGACTCGAAATTTGTCAAACTGATCTTGGAATCAAACGAGAAAAGAAAAGACGAGATCAGAGACGCGGAAGTACTGGCCGACATTGAAAAGACCAGGAGAAGGGTTGAAAACCTCAGCAAAGACCTAAACATCAAGAAGGCACCATTCAACCCAACTACTTGAATTTACTCCGCTAGTGGCGCTTATTCTCGTCTCCTAAACTCAAATAAGACCGTTCGATACGAAAGTTGGAACGAGCTAGGATCAGGACCTTTCAAGTATCCTATGTTAACCTCGTCTCCGAATCCCAGACGCCTCTGTTGTTATAGAATACGTGGGTATATGGTTCACCGGTGCAGTGGCAGCATTTACAGGCATTGACGGAAAGAGTTACGGTCCCTTTGCAAAAGGTGAAAATGCGGTTATCCGCAAAGAAAAGGCGGAAAGGCTTGCAGTACAAGGACTGGCATCACCATGGAAGATATCTTCCAGCGCGGTAACCTCAACAGCTAAGACTGCAAACATCCTCGCTGTACCTAGGAATCGCTGCAGAGAAGATTAATTGCTAAGGCAGTGGAGGAACATAGTGTCATTATGTTCTGCCATAACATCTTTAGATAGCGCTACCATTAAGTCTTCAGGAAGACTTAATGGGCAAGGTGTTGATGACCTTCGTGCTCCATATGCGATTTAATGCAAGAACTAGTGATCTTTCAGAAGGTAGTCTTTCTTATTTATCATTTAGTGAATCAAATATGATGGGGAGAATATCTGACAATTTCTTTGCTGGTTCTGCTTTCCTTTTTATTATTGCGGCCTCATCCGACCCTAAAACCAATCAAAAATTTACATGAGCTATTAGATAGAACTATTGAGACTTAGAGATCGGATTCAGCAAAACAGAAATAACCAATGTCAATAGCCAAGGCACAACAAATAATTTATGATTGCTAAAAGCAGTTTAATTAGGGATCGCTTTGGAGCTGAAACAACTTTCTGAGCTACAGAGAGAGTTTGACCGGAAAATCGGTTGGGACAGATGCGAGAAATGCAAGACGCCAGAAGAAATCTTGGAATTCATGAAACATTATATAATAGTCACGGTCGAAGAACTAGGGGAAATCTGTAGAATTAGAAAGGAGGTTGAAAGAGACAAGCAAGACCTCGATGTGAAGGCTTTGAAACATGAACTTGTAGACTTATTCGTCTACCTGATTCAAGCCTGCATGGCAGTAGACATGGACCTAGAAAAGGAGTACTTGGAGAAACTCAAATCTAGCAAGGAATGTTTCGTCCGGGAGAACGTCAAATAGTTGTTTCAATGTTAGTGAAAATGATAATGTTTGAATCGACAAAAGCCATCTGAGGCTCTACTCTGCCCAGAGTTCTTCCTCCCACCTCTCCAGCCTTTCCCTAGTCAACAGACCCTTAGATTTGGCTGGATTATGCACCGCTAACCGAAGGGAGTCGTTGACGAAACTCAAAGATCTTCTCTTTGTCCTCAAAATTATGGTTTCTTCGTCTTGAAGTTCTAAAAGTAGCGTACTACCAGCCACTAGGTCAAGTTTCTTCCTAATCTCCTTTGGAACTACTACTCTTCCCCTCTTGTCAAGCGTGACTATGGAGGACATGCTCATCCCACTTTTCATTCCCATCTCAACAAAAATATTCACATTATTATGCGTTTCGGAAAGTCTATTCTAAGAACCCCTACGAGCATCTGGGATCCGCATCGATTCTTCTGATCTTCAGTGCAACCTTGTCAGACTCATGGAACTCATGATTAGGGGTCATCATTTTCTTCGTGTTCTATGGAGTTTTATCTCCATTTTTTTCTTAGGCCATAATTACTGCTTTCGAAGAGAAGTCAAAGATGCTCTACAGATTGGACATTATGTTCTAAAGCGTAGTATTAAATATCTCCTTTCAAATTGATCTAGTGAACATAAGCGGATATGAGGGAGATAAATGAATACTTGTCTCAAATCTGCGATATTGTTGTTGATTGGAATTCTTCTTGTTACATCAACGTTTATTATTGAATACTATTGCAGTCCTGAATGGCTTATTGAGCATTGGGTTCCCTACTTTTTCCCAGCCTCTGAATGTATTTTCTTCTTTCCGCATAACCTAGCCCCTACGAGCGTCATGGGAATAGTTCTAATCCTTTTCACCTTAACCTACCTGATACATAAAGGAGTGGTGGAAGGGTCGAAATGAGCTCCAGTAGCATTCTTGAAGTTTCTTCTCTTCAGTTTTCCTTCAATGACATAGGTGTTTATATAAAGTATCGGCTATAGTGAAGATGCTGTCAAGTCTTCGTTGTTAAGAAAACTCTTGGCAAGACCAGGAAACCCTAATATAGTTCGGCTCGGCACCTCTCTTGGGGTCATTCTGGTTCTCAGTGATCCAAATCCAGAAAGTAAAACGCCGTTATCACTTTGTCGAAAAGGTTTCTTCCACAATTCTTGTTCTTTGACGCACAGACTGATTTCCACATGATCGAAACTTGAGTTGGCAAATCCCAATTTGGAGCTAAAGGTCTTCGCCTAAAGGTATAGGAGATTTCTTTCTTTCTTCAAGAACAAGAGTTGTATGAGTGTCCATGATATCCTTAGAGGTATAAAGCTTTAACAAAAAGGAGTCATATCGCGAAACGTCGCTCACCCTCGTAATAGCCAGCAATCCGTAGTCCTCTCCTGTTCTGTAAAGGCCTGTGATTTCCTTCATTGGTGTTAGAAAATCCCATGCTACAGTGTCATATGTAGCGGGATTTACTTTAATTCTAACTATCAGCTTTGCTTTTATGCCCAGTTTCGCCTGGTCGACCATAATAGTATGTCTCAGAATAACGCCTTTGCTCTCAAGTTTTGTCAGCCTCTTAGAAACGGCCGGTTGAGATATCTGAATTCCAAGATTGCATAAAAGCTTGCCAATTTGAATTGTTGAAAGTGGTCGTGGAGATCTAACGATCTTACTCTGATTTAAAAGTATTCTTAAGATTTCACGGTCGATGTTATCTGGGTTTGAGGCCCTCGCTTTCGTCTCAACCGGGACATCCGATTCTTTGAAAGTCCGGATCGTATTTATAACTCGGTATTTCTTAAAAAAACTTTTTGACATAGCTTTATCTATTGTTTTCAGTATTTGACCAAAATGTTCTTCTCCTCTGATTCTGAATCTTCCCAATAGTGAATACTCACCCGTTATCCCATCTAGCATGTCGCACGACTTCATCTCTTCCAGCAACGCGGCCAGCCAAGGTTCATGCGGGTTTGTTTTCAACTCAAAAAATACGGTTCTTCTAAGTCCAACCAAAGGTGGATTTAGAACAATGGTGTGCCCAAGGATTACTTGATCTCTGAACAATTTCTCTATTCGGTCTCTCACTCCAAAACGAGAGAGTCCCAATTTTTTGCCGAGATCAGTAAGTGATACTCTGCTATCGTTCTCAAGGATTTCCAGAATTGAAAGGTCGTACCTATCTAGAGACATTCGGGTTTTCCCTCGGAATAAATCGTGCGCCAGGGGCTCATCTTGGCTCATTCTATAAACAACGATCGAAAAATATAAATATTTCGTGCTCAACACCAACAGACGGCAATTGGTATGAAACTAGAAAGGCGAGGTATATGGCTGAATCTAAAGTAAAGAATATTGCGTTGGCAGAACAGGGCATACTGTGGGTTGAATATGCTGAGAGCAGGATGCCGGTTCTGATGGGGATCAGAAAGGATTTTGAAAAACATAAGCCACTAAAAGGGATTCGGATAGGAGCTTGCTTACATGTAACGAAAGAGACCGCTGTGCTCATGAAGACGCTTAAGGCAGGCGGAGCTGAGGTCGCCCTCTGCGGTTCGAACCCTCTGTCAACGCAAGATGAAGTGGCCGCCGCGATTGCGGCATGGGGCGTTAATGTCTATGCTTGGCGTGGCGAAACAACAGAGGAATACTACTGGTGCATCAACAGAGTGATTGATTTTGGACCAGTAGTCACGTTAGATGACGGCGCGGATTTGGTCAGCGCGATTCATACTAGTAGGAAAGAAGCCTTGGATGGCGTGAAGGGTGGAACAGAAGAGACGACGACCGGAGTCATACGTCTCAGAGCAATGGAGAGAGCGGGGGCTCTAAGGTATCCAATTATAGCTGTCAATGACGCGTACACAAAATACCTTTTCGATAACAGATACGGTACGGGACAAAGCACCATAGACGGCATCCTCAGGGCTACGAACATTCTTCTCGCTGGCAAAAGATTCGTGATCTGTGGATACGGATGGTGCGGGCGCGGCCTAGCTCTGAGGACGAGAGGGATGGGGGCGAACATAATCGTTACCGAGGTGAATCCCACAAGAGCTCTCGAGGCAGTTATGGACGGTTTCCAAGTCATGCCTCTTGCTGAAGCCGCGGAGGTAGGAGACATATTTGTAACAGTGACGGGAAATATCAACGTTATCCGAAAGGAACATATGCTCAAGATGAGGGATGGAGCCATAATTGCCAATAGTGGCCACTTCAACGTGGAGGTGAGCCTACCAGACTTGGCGGCGATTTCCCGGTCAAAAAGAAAGGTACGCCCCAATCTGGAGGAGTATATCCTAGAAAACGGAAGAAAGGTCTACTTGCTTGCAGAGGGAAGACTCGTCAACCTTGCATCGGCCGAGGGCCACCCATCAGAAGTTATGGACATGTCATTCTCAAATCAGGCTTTATGCGTTGAATACCTGGCCAAACAGCCCAGATTGGATTCAAAGGTTTATAGCGTTCCAAAAGACATCGATGAGCTAGTTGCGAGATTGAAGCTTAAAGGAATGGGTATGGAGATCGATGAGATGACGGACGAGCAGAAGAGATACGTATCCAGCTGGGAAGCGGGAACTATATAAGGATCAAGATGGACATTAAGAATCCGGTGAATCTCCTTTTCCTTTTCTTATCTTATACTCTTCAGATACTCGATCGTCAATTCTGCGGCATCATATTGATTGGGTAAAGGCAAAATCTCGGCGGTGATGAAGGAGTTATAGTTTATCTCTTTCAAGGCATTCGTAATCTGTTTGAAGTCCAAGTGGCCTTGACCTGGAGCAAGCCTATTGTTATCTGCGAAGTGGACGTGTTCCAGGTAGCCATCCGCCCTAATTATGCTATTGTATATTGATTTTTCCTCAATGTTCATGTGGTAGGTGTCAGCCATGACTCCAATGAAGCTGGAACCTATTTCTTTTTTTAATCTGATGACCTCATCCACCGTGGGAAGCAGATTGGATTCGTACCGGTTTATCGGTTCTATCAGAATACGTGTTCCAATATCTTCTGCATGTCCGGCGCATCTAGTTAGCGAATCCTTAAGATTTCTAACCCCGGACTGGTAGTTCTTAGTTTTTCCTTTGATTGAGCCCACTATTATGGGCGAATCTAGATCTTTCCCAATTTTCAAGTATTCCTGAACTCTTTCAAGCGCTTTTTCCCTAATTGCTCTCTTTGGAGAGGACAGACTCAAACCGTAAACGGTATAGGTTAACCCAGTGCCTATCGCTGCAATTGCGAGGTTGAACTTTTCAGTCAACTTTCTAATACTTTCCACATCAAGTTTATCCGGGTCTTTTATGTGAAGTTCTACGCCGTCATATCCAAGTCGGGAAACTTCCGTAAGATTGAATTGGAAATCTCCGCTAAGTCCTAAAGGTTGAACATCAAGTTCCGCCGCAACAACAATAGCTATTCGCATCAGTCCACCCCACAATCTTCACAAGATGAGAAATTAAGGATTCAGAACGATTTTTAAGGCTTCTCCAGACCTGTGAACATCCACCGCCTCTTGAAATCGTTCTATGGGAAATTCATGGGTGATCAAGGCATCAGAATTTATGATTTTCTTACGCATGGCAGCAATCGCAGGAGAGATTGTATAGTTGGCTATGAATGATCCAACTATCTCTTTCTCGTACCTCATAATGTCATAGGGCTCTACAGGAACTCTTAGACCCCTCTTTGTCGTGCCGAAAATTACGGTTTTTCCTCCATGGCCCGTGGCAGCTATTGCTTGTTCCACGGTTGCGGTGTTGCCGACGACTTCCACGCAGACATCTGCCATTCTACCGTTCGTGAGATCTTTTACCACATCAACGAAATTCTCTTCTGCAGGGTTCATAACAATGTCAGCCCCTAAGCTCTTCGCCGTCTCCAATCTCTTCTCGACTGGGTCGCTGACAATTATCAATCCAGCTCCTCTATGCCTTACAAGCTGCGTCCATATAAGCCCCATAGGTCCTGCACCTACAATTGCAACGACATCACCGACCTTTATTTTTGCTTTGCTGAGGCCGTTGATTGCGCAGGAAACTGGCTCAACGAGGACGGCATCTCTCCATCTCATGTCATTTGGAATCTTGTAAACGGCACTCTCAGGTGAAATGTTGAATCTTGCGAAGCCGCCATCCATGTATATGCCCAGAGTCGTCATATTCTCGCAAAGGTTCTCTTTTCCTCTTCTGCACCAATAGCATTTACCGCACTTTATGTTTGGGTCTATGACCACGTGATCTCCGACGCTTACGCTTTCCACTCTCTTTCCTATGTCTAAGACCTCCCCTGTATATTCATGCCCTAGAATGACTGGCGGAGCCGCTGGATGCCGCCCCTCTAGGATAGCGGGATCGGTTCCGCAGAGACCAGCTAACTTGACCTCTATCAAGATTTCGTGTTCATCTCTTATGGAAGGAGCCTTTACTTTTTCAATTTTGAAGCCTTCTTTTACACCATAAAAGACTACGGCTAGCATCTCATCCATCTTAGTCACTCGGCTTCACGGTTATCTTAGCATCAACCCTCTTCGAGGCTTCTTGCAAAGCCTTTATACCTTCCTCGAGCTTGAACTTCTTCGTGATTATCTTGGTCATATCGATTCTTCCTGAAGCCATAAGCCTAATCACGTTTGGAAATATCTCGTCTCCAGAATGGCCTTGAGACCCAAATACTTGTCCCCTTCTTGTTTGGAACCTTTCCATAGTTATTGGAGCGGCTTTTGCAGCTCTGCCTATCCACGCTATTTTGCCGTTTATTGCCAAAGCCTTCTCCATTTCCGGAAGGGTTTGAGCTGGAGCGCCCGCTGCTTCAACCTGCATATCTGCTCCCAAACCATCCGTCATCTCCATTATCTTCTCAGATTGAGATTTTCCCTCCCGCTCCAATTCCTTTGGATTGAAGACGTAGTCGGCTCCAATCTCCTTTGCGAGACTCATCCTCTCACGTGCAACTTCGAATACGATTACCTTTGAGGCACCGGCTGCTTTCGCTATCTGTATAGATGCGAGGCCTATAGGTCCGGCTCCATAGATGGCGACGTAGGCTCCGGGCTTGAATCCTCCAGCCCTTACAAATAAGGCGTTATAAGCCACTGATGTGGGCTCGACCAATGAGCCGGCTTCATAGACTTTCTCTTCAGATTTGTAGACGTCAAGCAGAGAATCGATCTTCCAGCAGTACTTAGCTTCTACCTTCACGTACTCGGCCATGGCTCCGTCTACAGTGAACCCTAGTTCCTCAAGATTCGTACAATGGTTAGGAAAGCCGCCCCTGCATGGAACGCATTCTCCGCACCAAAGCATTTCCTCCGCAGTAACGGAGTCGTCGGCCTTGATGTCTCTAACGGCTTTCCCTAAGTCCTCGACCAGGCCTGAGAACTCGTGCCCTATCGTGCAGGGGAACTTCGTCAAGCCTGGATAGAGTATGTATCTATCCTTATCAGTTTCGTAGAAGTGCACATCGGATCCACATATTCCGCATGCTTTAACACGTACCAGCACATCCTTCGGACCTAGTCTCGGCTTGTCTACCTTCTCAATTCTTAGTTCCGGGTTCCTCCAAACCTTGCTTCCTTCAAGAATCTTACCTGTTTGTCTCTCTAGCTCCGAGAGCTTGTAGCCCAGTTTAGGCTCCTTTGAGGCGAATAACCTCAAGGCTTTCATTTTCTCCTACTCCCTTACTTATGGCGGATACGCGAGGGTGTAGATGTTGCGGCCTCCTTCGGACAGGGGCCCTTTCAGGACTGCTTCTATCTCTTCTCGAGATCTTTGTGTTAATTCTTTCATTGGCGGGAGTTCTCCTGGTGGGAACCTCTTCATGATGTCGTTTACTAGCTCTACCATGTAATCAAGCAAGTTGATCACTCCTTCTCTTGCCTTTTCTGCTTTTGCGAGAGTTGCCTTTCCAACTACGCCTTCGGGATATGCGACAATCTCTATCGGTCCGCATCCCACATGATCGTACCATCTGAGTGGTCTTTGATAGAGGCAGCCCGCCTTGTCTATATGTTTCTCCGGCAGATAGCCTCTCGGTTGAGTATCGACAGCCTTTTCCATCTCTATCATCTCTGGGAAAAGTGCCAAGCTGAAAGAGGTTTCAACTTCGTCCGCATGCACAAATGGGGTTTCGAAAGGACCTCCATGAGCCACATCTTTGCAGTATTGGGGGATCGCATGGTACCAGTTCAAGTTAATGAAGATACCGGGCACCTGATATTTCTTTGCGAATTGATGGATTGCGGACGGGATCACGTATTCTTGTCCATGTCCGTTCAATAGGATTTGTTTTCTGAATCCGGCATTCCAGAATCCAGCCATTACCGATCTAATCACTGCCTTGAAGACATCGTCATCGACAACGATCGTGCCGGGCATGCCCAAGTGATGATAGGGATGGGAACCATACCAGATGGGCTGAGCAATTGTGCAACCGGTTTTCTGCGCCACCAGCTCAGCCATCCTAGTTACCAGAAAGGTGTCTTCGCCAAGGCAGGCATGAGGTCCATGGTTCTCACTGCTACCAATAGGGACTATTATGAGATCATTCTTCTTAAGTCTCTCTTGCACTTCACTTGCTGTCATGTTTTGAAAGTAGATTCCGCTCGGTTTATCCATATGGCCCTCTTGAGGGAAATTCCAATTCAAATCTACCACCAACATAAACTAAGTTAACAGGTTCAACAATAAATAACCTAAGGTTGCCTAGATCTTCGGGCTGAAGACTGAGGAGAAGACGCTCAGAGCTAGCCACAAGCTTAAACAAGATGAATGAGAATGACTATTGCCTTAGACGATTTCAGCACAATCATCTTTGTTTCTTCTCTCTACCATTGAGTCATCAGGAGAATTCTTTAGCCTTCTTTCTCAGTAGAAGGTTTTCGATAACCATGCATAAAACTTGAAAGACTTCGTCTTCATTCAGCAAGTTCACGTCTAGTACCAAATGAAAAGGTGTAAAGTCTTCCCCTAGATCGAACCCGTAGAGTTTCCTGTAGATAGCTTTTGTGCTGCTTTCCTTCTCACTCAGGTAACTTAAGGCTTCTTTCAGGCTTATGCCGTCTCTTTTTGAGACCCTATCAGCTCTGACCTCTTCAGAAGCCTCCAACCAGACCTTGAATCCTTCCTTCAGTAGCCAAGGCATAGTCCAGCTGTCAAGGATGACGTTTCCCTGCTCAGCCCATCCCATGAGCCTCATGTCGACCTTCTTGTCAATCTCCGGGTTTTCCATCCTTTGCTTGAGAAATCTTATCCCGTCCTTACTTTCCCACCAACCTCTCTGATCAACTTCATAGCCAATTTCTGATGCCGAGGCTTTCAATGCGTCCCCGCCAGAATAGAGTTTGAGCCCGTACTTTTCAGCGAGCCTCTTTGCAACTGTGCTCTTCCCGGAACCCGCCATCCCGCAGATGCATACCACGACTTTTCGCCTTTTAGTCTCACTGCCCGGTTTCTCAGGCTGCCGCTGCAAAGGTTGCCTCACCGATCTACCTAGTTCCTGTGGTGCCCGTTCCTAACCCCATCTCCATCTCAACGCCAAATATGCGGGAGAGTATTGTTCCGACAAAGAAGGAACAAATGAGATACCACCAAAAGAAAGGAAGTTCAAAAATCTGTTCAATGGAAAATCCGGGCAGATAAGCCACAGCTCTGTTCTGAAAGAATCCGATGAGAACCTGCCACAGTACAATTAATGGGATAAATGTTATTAGAAAAGTTTTCATCCGTTGTGAGAACATTTTTGATTGTAGCTGCAAGATCCTTGGCTCTTGCTTCTTAACTTTTGCAAGAAGCTTTTTGTCTCCAGATCTTTTGGCCATATTTTTCTCAGCATTCCACTTGTTGATTTCATGCTGCCAAGTGGCCGTTTGCTCCTTATTCATGAACTTGCGATTCAGCAGGGTCGTCGACAACGATATTGCGAACGCTAATGCAATCACAAAGAGAGTTGAAAAAGGTCGGTAAAGCAGCATCTCTGGTAGCATACCGTTTTCACCCTCCTAGCAGGCGTTGAATACCAGGATACATCTCTGTAACGCGTTCCCTGACCAGTTCTTGATAGTACTGGTATATTATGCCTACGGTAAGCAATATGCCTGTCCCCGTTCCAAAGGCTCCGAGGAAATCCGATATAGCTGCAAGCAGACCTACGGTTAATCCTCCAAGTACGGTGACGATGGGTATGTAGCGCCTCAAAATTGATTCAACAGGCTTCCCCGACCTTCTGAATCCAGGGATCTGCATTCCTGAATCGACAAGCTGTTTGGCTACAGTTCTTGGGTCTAACCCGCCCACCTCCAGCCATATGAGTGAAAAAAGGACGCAGAAAGCGATCAGAATAGATGCGTAGACAAGAGACCTGATGAGTGTTTCGGAACTGCCTATCACATCCGAGAAGCCTCTAGGCGCAATGACATAATAGGCTAGACCGCTGAGGGGTTCAGTGCTTCCCTGCTCAGTCATATTGAATTGTCCCAAAAGATTGAGCCAAATATTGGAGTTGTCGCGGTTGAATCTGCTCCAGATAAGTTGAGATATGAAGTAGACGTTGCCAAAGAGGGCTGAGGCAAAGATCACGGGCAGGTTGGAGACGTAGAGCAGCTTAATCGGGTACCTACCTCTGAATCCTCGGTAGCTGGCGTGGGACAGTGGGAGCTCCACCCTGATTCCTTCGGCATAGATTACGAAGAGGAAGACACCTGTCGTTGTGACAAGGCTTAAGATTGATGGGTAATTTTCCGGGCTGAGTATAATGTTGTCCACCGCGCTCCGGCTTACAAGAGCCCCTACGAGAGCTGATATCACACCATACAACCTTGCCGGCTGCGTTCCCGGCGCTGGTACCATTGCAAAGGAGTCCCACAGGATATTTTGGGCAACACCCGCCATTATGAAGAGGCTTATTCCGCTTCCAATTCCCCAACCTTTCTGGATCATCTCGTCCAAAAGCATTATCACTATACCTGCTACCAAGAGTTGCAAGAAGATTATTATGGACTGCCTCACGTCCAGGTTGCCGAAGAGTCCCCCTATCAGGTAGGCGGAAGCCTGTGCTCCAGTCATGACCACGGACAAGACCTTGCTGGCACCAGTGAAGAGAGACCTATCCTCAGAATCTGAAAAGTCGCATGAGACAAAGCCTGATCCTGCAAGGAGCTGCAAGATTAAGCCAGCTGTAACGATGGGTCCGATTCCTAGCTCCATCAACGTACCCCTACTCGAGGCGAATATCACCCGGTAGTAGTATAGGCTGTCCTGGGCACCAGCTCCCCCAATACCGTAGAGAGGAACTTCACACATAACAAAATATAGTACTAGGGCACCGGCAGTCCAGAACAATTTCTCAGCTAACCTCACCCTTCTTTCAGGCGCCTTAACCTCAGGCATCAGCCTCGAGATAGGTTCGAACGCCTTCAGAAATCTACCTGCCACCATGTTCCCTCAGCAACTCTTATTGGAATCGACGGTAATTAATCTTAGCTTCATTTCTCGATCAAAACTTGACCGCCAGCATCTTTTACTTTCTTGACTGCTGTTTCTGAGCAGAACTGAACTTTGATGTGGATCGGTTTGGTCACCTTCCCCTTTCCCAAAAGCTTGTCGTAGCCGAGATCCTTGAGGTTTATGAGGATCTCGGTTTTCCCTCGGACGTTCTTTTCATGCATGATCTTCTCAGCCAGTTCATCGAGTTCGCCTACATTTATGGTGTTGAACTCTCTGCCTAAACTTTTAGGAGATGTAAACCCACCTTTCTTGAAGTAGTCTGGTTCCTTCGTAATGACATAAGACCATAAGTGTTTATGGCGTCCGGCCTTTCTTACACCTTTAGACCCTTTCTTCCTGTGCTGGCCAACCCTTCCGTACCCATGGGTCCTTGATCCCCGTTGCCTCCTGACCTTCCTGAGTTTGTGAGTCATTTCTGATCTCTCATTTTCGTAGTTTACGCCATCCTGTTTAACAGATCGTTTATGGCTTCACCCCTATATCCCAGAGCGCCCCCTAGACTACAACTTTTCTTGACGCCGCCCCTAAATCCTTTCTCTGGTGGACTAAGCCTGAAGACGGGATCTATATCTGGAAGATCCTTGTAGTCGACCTCCAGCTTCCAAATGGCTTCAGCTAGGTCATCCAGCGAATTGTGGCTAACCTTTTTCGCATATTCATCAGTCAACTTCTTCTTTCCGCTCGTTCTTCCTCTCTTCTTCAAGAGCATTGATATTGTTTCTTTCGAGACTTCACCCCATGTTAGGAAATTCTCAGCCTTCTTCAGCATGCCTAGATATGATGGCCGATCATCGATCAGGACGGCGTGGCAGTTGTGATTCAAACGGAGCATCCTCAAAGTTTCTTTGACTTCCGACTTGACGTTAATGAGGCCCCGAATCCTTACTGCTGCGAGGGATTTCCTATTCTCCACGTTACTTCACCCAGTCTCTAGGCGTAATAATATGATATGTTCTTTTCAGGGCGTCGAAAACAGCATAAGCAAATGAAGGTACAGTCTTCGTTGCTCCATAACTTCTTGTCCAGCAGTCTCTGATACCTGCCAACCGCAAGATTACCTGCGCAGTTTCGCTTGCAACCAGGCCTAAGCCTCTTGGTCCTGGGACAAGTTTGACTTTCACCCCTCCGCATTTTCCAGTGGTCTCAAACATGAGCGAGTGGGGTTGACCGCATCCGCATTCCCAGCTCCCACACCCTCTCCTGACGACTGTAATGTTTAGACGAGCATTTGTCGAAGCTTTCTCGATGGCTGTGCGGACTTGAGCTGCCTTTCCTGAGCCGAATCCTATGAACCCCTCGCGGTTCCCAACCACAACCAATGCCCTGAACCGAGCTTTCTCACCAGCGTCTGTCTGTTTCTGTACTAAGCCTACGTTTACAACCTCCTCTTCGAGGTTTGGGAGTAGAACGTTGACTATTTGAGGTTCACGTATCTTTAAACCTTCGGTAAAGATTTCCTCAACCGAAGATATTTTGCCCTCGAGAACCATATTGCCTAAGCGCGTACGAGGCTTCCATTCTTCAATACCTTCTGTTCTTTCTTCCTTCGCTCTGCTCAATGCTTTAACACCCGATGACCATGAACGTTCAGGGTAAGTGCGCCAGTTCTACGGTCTTTGAGGGTTCAAACTCTTCCAAGGATTAAGTTGGATATTTAATTTATACTTATAAAGGTTTGCCAGACCCTGTCATCTGACTTTGGGAGAATCGAACGCAACTAGCACAGAGGGATACGGCGAGAATAAGACATCCGTCACTCGCCGATACTAGTCTACTCTTATCCTTCCTTTTTTAGGCTCGAAATTATCTTTTCCTTGATCTCCGAGAAATGTTTAGGGATTTCCTCCGGAGGCAAGCCGGCTGACAAGTATTTCGAAAACATACGAGTGTAGACATCCCTATCCAAAGATGCCATTCGAGCGGCGTAATCGGCTATATGCTGCCCTTCAACTCTTTCGTCGTCCGGAAGAATGCCTTCGTCATGGGGGACATCTATTCCGGCGTCCGTGAAGCCTTTAAGAGCGGCAAACACCCGAGCTCCATTAGAAGGGGACTGCAAACCGATGTCTAGAATCGCCTCTTTCACGTCTTTAGCAGCGGCTCTCCAGCCGCCCAAGAGCCCTGTTAGGTAGGCTGCTGGGAGGTTTCCGCAGCTGCCCCTCCAACCGTATTGTTTGAGTAATTCTGTGGAATGAGCCGATGCGAGAACCTTGTCCCCGATAACGTGTGCCTTAACCAGTTGAACCGTGGTGTGTTTAAGAGATCCTCTCACAACGAGCCTGGGCAACCCGGATAGAATAAGTGCCCTCCTCGAGCTATAGTTGGTTTTTCCTTCCCTTCGTCTACGAAAAGGAACTCCGTACCTAGGGCCTTTGGCCATTAGCGCCTCCTCCTCAAGTTCTGTGCGTCCATGTAACGTTCTAGCTCAGCCACTGACCTAAATGAACCGCTACCAGCCATAATATAAAGGCGCCGATATGTATTCTCTGTTATCAAATGATTTTCTCTTAGCTCACGTAGCCTCTTCCTAAGAGCTCGGATCTTCAGCATCCACCTCTCTTTCCGAGAGACCCGTGCCTCAGGAGATCCGGTTCTGCTGCCAGGTCCTTTCCTTAATCCCTTCTTCTTCTTTTCATGCAGGACACGCGCACGAGCCCGACTTACACCCTTCTTCTCGATCGGATGAATAGCCTTTTCATGAATAAGCCTCTTAATGTCTTCTCTCGTGATGGCTCCTTCCACATCCTCTATTTTATCTGGATCTATCCAGATCCTTGTCTCACCTATCTTAAGGATCTCAGCGGCCATTCTGCGTTGGCTCTTAAGGCTCAAACCGTTTCACTCCATGGGCTTGCGGCATTTCTAAGTCGGTTCTTCAGTCTCTTCGGTTTTCCCAGGGTTGAGGATGTGAATTCCCATCTCCTTGGCCTTGTTAATTATCTCAGTTCTTTTCCTATCGCCAACTGTGTGGCCAATTCTTACGGCTTCGTATTCTGGATTAACCTTTTCCAGATCGTTTATGCTAGTAATCATGGCCTCGTGAAAACCTGAGGGATGAATTCCTCTTAGGCTCTTCCGGTCTCGGTAACCTTTGTTTGGTGAAGGAGGCCAGCCTTTAACTCTTTTTCTCATTTTGTTGTCCAAGCCCCGGGGCTTCCTCCAGCTCTCTTTCACTCTTTTGTACCGCCAGCTCTCCTGTCGTCGAAACTCCGGCTTCTTCTTCTTCAACGGCCTTGGCATTTTCTGCTTCTGAAATTCCTTCTCTTGGCTCAATCGGTCATCCCTCTCTTCCGTTCGTAAACATATATTCCGTCAAGAAAGGCTCTTGGGTCACGCTTCTTAATGGTAGTAGCTTGCTCTATGTTCGCGGCTGTTTGACTGACGTCTTCTACGTTTGTTCCTTGAACGATTATATCCTCACCTTGTACGATAACCCTTGTTTCACCCAAGATCTTTGCAACACGACCTCTTCTTTCACCGGTAAAGTTGTCTATGACCACCTTTTTCCCCTCGACCCTGACGGAGATTGGAAAATGAGAGAAGACAATCTTCAACTTATAGGTAATACCTTCAGTCACGCCCGTAATCATATTCTTTATGTGGGCGCAGATGGTTCCCACAAGAGCAGCCTCTTTCCTGCTAGGCCAATCGGCTTGAACTTTGATCAAGCTATCCTCTAACAATATTGAAGCGGGCGTAGACGAGAAGTCCCGAACTAGCTTCCCCTTTTCTCCGATAACCTCCACTGTCTTCCCTTTCAGATTGACTGTCACGTGCTCGGGTATCTCAACAGTCCTCAACTCAATAGATCGCCGCATTTCCAGTCCCTCAGTAAACAAAAGCCAGAAGTCGACCTCCAATCCGCTTCTGTTCAGCTTCCTTATGAGCCATAACGCCTTGCGATGTTGAAACTATAAGCGTTCCGATATCTCTCGAGGGTAGGTAAGCCACCTCCCACTTTTCAATCCTGTCCACCTCAACGGGGTAACGAGGCCTTACGGCTCGACACTTGTTTATTCTGCCGAGGAGTTGCACCCTAAACTTTCCCGCTCGCCCATCATCGATAAACTCGAACTCACCGATGTACCCGTTAAGCTGCATCACTCTGAGAACCCTACCCAGTAGTTTAGAGGCTGGAGCAATAAGGCATTCCCGCCTATTCCGCAGTTCACTGTTCATGATCGTCACTAGCCCGTTTGAGAGAGTGTCCATCCCCTACTTCTCCTTATTCATATTTCTCGAACCCAAGTTTCCGGGCAACCTCCCTAAAGCATTGGCGGCAAAGGTTAAGCCCATATCTCCGTATAATCGGCCCATACGAGCCACACCGCCTGCAAGGCCTGCTACCCTTGCCGTATTTTCGTTTCTTTGTAGCGCCTTGATTTCTCTGAGCTGCCATGATGTCTTCCTCTATGCGATTTCGATTCCAAACTCTTCCTTCAGAAAGAACACAGATTCTTCAGCCGTCAACAAGTGATTGGAGCTTATTCTACATTTAGCGTGACGCCTGCGTTTCACTCGATATCCAGGTCTCTCCACTGTTGCTGCGATGTCCATGCCTATTATGCCCAGATCTGGTACGTACTTCGTGCCAGGTAGGTCTATATGCTCCTTTATGCCGAATGAAAAATTCCCACGCAGATCAAAGGAGCTCTTAGAAATTCTCTTTTCAGCAGCGTGAAAGGCCCTCTTGAGGAGCTCTCGCGCCCTCTCCTTCCTCAGCGTGACGAGGCAAGCGATAGGCTCACCTTTTCTAATGCCGAAATCCCGTATAGTCTTCCTAGCTCTACGTGTACAAGGCTTTTGCCCAGTTAAGTCCTCTAGAATTTTCATAGCTTTTTCCAGCGGTTCACCCGATTTCCCAACCGAAACGTTAACGGTCACTTTCTCAATCCTGGGTTTGAGCATCGGGTTCTTCTTCCACTTCTGTTGAATCTCTTCTTGGGACATTAGTCACCCTCCATTCTTGGCGGAGAGATGCGAGGTTTCTCGTCGCCTATTACAAACACGTAATCCATTATTGTTTGGTACTTCTCGCCATTCTCATCCTCTATCGTAACCAGTGACTTTCTTCGTTTCAGACCGCTTTCACTAATAGAGACTATCTTTCCACACTTGCCAACGTTCTCTCCGTCAATAAACATGGCGAGCGTTCCTTCAGCCATCTTGAGATGTTCAAGGATGAGCTGATCCTCAAGCCTTATCTTCAGGATGTCAAGTGTATGGTACGTGTCCTCTTCCGGATTCTGGGGGTCATTCACCCGGATTAGCAAATTCCTTCCATCATGGAGGTCAAGTTGTACATGCCTGTTCTTGATTGTGTTCTTATTCTCGACCCTGCAAAGCTTGAATTCCGCTTCAGCTTCATCGATTGGGTGCAGTGTCAATCCTTTTTCAGATGGCAATAAGCGAAAGTGCTTCCCACTGTCAGAGATTGAAATAACATCCATTAGTCCTGCCGGGAAAAACTCATCCCTTCGAATTTTTCCGTCAACCCTTATTTTGCCTTGGGAGATTATCTGTTTGGCCTCCTTCTTTGTTTTTGCGTAATGAAGCATCTCTCGAAGGACAAGTACCAATGGGATACAGCGGTCAATTGGGTGTGGCCCAGCACTGGGTTTAGCGGTCCACTGAAATTCCTTTCGGTGAATAGGCCAAAATTTCGGAGCCATTTCTCTCTTCAAGTGTCTGCTGCCGCCCATTTTTCCCAATTTATTCTCCTCCAACCTCTTTGGCTTCGCTTGATTCTTCTGTTTCCCCTACCTTCTCCGGCTTCTCCGCGACTTTCTCTTCGCGCAGTTCAGCCTCGAGAAAAGCTCCTTTCCTCTCTAGAGTCTTCCTTCTCCATTTATCGTCTAGGTTCAGATCTGTAATCATGATCTTGGACGGATGAATTGGGATCAGGGTTGCTGTTCCATCAGCTTTGTCTCGGCTCATGCCTTCAACAAATATCCTATAACTCTTCCTCTCTACTCGGGTGACCTTTCCCTCAAATCCCTTCCTATCCCCCCTCAACACTCTAACTGTATCGCCCCGCCTTACCTTAGCCGCATTGGTTTTGAACCGAGTTTTCAAATCAGACGAGAGCGGGGATGATAGAAGTTTTCCTCGATTGTGAAGAGGGGCTTGATAGATTCTTTTCCGCTGCTTGCCAGGCTTCTTCGTTTTCATCTTTTACTCCCCTAGATAATTATGCTCGACGCGCTAGCAATCCTCGGCCATCTTTCTGCGGCTTCTCTGGCTACTGGACCACGAATTTCTGAGCCTCTCATTTCGCCTTCAGGGGTCATTATGACTGCCGCGTTATCTTCGAATTGAACCCAAAAGCCTTCAGGCCGCCTATAGAGCTTCTTCTGCCTCACAATAACGGCTCTAAAAATCTTTTTCCTCACATCGGGGGTTCCTCTTCGAACTGAGGCGAAGACCAT
>Ga0315312_1000267_pt1 | contig 74327 bp, 66 predicted proteins | sample TDP7_MG_FD_203629 | JGI IMG/M metagenome (GOLD analysis project Ga0315312, IMG submission 203629) | Freshwater sediment microbial communities from Lake Towuti, South Sulawesi, Indonesia - TDP7 | ecosystem: Environmental > Aquatic > Freshwater > Lake > Sediment | place: Indonesia: South Sulawesi...
GTGGCTCTCATCAAGTGGATTCGCAAGTTCAGCCAACTCATAGACGACTACTCGAACACGCTCAAACCACAACTGTCAGGCGTCTTGAACTGCGACGACATGAAGACCAAGATGGCCCATGAGGAACCAATCAACGGAGAACGCTTCTTCTGGCTGTGGAACGGACTCGACAACGGAACCCGCTTCTTGCTTGCAAGCCACCTGACAAGAGGACGGACACACAAGGATGCGGGAGCCTTCTTCGAAGCTACCAAGAGGCAAGCGAAGAAAGACCCGCAAGCCATATTCACGGACGGCTTGGACTCGTATCGTGGTGAGTACGACCCGATCAGCCTTGCTAACTATGGTAAGATCGCGCATATGGCGAATGTTGGCATACGGAGCCACATGGGGAACCATCGCGTCGAAAGGCTTCACAACTCTATGCGTGAACGAGAGAAAGTCATGCGGAGCCTCAAGAAAGCGAACTCGGCGGAGAAAGTGTTCAAGGGCTTCCGAGCCTACTACAACTATGTGCGCCCGCACATGGCGTTGAACGGTCACACGCCAGCACAGGAAGCCGCAATACCGATCCAACTGGGAACGAACCGCTGGCTAGACCTCATCAGACAGGCCGCAAGGAATAGATGACAAGCGTCAAGCTAGACAGGAGAGTAGACCAAGAAGGACTACGACAATCCCAAGTTTGGCAACTGTCGGTTCTCTGCTCTTTCGGGCGACTCGGAATATGGTGAAACCCACATAGATCGTAAGGACGGCAAGTGTTAAGTTAAGCAGATTCATGGCAGTAGTACGACGGGGACAGATGTCTTGCCGTTCGACATCTTCCTAATTGTAGTTGGAGTCATACTGTCCTACGTGGGATATCAGATTTCAAACAAGACTCAAAGCGATTTCATCAAGTTCATGGGTGTGATTGTTCTGGTGGTAGGTCTCATTCTGATAGCCAACGGCATTGGGGTGATAAGCGTCCCTCCACTGCCCAGTTGAACCACCTTGACAGTACCTCAACTCTCACCAAACCTCGTCACGGCAATAGTCCTTTTGTGTGCTTTCCTTACTGCGGCTCTCACATTAAGTCGGTGGAATGAACATGTACAAAAGGACATCGACAAGACTCGAATTAGGATAACGGAGTATCTGCCCAAGGCAGACATCCTTCATCTGAGCGAAGTGAACGCCGAGTTCGGTTCGCTTCATGAAGTCATCGTTAAACAAGAGCGCATGAAAATCGAGCTGACGACATCTACTTGGCTAGTTCTTCTAGCTCCTTTCCTCGGTTTGGTGCCACTTCTCGTCATATTCGTGAATGAGGAAGTGTTCCCAAATCTGGCAAGTCCTCTCTATCTAGTGACGGCAATTCTGGTCATTGCGGCCTACGCCTTGACCTCTATAGCCAGAAGTACACTGCACGACCTAACCTGCAGGAATCCCGCGATTCACAAAGGGCGTGCAAGGAAAGCTGAGAAAGCGGCTCAAAACGACACCACCCGATAAGTTACCAGTGTACCCTGGGGGGGTGGATCATGGTGGCCGCCCATCCTCTCGTGGAATGAATGCAATCGCTGCGTCGTGAAAGCGGAGCGAAGCAGTTTGTCCGGCGGCGATAACTCTTCCGGGGCCGTCTGATCAAGTTTTGACATTTCTAATTGAAGAGTGTGGGTCTGAGCATAGTTAGCTCAAATCTGGAAGTTCGATCCGGAAGCGCATGCGCATGTCTTCTGTTGACAGTTCTGGTGAGACGTGAACAGCGAATCTTTATTCTCGCTCGAACGGACAGGCACCTTTTCCTTTAGCTCCACGGGCTTTGGCTCAGCGAAGAATCTCCTCTTGGCCCACAAAGATACATTGACGAGACTGATCAGTACAGGAACTTCGAAGAGAGGGCCGATTACTGCAGCGAAGGCTTGGCCCGAGTTTATTCCGAAGACACCAACTGCGACGGCTATCGCTAACTCAAAGTTGTTGCTCGCGGCCGTGAAGGCTAGAGTCGCTGTTTCAGGATATGTGAACTTCAAGGCCCAAGACATGAGGAAGGAAACGCTGAACATGATGAGGAAATAGCTGACGAGCGGTATCGCGATTCGCACAACATCCCAAGGGAGCGCAAGAATATACTCGCCCTTCAGAGAGAACATCACCACAATCGTGAACAGTAGACCGATGAGTGCGGTTGGGCTAAGCTTCTCCATGAAGGTGTTTTCATACCACTCCTTGCCCTTTTCTCGTATGAGCGTGAACCTGGTCACAATCCCTGCTATGAATGGGATTCCGAGGAACACGAAAACCGTTGTTGCGATGTCCCAGATCGAGACTTCCACGATGACGCCCGACCCTTGCGATATCCACGAGGAGAGGAGTGTGACGAAGAACCAGGCGTAGACGGAGTACAATGCAACCTGGAAGATTGAGTTGAGTGCGACTAGGATGGCGCAGTATTCGTTGTCGCCGCCCGCGAGCATGTTCCATACTAGGACCATTGCAATACATCTCGCCAAGCCGACGATGATTATTCCGATCCTGTACTCTGGCATGTCAGGCAAGAACAGCCATGCGAGGCCGAACATCAGGAAAGGCCCAACAAGCCAGTTCTGAATGATCGAGACACCGAACATCTTCCACGCTTTCGCGACCTTCGACAGCTCCTCATACTTCACCTTCGCCAGCGGGGGATACATCATCCAAAGCAAGCCGACCGCTATCGGAAGAGATATCGTGTCTATTCTCAACGCGTCGAGGACGCTCGCGATGTCGGGAAACACAGCACCTGCGCCGACCCCGATGGCCATCGCCAGAAATATCCAGAGAGTCAGTAATCTGCTCAAGAGGGAAAGTCGCTGAGGCTCGCTCTGTGCCATTCTAAAGCCCTCTCCTCAACAGCACAGATCCCCTTGCAAGCAGAGTCCCAACCGTCGGGTCGGCGAGTCGGTAGAAGACCCATTTCCCTTCTCTGCGGGACAGGACTAGGCCGGATCTCTCAAGGATCCCCAAGTGATGAGAGGTCGTTGGCTGTGTCAAATCCAATGCTGCCATAAGCTCGCATGCACAAAGCTCCTCCTTCGCCAAGAGTCCCAGCATCTGCAGACGAGTCTCGTCTGCGAGCCCGGAGAACGTGTCCTTCAGTCGCCTCAGCGTCAGCTCGTCTGTCTCCTTCGCTCTCTTCCTGAGTTCGGATACCCGTTCGCTGACCCGGCAGGATCCTCGAAGGCCTGAATCTACTAGTCGCTTGAGCCTGTCTTCTGTGACCGCCGCGCTCATCTAGGATCTGGACCGGGCGTTCAGATTCACGTTCTTAAATACGTTGTTTGTTCTGCCCGATCGCACTGCGGCATGTCCATTGGAGGAAACATCGCCGGCACGTGGCGTTCTTTAGGAGGAGTCTCGGCGAGTTCTCCCACGATTGGCGCTCTGTATCCACATCCCTTGCATCTGCTCTGAGCATCTAGGTTCCAACCGAGAATCTCATAGCGAGCCTTCTGATCACAATCTCCCCGCAGTTCGGACGGTACGTGTTCTCTAGATCGTGCTCGGGGTAGTCTGCAACGTAGACACATTGCAGCTCTGGTCAGAGTCACGTGAGAAGCCCAGCCTCGATGAGAGTAAGAGCTACCGATCCGGCCTTCTTTTTAAGCTGGCGTTGACCGCTCAAGAAAAGACGAGTTACTTTCCCTGTTGGTTGGTGCGATATGATATCCATCATAGGCGCAGGCAGAGTCGGTAGCGTAAGCGCCTTCAACATCCTGCGTATGCGAATCGCTGATGTCACGCTGGTCGATGTCCAAGACGGTCTCGCCCAAGGAGAGGCACTCGACCTCATACAGTCGTCTCCAGCGATAGAGTTCGACGGCAAGATCAAAGGCAGCACGAGGATCTCCGATATTGAAGGCTCGGATCTGGTAATAGTCGCGGCGGGAGTCCCCCGAAAACCTGGCATGTCTAGGTCTGAACTGCTGGAGCGAAACGCGGGGATAGTGTCTGGACTGGTTGAGGAGATCGTCAGGTACGCTCCCGGCTGCAAGATAATGATGGTGACGAACCCGCTCGATGTCATGACCTACTTGGCCTACAGGAAGTCCGGGTTTCAGCGGAACAGGGTCTTCGGGATGGGCGGAATCCTTGACACTTTGAGGTACCGCTCGTACATCGCCCTTGAACTCGACGTGTCTAGGGAGGACATTAGAGCTCTAGTTGTGGGGGAGCATGGCGACCTCATGATACCGCTCGTCGACTACACTACTATCGCCGGCGTACCAGTGAGAAAACTGCTAGACGAGCAGAGTATCAAGCGCATAGTCGAAAAGACTAGGTCAAGCGGCTCAGATGTGATTAGCCTCAAGGGAGGAACGGTCTACGCTCCGGCAGCTGTTATCGCGGTTATGGCCGAGGCCGTGCTCAGAGGAAGGAACCGAGTTATGGCCGCATCGGTCATCCCAAATGGTGAGTATGGATTCAGGGACCTCGCGATTGGGCTGCCGATTATTCTAGGGAAGAACGGTGTCGAAAGGATACTTGAGCTGCCACTCGACGATGACACGAAGAATCGGCTCGTCGAAGCAGGCAAGGCCATCAGTTCTGGAATCGAACGGATGGGCCTCTCATAGTAACTCGCATACTCCAATCTCGTCGGAGGTCCTCGCTGTCCCGTTTCGGACTGACCTCATTTTCGGCCGCAGGCAGAATTCTTCTAATCACCCATCACTCATTTCAACTCGAAAGCCAAGGTGAGAGTGAAGTGCCGCGGATGGGCGAAGAAAGTTCTGATGTCTCTCACTTTCTTGGTCTACACTCGACTCTGTCCTATCTGGTCGACAGGCCAAGAATTTGGCGACGCGTGCCCTACCTGAGAGAGAACGATGGACATGCGCCACCCTTCGTCTTGGCCGTAGGGGATCGAAGACGCGTCTACAGCATAGCGGCGAGATTACGGAAACCGGTTCTCATTCCGGAGACGGCTGCTAGGCTGTCTCGTCGACAGGTGCGTCGCAGAGATCGTCTTTCCAGCCCGGAGTTTGGGCGGGTGGCAATGGCGATCGGGTTGGCTCCCTCATCGATTCCAGTCTTGGTGGTTGAGACGCAGATGGGTGCGCCGGCAACCCAGATCATCATGAATGAGGTCCTCTCTGACGAGCTGACGAGCACAGACTACCTGACAGCCAAGGGTAGGCTGAGCATGCCCCACAAAGTTGTGGTCCGAGTTGGCACGGCAGGTGGCATAAACTGCGAAGGAACGCCAGCGATCAAAGTCGGAGATATTGTCAACACGACGCACTCTATCGGGGTCACAGGAGCTGTTATCCAGTCTCTCCTCCGCCTTGACTTTTGGCGCCCACGCGCACTGGAGGAGTTCCACAGGGAATGGACCGCCCTTGGCAAGGATTTCACGATCACTGAGGAGGGACACCCTAGAGTGGAGTGTAGCAGAGATGTGGTGGAAGCGCTGGGCACTGCAGGAAGAAAGCTTGCGGGACAGGCGTATCACAGGGGTGGAAATGTTACCAAGGACTCACTCTACGCCGAGCTGAGCCTTGACCTATTCCTCGACCTATGCCGCACACACAACTGCCGATCCACTGAGATGGAACTCTCAGCCATCGCGGTCTCAGCCCGTAACAACAACGCACACTTCGGAATGTTGTCAGCCATCGTAGGCGTCCTGCCCGGATCATTCGCAGAATCTGAAAGAGCCAAAGCCATCGCGGAGCAGAAAGTCATACGGGTCGCACTGGAAGCCGTGGGTAATCTTGCTTCGATAAAATAGGCGCCGCCTTTCTATTGTATCAAACTCTTTCACGAACAATATAGACAGTGCGATCGCTACCAGCCAATCAAGATCAAAGAGAAAAAAGCGGAAAAAGAAAGTGGTGAATCCCTGTTCGGACTAGGACCGGACGTTTCTCCGGCGCCGGATCATCGTTAGCGCAATGATGCCTGCTACGAGCCCTGCGAGGATTGATTCGATCGGGAAACCCGGAATTCTCCATTCTGGCGGTGGTGTGGTGGTGCTTGTTGTGGTGACGCTTGTGAGGGTTGATGTTGAGGTTTCAGTTACAGTGGTTGTTGACGTTGAGGTGGTTGTTCCGGGGACCACCTCTGGACCGTACTTTAGGATCAGTCCATCGTCGCTGACTATCCATCCGTCCAACGAGCCAACCATGAACACCGATTGGAGAGCCACCGACATGGTCGGCGGAACCGGCAGGGTGGCGACCACGTTCCAAGTCAAACCGTCCCAGTGAACGATCAGGCTCAACCCACCCGTACCCTTCTGTCCGACAGCCCAACCATCCGTCGAGCTAACCATGTAGACCTTGCTCAGGAATCCTCCTGGGTCTACGGCCGGTCCAGGAACTCTTCTCCACTGCGTTCCGTCCCAATGAATTATCGTTGCCTGCCCGCCTGTGCCGTCCGGCATTGTGCCAACCCTGTCACCAACTGCCCAACCATCATTGGGGTTCAGGAAATGTACCGACCTCAAGCCGCCAATTCCCAGTGGAGGCGTAACGGGGCTCCAAGCCAAACCGTTCCAGCGAACGATGACAGCGCCGTCCCCCGAAGTGCCGACCGCCCATCCCTCATTGGAGCTGAGCATGTGCACCGAGTATAGGTCGTCGTACGCCGCCGTTCCGCTCGGAACCGATGTCCAGATCGCCCCATCCCACTTCAGAATGGTCGCGGCCCTCCCGGTACCGTCCGGCATGGTTATCGGGGTTCCCCCCGAGCCGACAGCCCAACCTTCCGTGGCGCTCAACATGTACACGTCGAAGAGTGTTTCACCTACCGCAACGCCCGGTGGACTAACGACGGTCCATGATATGCCGTTCCAGCGAAGTATTGTGGGCGGGAAAGTCGGAGGGACAGGAGCACCTACCGCCCATGCATCCGAGCTTGTCCTCATGAACAGCCCGTACAGGTTGGCGCCTGAGGGCAGAGTCTCATAATGGTGCCAAGACTGCCCATTCCAGCGAAAGATATTTCCCTCTGCACCGACGCCCCAGCCGTCGTTAGAGGCAGTCAAGTAAACGTCGAAGAGATCGGTCGAGGTCGGGCTCGTCTGAGCGTTCCATTCAATTCCGTTCCAGTAGATGATGGTCTCCGCGTCGCCCACCGCAGAACCCACGGTTCCTCCAGACAGCATGAAAAGGCCGTTAAGATCGACGGTTACCCAGCTTCGAACAATGGTCCATGCAACCCCGTTCCATCGTAGAAGCGTACCCTCATTTGACGTCAAGTCCACGGACCCAGCTATCCAACCGTCGGCTGCGCTAACCATTCGGATAGAACGGTAGGCAACGCCGGCCGTAGGAGCGACCATCGGACCCGTCCAGCTGGCGCCATTCCATCGAATGATTGTATCTCCAACACCGACAGACCAGGCATCGCTACCGCTTATTGCGAAAACCGAAAGCATGTCGATGCCGGGGACCGGGGATGTTAGGGTCATGTCGTTCCACCCCAGGCCGTCCCAACGGAAGATCTCTCCACCGGAGCCGACAATCCATCCGAATGTGGACGAAGAAAGCGACACCGAACGCAGAACATTTACGGGCTCGAGGTTCGGCACAGGTCCAGCCGACCAGGCGCCCGTCGGCCAAGTGCCCGACCAGCGAATGTTGTCAGTTGTTCCACCGTCGCCAACCGCCCAGCCGTCCGTTCCGCCTGGAAGTATGAAGACCGAGAGTAGATTCGTAACTCCCAATGCTGTCACCGCAGCGCTCACGCTCACCCACGAGGTCCCGTCCCAATGAATGGCAGTCGGCCCCGCTCCAACTGCCCAAACATCATTGGCGCTAGCCGCGAAAACTGAAGCCAGAGTTCCGATGCCGGGTGGCGTAAGAACATGACGCCACTTGACACCATCCCAGTAAAGCACGAACCCGTCACCAGGACAATCTGCGCCGAGCGTGTAGATGTCGCAGGTTCCTCCCACAGCCCACCCAGAGGTCGGGTTGATCAGGTGCACGGAATATAGAATCGGCCCCAGACCTCCTGGGGCAACTGTTCCGTCGCGCCTAGGATTCAGGGAGCGCCACTGCGAAAGTTGTGCGGATGCTGGTAGAAACGTCAACGTGACCAGCAACCCGAGCACGGTGACGGTAAAGACCACTAACCTTTGGTTTCGTTTCAACATTCCTTCAACCACCTTTTTCAGTCATCAGCATTCATTTCATGACCATGTATTACTCAACGGATTTCAGATAACGCTCCAACGCGTCGCGCACCGCTTGCGAACGTGAAGCAATCTTCCGCTTCTCGACCAAGTCATCAAGCCTATCCAGTATGTTCACGGGCAGGGTGACGGTCACGTTCGCCATCCGTTGACCACGCCTACCGGGTCTACCTGGCAACGCGAACACCTAGAGCCCTCATGTCCGTCTACGTTTACGAAGCACGAACAACGTTACCGAGCCTGCGACAAGTCCAGCTAGGATGGATTCGATTGGGAAACCTGGGATCCCGGGCCCGGGAACAATCGTTGCAGTTCCTGTTACAGTTGTTGTCGCCGTTGAAACAAATACTGTGGTCGTTGCAGAAAGGGTCTCTGTTGAGGTAACGGCCGTGGAAACAGTTGTTGTCGCAACCGTACTTGTCGCCGTCACCGACTGCGTTGCTGTTGCTGTAGAAGTAACCGTGACAGGAATAGTGACTAGACTAGTGACAGCACCCGGTCCAAACCGCAGAATCAAACCGTCCTCGCCAACCGCCCAACCGTCCTGAGACGCAACCATCCAAACGTCCTCTAGGTCATCGTTGCCAACCCCAGCGCGAGGAGGCGCAGGAATGGGAAACACCCTTGACCAAGTCAAACCATCCCAAAAGAGAATGATCGGCGAACCAGTCGCATCGTCAATACCGACAGCCCAGCCTTCCGCGGCCGAAACCATATACAACGAGTTCAGATGCTGCCCGGCTGCTAGTCCGCTTGGAACGCTACTCCAACCCGTTCCATCACGATGAATGATCGTGCCACCGTTGCCAACAGCCCACACATTCGTGTTTGTCAAGGCTTGAACACCATTCAGCTGTGCGGCAACTCCGGAGGTTTCGGGGGCACAAACCGGTCCCGCCCCAGTACAATGGATCACTGTGCCCGCCGCGCCTACCAGCCAGCCTTCTGTGCTGCTTACCCACCAAGCAGAAAGCAAGGAATTGGCGGTTCCAGACGCAATAGAGCCCCAAATTGTGCCGTCCCATTTGAGCAGAGTGCCCGAATCGCCAACCGCGAAAGCTAGACTTGTGGAGATCGTGAATATTCCCTGAAGATTCACGTTGTTGGCTACACCCGCAGGCGAAACATCAGCCCATGCGGGTCCGCCCGTCCACCGAATAGTCACGGGAGGAACAGCGCCGCCAGCGTCGGGGTCGTTTCCCACCGCCCATACTTGCCCCGATGAGCTTCCGTGAATCTCGTTGAGTTGAACTGCAACAGGTGAAGTCTGATAGAAGTTCCATCCGGCACCGGCCCATCGAAGAATGATACCCGCATCCCCAACTGCCCAACCGTCAGCCGTGGATGCCAACCACACTCCACGAAGATCATCCGCTGCAACCGGGCTGGCGAGCGCATTCCAGACCGACCCGTTCCATCTGATGATGACACCGCCATTTCCGACAGCAAAACCATCGGACGCACTTAGCATGTAGACTGCGTTCAGATCGACAGTTGTTGGCACGTTAGTGGACAGCAGGGTATAACCTGTGGCTCCTCGACGAGCGAGAGTCGAGATGGGCCCCGGCTGTGCGGTTGCCACAATCCATCCCTCAGAGGAGCTGACCAAAGATATGCCACGCCAATCCTCGCCTGCAGCGACAACGCCACCATCGACCGACCAGTTGGGACCACCGCTCCAAGTCAGACGTGTGTCAGCTTTGCCGACCGCGAAGGCGCTGGTGCCACTGATCATGTGAACACCGAGTAAATCGTTCGCAGTTCCGCTCGGCCTCAGTGTCCATGTTCCGGGCGCACCTATCAAGTCGAGTGAATATGTTGCACCGCCATCTCCAACCACGAAGCCAAATGAGGGCCCGCCGCTGGTCAGGAGATGTATTGAACGGAAGACCGCTGGGGCGCCCAGATTCACCTCACCGGCGATCGAGAACGGAGGATTCACGTTTAGCCGAATTATGTTGAAGGCGCCCCCGCTGGCGCCAACCGCGTAGCCCAATCCATCCGAGCGAATCCAGATGGAATGCAGGTCACCAACACCTGCCGGCAAGGACGCTGACTTGTCCGTCCAGCCGGTTCCGTCCCAATAGTAGATCTCGCCAAGTAGGTCGACGTCAGCGTCGTCAGGCCCAACGGCCCAGCAGTTCGTCGCGGAAAAGCATGATACAGATTCGAGGTCACCAGTCGCCGGACTAGCCACTTGGCTCCATTTCGACCCGTCCCAATAAACAATAACTCCGGCATCACCTACGGCCCACCCCGATGAAGCACTCATCATCCAGACATCGTTCAGATCTGCGAAGACAGGGTTGATCACCCTCCATTGGCCGGGTTGTCCGCTGACAGGTTGCAGCAAGGTCAGCCCGACCACAAATAGCGCGACCGCTACCAAGGTACGAGGGCCAATTCGCAATAGATCTCACATGGCAGGAGTCGGCCTGATTAACATTAATTAATTGCATACACCGCCGTGTCTACAGTTGTCCATTCCGACATGCAAGTTTCAATGAAAAAGAGCAAACTTCGAAACACGCGGAAACGGTCGTTCCCCAGCAAAGCCGCACGAGACTAGTGTTAGACTGGAATCAAACCGAGCCCGGAACTCCCTAGGCCACGTAACCCATCGCACAAACTTGTCTCATTCGTTGATGCCTTCGTCGCACAAGTCCCACGATATCGTCGGCGTAGTGGCAATACTGAAATCTCCAGCAAGGAGAGACGGTAAGGATCAGGTGCCAGAGCAGGCTTTCCCCGAAGAAAGGAAGTGGAGATGTTTCCTCTACATGAACAGAGCTGACCATTCGGCCTCGTTCCGCGCCATTTTCAAGACTCATAAACCCATCATTGGGATGGTGCATCTCAAGCCTCTTCCTGGTTGCCCTCGGTACAATGACAGAGGAATCTCTGGAGCGCTAGAGGCTGCATTACGCGACGCCAGGGCTTTGGAGACGGGCGGCGTCGATGCACTGCTTATGGAAAACTACGGCGATTTGCCATTCAAACCGACACCGACTGATCCTGAGACAGTAGCATCAATGACCGCGATTGGAAGAGAAATCTCACGACAGGTCAAGCTTCCACTTGGAGTGAACGTTCTTAGGAACGGTGCCCTTGCAGCGCTTGCGATTGCACACGTCATCGGCGGACGTTTCATCCGGGTGAACGTGCTTACGGAATCCTTGCTGACCGATCAGGGTATTATAGACGCGTGTGCACATGACCTGATGCGGTATAGAAGACAGCTCGGCGCTGAAGATCTGCATGTCTATGCCGACGTGCGGTCCAAGCACGCGGCGCCGATTGTCTCAAGGCCGGTTGAAGAATCAGCCCGTGACGCAGCATATCGAGGAATGGCTGACGCGCTTATTGTGACGGGCCCGCACGCTGGAGCAGAGCCTGAGAGAGACCAATTACGGCGAATCAAAAAGAGCGTCCCAGACAGGCCGGTCCTGATTGGCAGTGGCCTCACACGGCAAAACGCAGCCAAACTGTTGGCAGATGCAGACGGCGCAATTGTCGGCACCAGTCTGAAGGAGAGCGGAACAATCGAAAAACCGATCGACGAGACACGTGTCAAAGAATTGGTGAGATGCGTGGCGCGATTTCGGTAAGAGGCAGCGACAACCCTTAAAGATACGACTCCATGCCGTGCTCGGATACGCGGACTGAGATGCCCGGGAGCTCTAGGGATATGGGAATCAAGCTGGTCAGAAGTGCGAGGAACCCTATCATTGAACCCAGACCCGAACTCTCCTGGGAGAGCAAGGCGACCTTCAACCCCGGTGCTGTAATGGATGGCGGAGTTGTTAACATACTGTATAGGGCGGTCGACAAGGAAGGCGTTTCCTCACTAGGCCATGCGGTAACCGTCGATGGCGAAACGATTCTCGGGCGATCCAGCGAACCCGTGCTCTCCCCTTGCGACCCATATGAGGAATTTGGCTGCGAAGACCCGCGTATTACAGCGTTCAACGGAACGTATTACATCTTCTACACGGCGTACTCGCCGAGAGGCACACGAATCGCGTTGGCTTCGACCCGTGACTTCAAGACCTATGAACGGCATGGCATAGTTGGCCCTGACCTCGACGACAAAGACTGCGCCCTATTTCCTCAAACCATTAACAGCGAAGTCGTAGTGGTGCACAGAGTGGTCCCGAACATTCAGCTGGACTTCTTCCAGAATATCGAGCAGATGCGTACATCAAACCCCTACTGGAGGGACTATGGCAAGCGCGTCGAAGCAAACACCATCATGAAGCCTCTATACAAGTGGGAAGAGAAGAAGATTGGGATCGGGCCACCACCGATCCGAACCAAGAACGGGTGGCTGGTAATCTACCATGGAGTAGATTCTCACTCTGTATACCGTTCCGGTGCGGCAATGCTGGATCTTGAGAACCCCCGACGCGTCATGGCTAGAATTCCAGAACCGATCCTTGAGCCTGAGGAACCATTCGAAAGAGTCGGGCTTGTTCCCAATGTGGTTTTTCCGGAAGGCGCAGTCGTCATTGACGAAGTACTCAAGGTCTTCTACGGCGGAGCGGACAGGGTCTGCTGCGTAGCAAGCGTTCCGTTGAAATTGATGATCGAGGCTTTGGACTCCTACAGCTGAGACAGCAACAGTCTTGTCAGAAGCTTGTCGCTGCAAGCAGGTATGACAGTACGGACTCGGCTCCTTGATTGAGGTTGAGCCCATCCTCCATGAGACCATCGTAACATCCGCCCGTCTTATCGTCATAGATGGCCATTCCCTTCACATTACAACCGCTGTACCAAGAGAGAGCAAGCAACGACCATTCTGCGTAACGTCTCTCTCCAGTGATGCGATGCAACCGGTTGCAGGCCTCCACGGTGGCGCCTGCGTCCACTGGTTGCTGATCGTAGAGGGCTCGATGTCCGCCCACTCGATACCAGCCCTTATTCCCGATAGGTGCGAACATACCCTCAACGGTCTGAGCGCTCATCAGGAATGTAAGAGACTCAGAGGCAACCATGAAGCAAGTCGAGTCGCCTTCAACCTGGTGGTAGGCAGCTAGGCTCTCCGGAAGTCTCGCATTGTCATAGGTGAGAGTATCTTCGAACCATCTCCAGTCAGGCCGGCAAACCGTTCGATACCAACTGAGAATTTGCTTAGCCAGCTTCGCCGTCCCCTCATGGAGCTTTGAGTTGGGTTCTGACTTGAGAGACTCGGCTGCACCGAGCAGAAAATAGGCCTTGGCCCTCGGAGACGAAGTATCCAAAGCCCGCTGAAGGCTGGTCTCGAGGACATCGCGCCCCCATTCTCGCTCATCACGAAGTTGAGAATTCGCATAGCACCCGGCTGCCCAGGCTGCACGGCCGAGATGATCTCTGTCCGACGGCGCGTCTGCGACGTTGCCGTCCTGATTCATTTGATTACTCCAACGTCCGTCTGACGCTCGCATCCTTTCTAAGAAAGTGACGTACTTGTGCGCGAAGGTTCTTCGTTCTGATTCGTCCATTATCCCTGTCGCCCGGCAAACAAAGACAAGAGCACGCGCGACATCATCTGTAGTGTACCCCGAGGTGAGATCGGGTTTCGAGTACGGCGCATACTGGATTATGGCTACCTCGTCGTTCAGTTTTCTGAAGTGATCGAGGTTAACGCGCAACGTCCGTCGCTGCAAGAGCCCTTCCCCCCAAGAGCCGTCTATACGTCCTCCCGTATGCTTTCGCAACCTCTCCCCACGCTAGTTTTCGAGAGAAATCCAGTGCGCTCTTCTCCAGCTTCAATCTTAACGACGGATCGTTGAGGATCTCTTGAATCTTCTCAGCCATTGATGCCGGATCATTGAAGTCGCACAAGAGACCCCTCCCGTTGGAAAGTGTTGCCTGTGCGAAGGTGGTAGGAGTGGAAACAACGGATTTTCCGAACGCCAAGGCCTCGGTGATCGTTCCGCTTGAGACCTGATCGCGTCCAATGTATGGAGCCAGATAGATGTCTGTTGCCCGGTAATAGAGTTCCTTTTCCGCTTCGCTGAGGTATCGATCAATAAATTTGACGTTGGCTTCGAGGCGGAGACTCCGTGTGAGATCCTCTAGTGATTCTCTGTACTTTTCACCCTGATGTTTTAGGACGACGGGGTGAGTTTGACCAACTATGAGATAGAGGATGTTGGGGTGCTTGGTCGCGAGACGGTGAGTCGCTTGAATTCCATGCTCTACTCCTTTTCCTGGATTAATCAGGCCGAGCGTGGTCACCGTTATCCTTCCCTGAAGGCCGAGAGCTACCTTCGCTGCCTCGTTCTGTCCCGTGCGAGATTCCGGACTTCCGTGAGGTATGACTTCGATCTTCCGCTTCGGCACATGATAGATCTTGAACAACAGGTCCCTAGCTTGGCGCACGGTAGCGACAAGCGCGCCAGCCGAACTCGCTAACTGCTCAAGCACCTCTACAGCTCTTTCCGGCGGATTTCGCATGACTGTATGAAAAGTTATCACCATGGGCCTTTGCAGCGCTTCTGCGAAGCGAAGCACGTACTCGCCCCAATCGCCTCCATAGATCCCGTACTCATGTTCAAGATGCACAAAGTCTGCGTCGGACCGGTTCACTACACGAGCTGCCTCTTGATATGAGGATTCGTCGTTCTGCCAGACTATAGTAATAGGCTCGGAAAAATACTCGCGCGAGACCCCGTCTTCTTCAACGGCCACAAACAGATTGCGGGATACAAACCCGTCACGTTCCAGGGCGAGCGCAAGGTCACGAGTGAAAGTCGCTATGCCGCAGGCTCTCGGAACGAGAGTGCTCACATGTGCAACGCGAGGTCGACGTTTCAAAGTACCAAGTCCGGACACACTATTCAACGACTCATACGTATTCAGATGAGATTGCTTCTAACGTCAAACCTCAACATCTTCTGCAGGACGAAATGGAGAGGAATCACACATGCTCTATGATGTGTCTATTGAGAGATTGACATGTTGCTCCTTTTCGAGAAGATCCTGAGCGAAGTGCTTGGCATCCATGTCTGCCTGCCACTTCTCTTTGAGGCTTCCACGGCGGAAATGAACTGTTCGAGGTTCTTGAAGTTCCTGTCATAGACGTGGTAGCTGTCGCTATCGTCGACGTATCTGCCGACTTTGATTCCGAGCTTGTCTGCGATCATCTTCTGAAGTTGTATCATGGCGTACATGTTCATGAATGCGGCGTTGTAGGCGTCTCTGCTTCTCCAACTCGCGTGCATCTCCAGCCATTCATCGTCGATGATCTTGCACCAGATTCTTTGAAGGCATGGCGGTCCAGCGACTTTATGGTCTTTCCAAGGCATCCATGTGATGGCCTGCGCCCTGTTTGAGAAGGATGCTGGTCTGAGCTTCTCGATGATTCGGTTGATTTGATCAATCCTTTCCGCCGCCTGCTCGTACGCGAATAGGCGTTCGTGATATGTGTAGTCCCATCCTCGGCCGATCCAATCGTCCTTCGTTCCTTGAAGTACTTCATCGACATAGTCTGTGAGGCTCATCAGTCCCTCGCAACCGACGTGTATGCGAGGCTCTTTCAACGGCTCATTGACGATTATCTTCATGGTCGCTTCTAGGATCTCGTCGACACCGCTCCTGTTCGTGTAGGACTCCTTGCGTGACTTGATCCCTCGTTCATAGAGCAAGAGAAGACTCTTCTCCCACGACTCGGGCAGGACCTCTCCTTCTGCAGTCAACTGTGGGATGGCTTTCATCCTGAGCAGCTCCGTCCGCATTCTAGTCTATTGAACCTTCACACGGAAAACCTCTACGTTGGCAAAGGACCGTGACGAGACTGAGAGCCGAAACATCTTTCTAATGGGCCCGGCGCCTTTGCATGGCTCCACGTGGCACCTGTCATGAGAGAGCGCTGTCGCGTTTGCGGAAATATTGTGGAGGATTGCATATGTTGTCCGGAATGTGGTCACGACTGCCCACGAGACTGGGCAGAGTTGGATTGCCCCGTGTGCGGTCCCTAGCACGCTCGCTACCGGAGGGAAAATGAAGCACCTAGGTTGGATGAATCAATGGCTGTCCATAGTTCGGCGCCCCCAGGCCAGTTCTACGCGAAGCGGTGGGCGCTCTACTCGGCATTGGGAGTGCCAGATATCAAACCCGAAACTTGGCACTTGTCTATCTCCGGGTTGGTCGAGAAAGAGCTGAGCCTTTCTTATGATGAGCTTCAACGTCTGCCGCAGGTGGAACTGACCAGAGATCTTCATTGTGTGACAGCGTGGTCGATTAAGGATGTGATTTGGGAAGGAATACCGTTCCGCGAACTAGCGAAACTTGCTGTGGTTAAGCCTGAAGCCGAGTGGGTGATGTTTCACTGTGCGGACGGATATGCTGCGCCTATTCCCTTGGAGGATGCCATGGTTTGCGATTCGCTGATCGCACTCAAGATGAATGGCAATCCCATTCCAAGAGAACAGGGATTTCCCGCCCGGCCGTTCATTCCACACCTCTACGCGTGGAAGAGCGCCAAATGGCTCACGAAAATTGAATTCCTCAAAGACTACAAGGACGGGTACTGGGAAGCATTCTCCTATCATGAGCGCGGAAATGTTTGGGAGGAAGAGCGATTCAAGGGCGGTTCAGGAAAGGCGGCACGCGCGAGGACCTAGCTCTACCTTATTCCTGTCATCTTCTGATTCTTATGACCACCAGCGCGAGCAGTATCAGCGTGACAAGGAGCAGGAGTACGAGTAGGCTTCTGTTCCTCTCCCAGATCACGAATTTCGCGTTGAGCCGGGTGAACGGGTCACGTGACCTGAGCATCTTGAAGACAACGATTGCTTCTTCTCTCTTGAACAGTCCGTTATCTACCCGGATCTCGCCGGTTATGGTCTTTTCGAATCTGTGGCGCCCGACCCAGAACGGGTTTGAGTACTTGCTTGTGAGCCACAGGTCGAATTCTTCCTGAGCGGCTGACACAGACGGCACCTACCTGACTTGGATCGTTATGTAGTAGAGTTTGACAACCCCGCCAGCTGAGATGAGTATTCCAAAGTTGACGCTAGCGTCTTGGCTCAGCCAGTAGTAGACCTCCGTCGCCCCATACTTCTGACAATAGTCCGATATGAAGCGGTTGAGGGTGGCACTCACGTTCGCCCACTGCGCCTCATCGACATAGGTGGAGTTGCTCGCCTGTATCTCGACGTTGGCATTGATGCCGGTTGGGCTCACGAGAGAGTAACCCTTGTCAGTGAATGCAGACTTGAGCTTCTCAACGCGCTCCGCATATCCGAGCTGGGTTGGGATCTCTCCGGAGATCGCGTAGTACGCGTCAAATGAATCCGCTCCCACGTCTACCTTGGCGCCGGTTGCAGCGTCGACGACTGTGACGAATGCCATCTTAGTGATGACGGCGTTCTGCACTTGCGTGTTGATGTATACAGGGATGAAGTAGAAGAGGCGGTCACCAATCAAATACAGGAGGATGTTTCCTAGTCTGTAGTTTGGCAGCAGTGTAAGCTGTTGACGGACGTAATCATCGGTTTCGAGCGCTTGCAGAGCGGCGGACGGCCCTATTAGTTGCGTTGTCGAATTGGATATCCTATAGAGAATCAGATTTCCGAGCTTATCGCTGCCATACGCGATGAATAGCCCGGACAAGTTCCTGCCGGGAGATGCCTGATACTCGACGAGTTGTATTCCTACGAAGTCCGCTCTGTTTCCAAAGGTGACCAAGATATAGAGCACCTCGGTCGCCTCTGGACGCTCGTAGAAATCGGAGCCTGATCTCCATACAAAGGGATCGTTTACATGGAACCTGAAAGCGACATCGAGTTGACCCGGATTGTCATGAGTTCCGAGCAGGTCCTCGGGATAGCGGAGTTGCTCAACGAGCCACTGGGGCGGTTCTTTCCAAGTAGAGTAGTAGTTCCTGTAGAAGCTCATCAGGAAACCATCTGGCTTGGCAATGATATAGGGGTACATGCGCCCGTCTTCGATGTCAACGAGAACGACCCCGAAGAATCGAAGATAGTTGCTGGCTGAGAAGCCGGAGTGGATCGGATAGTTGCTGTACACTTGAACGAGGTAGTAGATGCGGTTCCCGTCTGTCACGAGGTAGCTTGCGCGGTCTGTGGTCAGCCCGCCAATCAGTATATCTTCGATACGTTTGTGAACGTCTCGGTTATGTAGCATCATGATATCGTCCTGAGGTGGGCTGAACGCGAAGCCTACTTGACCTTCTCGTACTAGGAACCATAACATCCTCTGCCAGCCAGACAGGACATAGTCAGGTTCGCCAGTGTAGGATGCATTTCCGATCTCCTCGAATCCTCTGACTCGCACGTAGACGTCATCCGTAAGTTCCTCGCCGTAGTAGATCGAGGGCTCATTCTTCACTCCGAACGCGTGCTCGACCGATGCATACTCACCACTGTGGCTGTCAATCAGTATGATCCTCGCAGCGTGAGTGTAGATCAGATGGTGGCTGATCCAGTCCTCGGTCGGATAGTTAATCGTGGTAGGGGCGGCCCAGTATTCGTGGCCTCTAAGGTAGATTATGTGCGACTCGCTCAGCCTCATCCAGTTGACTCCTATTTGATTCTTCATCTTCGTGTATGACGCGTCGTGATCCCACTGCCTCACAACTGAGAGTATGAGTGTCGTATTCCCCTTGGGAAGGCTCGAGAGAGGTTCTCTTGTCAGATCCTCCAAGCCTGCCGCCCATCGCGTCACCTCGATCTCCTTCATGGTCATTGGTTTCCACTCGTACTCGGTCCAGTTGTTGTTCCAATTCAGAGAGTAGCCCACGACGAAGCCCAGATTAACAGCTAGTATCGCGAACAAGAAGAAGGCTAATAGGTAGATCATCCAGCGCTTGCGGCGAGCCATGCCTATTGTCCGGCGGATAACTCCGAACTGAAATGAGGCCGCAATTATGATGAAGCTGGCGAACACGACCACAGCGATAAGGTAGTTGTTCGGTGTCGCGATGTTCATCACCCAGTAGGGTGCCCCCAAGATTACCACGAAAACAACCAGGGCCAGAATCAAGAACAGATCCCTCATCCAAGCGTTTGTTTGGAGACGGGCAAAATCACGGACCAGCATCAGGATCAACCTGAGTACAGCCACAAGAACAACCGATCCCACGACATTGTAGATCAGACGGTACTGAACCTCCATAGTCGGCATCAACGCGACAAGCTCGCTTCCTGAAACCGGAACCAGAGGGAGCTGGAAGATCCTGAAGACCTGACTCCACTCACCTAGCCCGCTCTGCAGCATGGTGATGACGATCGTTAGGTTACCGAACCCCGGCATTCCGTTGGCGGTCGCGATCAACCAGAACGCAACTGCCCACTTGACTATCTGCCAGAGCAGCCAGACAATCCTGCCTGGGCCTAGCGAGACGACCTGTTCCTCACCTCTAACGCGTGCGAATGCACCGCTCAGAGAGGACAGGGCCTCGAAGAGATGGCTTCTCCTAGGAATCGGGTTGATAAAGAGAAGCGCTAGAACCGCTGCCACGATGAATGTGTTGTTGTGGTAGAAGTTTATCGCGAACCAGTCGAGGCCAGCCTTTGAGGCGTACATGGATTGCAGAACTATCCAGTCCAAGTACACGGAGAGACCGTAGACGATAACACCAATGAACACTAGCGCGACAACGATCCAGCCGAAGAGACCAACAAGACGGGGAGGCGGCCCGGGTCGTTCCCTGTACTCCATCTTGAGATCGACGGGAATAGTTGAACACGGCTATATCAACTAAGGCCTTATGCTTTCGAGGAAAGCCGCAGGTTCTCCAACGCATTGGCATTGCATTATATCCCTGCGGAGTCTGAGGGCGGTGCACTATTGAAAGTACGTTAGATGCGAGGGGTTAAGTAGTGAACTTTCAGCCTTTCAGAGCCGTGCCCTCTCATGAGAAGACGACTCGAGCGCCTCTCGCTCACAACCCGCGTAAGGGATCGCATTGTTTCCTCTCTGCTCAGACTGATCACGCCCGTGGGAGATTCGCCGGAGACTCTCCGAGATCTCGCTCCAGGATCTCCGACTCGCACGATTTTGGAGCGAATTGCGCGTCTTTGCGGCATCGATGCGCTACAAGTCGCGAACACTCTTATGGACGGGGCGGAACGGCGAGCACTTTGGAATCTTCTCAGCAGCATCCATCATTACGGCGTCAGGACTCCTCAAACGCTCAAGGCGCCCGTGAGCGTCGTCTGGAGCCTCTCGTATGGCTGCAATCTTCGATGCGTACACTGCTATCAAGACGCCAATCGACCGATGTCAGATGAGTTGACTCTCGATCAGCAGCTGACCATTGTCGATCAACTGGCGCGAGCGGGGGTGTCGATGATCGTCCTCTCCGGAGGGGAACCCCTGACCAAACCCGACCTTGACGGGCTCATCGAGAGAATCCGAAGGTACGAGATCGCTGTCTCGATCGATTCGAATGGAGTCCTGATTGACAGGGAAGTTGCCGAGTCACTTAGAGGATCCGGTGTCACCTCTGTGGAGCTGAGCCTCGATTCAGTGAAGGCAGAGTCTCACGATCGCTTCCGAGGGCTCGATGGAGCCTTCAACAAGACATTGGAAGCTCTCGAAGTCTGCTCAGAAGCCGGAATATTCACTACCGTTGCTACAACGGTTACCGCCTTGAACTTCGAAGAAAGCGGTGAGCTGATCTCGCTTGCCAAGAGGCGTGGAGCGGACAGAGTCGTCTTCTTTGACCTCATTCCAGCTGGAAGAGGCCGGAATATCGAGAACCTACGACTTTCGCGCGATCAGCTCCTCGATCTTATGGCACTCGTCAAGGAGCAATCCTCGGGAAACGGAATAGAAGTATTCACCGAGCTACCGCAATTCGTCATATACTCTTCAGCCGAAGATGGAGACCTCGCTTCCAACCATCCTGAGAGAGCCCTATCGGCGGAAAGATTCACTGTTAGTACATTCTTCGACTGCGCAGGCCGACGCAACATCTACAGAAAATTCGCGCCATATCTCGGCGGCTGCCCTGCCGGAAGGATATACTGCAATATCCAACCTAACGGCGACGTAACTCCATGCATGTTCATGCCGCAGTATCCCGTCGCCGGAAACCTAAAGACCGAACCGTTCCAGCAGATTTGGAACGGTTCAACTTTCCAAGCCCTGAGAGACCGCGCACGCCTCAAAGGGAAATGTGGGAAATGCGCTTTCACTACCGTCTGCGGGGGCTGCAGAGCAAAGGCGGCTGCGTACGAGGGGGACTACCTAGCTTCAGACCCAACATGCCCGATTCGAAATGGAAACTCGTAGCCTCGTTCACGCAATTGGAGCCTTGCGAGCTGGGCGCACTATAGAGACATTCATCGAGCACTATGCGACATACGATCTCCTGCTGAGGCTGGTCTCGCAACGAACAGCGCCGTTTCTGATCACGTACAGCGGCTCGGAGTGGCAGGCCAAGGCTTCTCTGAGATCCTCGGCGTTGAGTATCACAAGATCGGCACTGTTTCCCACAGCCAAACCGTAATCCCGAATACCCATTATCTTGGCAGGATTGACAGTTATCATATCGTACAGCAACTCTCGGTCGTGCGGCGTCATCATCCAAAGTAGATGCGACGCAAGGAAGGCCACCTCAAGCATGTTGCACCTACCGTAGCTGTAGTAGGCGTCATGCACATCGTCCTGGCCGAGGGCAACGGTCACTCCAGCATTCATGAGATCCTTCACCCTAACGTGTAGAGGCCCGGTATGAGGATCGGATACCACGCCTACATCCGCCTTCTTCAACAGGGCGCAGAGCTTCCTATGATACACTTCATTGTATAACGCCATGGCCCTTGCGTGACATGCCGCAACTCTCCCGATCCATCCATTCTGTATCGCGGAAGTCGCGAGGTATTCTGTCGTCCGGAGTTCCGGATCTCCTGCGTCATCTGTCAACATCGCGATGTCTGCGTTATGCTTCTTTGCGACCTCGAACGCGATATCGACGTGCTTCCTAGAGTTTTCAACCGTGTACTCTATCCAAGGAATCCCGCCGACAATGTCTGCGCCCAGCTCCATGGACTTGTAGAGAAACTCTTCCGTGCCTGGTTCTCTGATTATCCCGTCTTGCGGAAATGCTACCACTTGGATTCCAATGCGATCCTTGAATTCCTCCCTTATCTTCAGAAGAGCACGAACACCGGTCAACTTGGCCTTGGTGTCGATGTCTGCAAAGGCTCTGACGTGACTGACGCCGTTGTATTCTGCCTCAGTCAGGACCTTCCGGACTCGATCTATGATTTCCGATTCGACATAGTGCTCCTTCACCTTTGAGGCCATCTCGATCGCGCTCATGGCACCCGCCATCGAGGATTCCTGATACTGCTGCAAAGCTGCCTCTTCTGCTAACGAGCCTGTCATGACCTTGTCTAGATGTAGGTGAGGGATCACGAAAGTCTCGGTGACTAGCTTGCCCTGAGCATCGACTTCTTGTCGGGGAGACCCTCGGGTTTTCTCAGCTATCTCTCCAACACGTCCGCCAGTGATACCTATTTCGCAGGTCCTGCCTGATCGTAACCTCGCGTTCCGTATCACGAGATCGTGGCCCATGCAGTCTGATAGCCAAGCTTTCAGATTTCAGATTAACTAGGCGTGTGGAGATCAGCCAAGGCAAGACCCGCGGTTCAAGAAGCCCTTTACCAAAACTCAGAAAAGCAACCAGATTGCCTACTTGCCGGCCCCGGTAGCTAAGCACTCCGGACCTAGAGATTTGGAACCCGGATTCATGCATTGGAAGGGAATATCCGAATGGGGTACAGGTTCGGTGGCTACGCAGGCCTATACTTGCGCGTCGACCTCACAAGCGGCAAAATTGTGAAGGTGGCGCTTCCAGAAGACCTGGCGCTACAATTCCTCGGTGGAAACGGTTTCGGCACAAAGATCCTGTGGGATGAGATTGGCCGTGACATCGATCCACTAAGCCCTCAAAACAAACTAGTCTTCGCAACCGGCCCGTTTACCGGCACAATATTCCCCACGGCTGGGAGGCTTGAGGTGATTGGCAAGTCGCCTCTGACTGGCATATACGGAGACGCCAACGCGGGAGGACACTTCACGCCTGAGCTGAAACGAAGCGGCTTCGACATGATAGTCTTCGAAGGACGAAGCCCCAAGCCCGTGTATCTGTGGGTGCACAATGGTGGGGTGGAGATCAGGGACGCCTCGCACATCTGGGGAAAGGGAACGCACGAGACCGAGACGATTCTGCAGAGCGACATCGGTGACAGACGGGTGCAGGTCGCAAGCATCGGGCCCGCGGGTGAGAACCTTGTTCGATTCGCCTCGATTGTGACCCACGGCTGTGTTGCCGCCCGAGCTGGAATGGGATGCGTGATGGGCTCGAAAAATCTGAAGGCAGTCGCCGCCCTTGGCAGTCTCGAGATACCTATAGCCAAGCGGGATGAGTATCTGAAGGCTTGCATAGACGCGCAGAAAGAAATCCTGAAGAATCCGTTCACTCCAGACCTTTCGCGCTACGGTACGCCTCAGCTTAGTGTCCCGATGAGCGAGATTGGCAGATTTCCCACCAAGAACCACCGACAGGGCCACTTCGAGTTTGTGGAGGACATAAGCGCTGAGCGTATCGAAAAGGATCATTTCGTTCGGAAAATCTCATGTTTCGCCTGCCCAATAGGATGCCACCACATCGTTGAGGTCAAAGAGGGAAAACACAAGGGCGTTGCACTTGTACTCGAGTACGAGACGATCAATGCGCTCGGGGCAAGGGTTTGGAACCGCGACCTCCCCTCGATCATCAGAGCAGACTACTTGTGCGATGACTACGGCATAGACACTATATCTACCGGAGCCTCGATCGCATTCGCGATGGAACTTCATGAGAAGGGCATACTCACGGGCAGGGATACCGACCTAAACCTTACTTGGGGAAACTCGGACACAGTATTGGAGCTTATCTCAAGAATAGCATACAGGAAGGAACTCGGCAACATCCTGGCTGAAGGAGTAAGAAGAGCTGCACAGGCGATCGGCAAGAGCTCGGAATACTATGCAATGCATATCAAAGGTCAAGAGATCTCGGCCCAAGACGGACGATCACAACAGTCAATGGGCCTAGCGCAGGCTACTTCGAGCCGCGGAGCGGATCATCTGAAGGGTTTCCCTACAATAGACGAAATGGGCTACCCAACCGAGGCTGTTCTACGCTACGGAAAGGAGTACCTCCCGGAGATCGTTGACGGAATCCAGACCAAGTACAAGCCAATGGTGGTCAAAGACGGTGAGGAGTTCTGCGCTGTCATAGACTCTGTCGGCGTCTGCAAATTCGGCACCCTCTTCCCACCTGCGCTTTACTGGGAACCGATCGCCGCCGCGTTGGGCTTGATCACAGGAATGGACATGACGGCAGCCAAGCTCAGGACGATCGGCGAACGAATTGTGAATCTTCAGCGCATGTACAATGTGAGACATGGAATTACACGTAGAGATGATCAGCAGCCACGGCGATTGCTTGAGGAGAAATCTCCTTCGGGTAGAGCGAAGGGGCACGTCGTGTATCTCGACAAGATGCTCGATGAGTATTATGAGCTCAGAGGCTGGGACAAGAAGACTGGACTCCCGACCGAAAATAGGCTGAACGACCTCGGACTAGACTACACAATGGAAGAGCTTCGAAACGCAAGAAGCAAGCTGACATAGACTGAAGATCCTGTCACGAATTGCCCGTGCGAGATGCGGGACCTGGTCCCGGTTCAGACGAGAAGATTTCGAAAGTTACAGCTATGTTTCTTTCCGCCTAGGCAGACTTCACTGGGCCTATCGGTAGAACAGTTCTCTTGTGTGCCTCGTTGAGGACTTCTGCCAGCGACAAATAGAACGCGCTGAACCCGCGGATGACTCCCTCGATCCCGGCTACGGGTAGCAGGGCCGGGATTCCGCGGGCTATGGCGAGCAGGAAGAAGAGTATCGCGAGGCTCATGAAGACGACTTGCAGGGCCCTGTTGGTCTTCAGGGTTCCGAAAAACATGATCAGTGTGAAGAGACCCCACATGAAGAGGTAGGCGGCCATAGCGGCGTTGTCTGGAGCAAACCCTGACCTCTCGGTTGGAAGCAGTATCAGGTAAACTAGCGACAGCCAGAAGAGGCCGTATGACGTAAACGCGGTGGTTCCGAACGTGTTTCCTTTTCGGAACTCCATGATTCCGGCGATTACTTGAGCAATTCCACCGTAGAAGATTCCCACGGCCAAGATCATGCTGTTGATATGAAACAGGCCGGCGTTGTGCAGGTTAAGCAGGACCGTTGTCATCCCGAAACCCATCAAACCTAATGGAGCGGGATTTGCGAGTTCAGATGGTTTCAGACTCATTTCCGCGTTCCCCATAGCGCCCGCGCGTAGATGCTCAAATCTATAAAGAATTTCTCTTACGTGGGGCGGGTCTGTTAGCTCTGAGAATTCTCGCTAATTCGATTGCTGAGCCTTGATTGAACTATGTCGCTCAGATCAAGAGAAGTGAGCCTCACATATCCAGGACGCACCTGTTGGCTGGAAATCCTATTCGCGGCGGTATGATGCAAGGAGTGCCTTTGGTGGTCGAACCAGTTTGCCCAACAGCGTGGACAATCCTATGGTCAACACGTATGGCACAATCTGAAAGAGCTGAAATGGGATCTGGACGACTGTCGCCACGAGCCACAATTGCACTGCGTTGAGAGCTCCGAAAAGAAGCGAAGCAATGACGACCCACAATGGGTTCCAGTTTCCTAGGACTACAAGGGCTAACGCGATCCAGCTCCATTCGCCTCCGACGTTTAGGTTGAAAGAACGCAGGTCCACTAGGGAGTAGAATGCGCCTCCCACAGACATTAGAGTCGCGCCTAATGTCACGGCTAGGTACCTTACGAGGTGAACACGTACTCGGGATGCGTCCGCCGCTCGCGGGTTTTCTCCCACAGCTCGAAGTATTAGCCCCCATTTGGTCCGGCGGAGGAAAAGGAATGACAAGGCGGGAATGATGAACAGGGCCATGTACACGTAGGGTACCTGACGAAAGAGGACACCAACCACAGGCAGCGAGTCGAAGAACGGAACTTGGATCTGGGGGGTCTGCGGCACCGTGGGCTCGACGAGTGGAGCGCCGATCAGTACGCGGTGGAAGAAATACGCCACGTTCATGCTGTAGAAAGTCAGGGCAATTCCAGCGATGTGCTGCTGGGCGCCGAGTGTGACAATAAGGAACGACAACAGCAACCCATATGCAGCGCCGGTGACGGCAGCAGCGATTACGCCATTCAAGAATGACCCGGTGAAGTAGGCGCTGATGAATCCCCATGCTGCGCCCGAAATCATTACTCCGAGAATGCCCAGATTGATGACCCCAGCCTTCTCGGAGAATGTCTCTCCGAGGGCCGCCAATATTATCGGGGTAGAGATGACTATGGACGTGCCCAGCACGCTTGCAAGAAATGTCTCGTAACCGCTGCCCTTGAATTCGGGGAATAGGAAGCCCACGAGCGCAAGAGCAACAAGGAAGATCAAGATCAGAATTGGAAATCTTAGCTGCGATAGGCGAAGCCCGCGTGAAGTTAATCCGCCGCCATCAGGCAAAGTGCGCCGACCAACTTCGATCTTCGTCGCAGCCAAGACTTCGCGAGGAGCCCCCCTGCTAGCGACGATACGGTAGTTGTTGAACGTATTCAAGACGAGAAGAAAGACTAAGGTCTGGGCTTGGATGATGTCGGAGAGAAACGACGGCACTCCCGTCGTCCAGCTCATTGCGTTGGCGCCGTTGATGAGCATGCTGAAGAAGAGGGTCGCAACGGTGACTCCGATCGCGTCCAGGCCTCCTAGCATGGCGGTCGCTAGGCCCACGAGGCCGTAGTTGGGTCCCACGAACGGGGTCATGTAGTGCAGAATACCCATCACCTCATTAGCCCCGGCGAAGCCCGCGATCCCGCCGCTGAAGAAGGCTACCCAGAAGTACACACGCGAGACACTGAGTCCCTCAAGCGTCGCAACACGGGGAGACGTTACCGCGACGACCCTAGTCTTGAAAGTGGTCTTGCTGAACATGAACCACACGACGGCCAAAATGACGAACGAGAGTACCGTTCCCAAGTGCAGCCTAGTGCCAGGAAGCAGGATAGGATATTCTGCGTTGACTGAGATTTCCTGCGACTGAGGATACGTCGTAAACGGCGAGCGCAGGGGGCCGATTAGTAGCCCAGCATTGAGAAGTAGAACCGCCGACCAGATCAGAATAGTTGTCAGCACTTCGTCTTGATTTCGCTTGACCTTGAGAAACCAGGAAATCAGCGCTACCCCAGCGCCCATGAGCCAAGAGGCAGCCAAGATGATCGGCATCAGAACTACCGAGGGGAGCCCGCCTAGCTGGACACCTAGGACTGCGGCCGCAAGGCCGCCTGCAATGAACTGTCCGTGCGCCCCGATGTTCCAAAATCTGGCGCGGAACGCCACCATGACAGACAGGGCGAGAAGAAGCAGGGGGGCCGCTGTTACTAGTACCTCGGTCAAGTTCTGGAGGGGCCAAGTGAACAGATAGTAGTAGACTTGTAGGATGTCGCCGCTGGCGATCACGATGTAGATTGAGGTCGTCGCTAGAGCCAGCAATGCAGCAAAGATCGGGAGGAGGATGCGCCATAAGAACGAGAGCGGCTCTCGCTTCTGGAGAGCGAATGAAATCATGGTATCATCCTACGCCGCTGAGTAGCAACCCGAGCTGTTCGATTGTTTTTTCTCTGGGCTTGTAGGTGCCAACGACACTACCGTTCGCCATGACCGAGATACGTTCACAGGATGAGAGGAGTTCCTTGATGTTCGGCGAGAATATCAGACTTGTGAGACCTTCACGTCTCCTTTCGGTCACCTTGTCGAAGAAGAGTTTGGTTCCCATAGGGTCGAGCCCTACTGTGGGATGCAGAGCGACTAGGACTCGACTTTCTCGACCAAGTATCCTCGCAAGACAGACGCGCTGCATATTTCCTCCAGACAAGGTTGTGACTGACGCCTTGAGCCCGCGGCTAACTATTGAGAACGCTTCTACCAGGCCTGCCGCCAACTTTTCCTTGGCCGGGGCGTCAACCAAGATCCCATGAAACCTAGTGAAACCCTGTTCGCTTCCGATTGTGAGGTTGTCCTCGACGTTCGCCTCTGGAATCAGTCCGTCACGAATCCGATCATCTGACAGAAGGGATAGGCCACCCTCTATACGTTTCTCGACACCAAGGTCAGTCACGTCCTTGCCAAAGAGTAAGATACGTCCGTTTTCGGCCCGTCTCACGCCATATAGACACTCGGCCAATTCCTTTTCGCCGGTGCCCGGAATGGCGGCGACGCCATGCGTCTCACCTTTCAAGACTTCGAGGTTCAGGCTGTGAACCACTACGTTGCCTCGTGAGTCCTTTACCCCAAGCCGTTGGATCTCCAGAGCGCGTTGATCCAGAAAGTGAGCAGTTTCTGAGGGTGCGGCAACCTCACTTATCGTGGCAGTCTCGAACATTGATTTAACTAGCTGCGACACGTCTAGGCTACGGGTCTCATGTCTCGAAACGATCTTGCCAGCGGTCATCACCAGAATCTCATCGGACATATCGATCACTTCCGAAAGGTCGTGAGATATCGTGATGATGGTGCAACTCTTCTTGACCAACTCTTTCAGAAGCGTCTTGACCTTCTCCTTTTGCTGCAAGGGAAGGAAGGCCATCGCTTCATCCAAGATGAGAATCGGCCTCTTGCCAACGGCGAGCAACCTCTCACAGAGGATAATTCCGCGGACTATCTCGAAGACTCGCTGCTGGCTGATTGGGAGATCCTCGACCTTGCTGTCCAGATTCACAGGGGTCTGTAGACTGACTAGTAGTTCGTCTGCCTGAGGACGCAGGCGGTTCGTGTCGTAGAGAAGGTCTGGTGCTAGCAGCGCTAGATGCTCGAGAGGGCTCAACGCGGGTGCAAGGTTGGGATGCTGCTCTACCTTCACAACACCTTCCAGTATTGCGTGGTGCAGGCCTCTGACTTGAGAGCCATTTACGTAGACGGCTCCGCGGTCGGGAGTCAGGGTGCCGGAGACTAGGTTGGTGAGAGTGGATTTTCCAGCGCCATTCGGGCCGACTAACCCATAGATCTTTGCTCCAGCCAAGCTGAGCGTTACATCGTCGACTGCCCTTACGCCGCCTATGAAGGTCTTAGAGGCGTTGACTATTCGCACTGCGGAATCGGCATATGGCATGCGCTTCTCCTCGACGCGGAGAACCATTCTCCTCTCTGTCGTTGGTATGACATGCAAGAAAAAAGTTGGGGAAGATAGTAGGCGTCTAGTAGTCGGACTTGGGGGTTGTCTCGTCGATCGGGATCCATGTCAAGCCAGACGTGATTTTCTGCTGCCACTCCTTGACTGCGGAGAGGACTTCCTGGGTGAGGGGCGGCGAGGGAGCACCGAAGGCATGGAAGTCCGCCAGATACGAACCTCCGAACGTCATCCACGAGTAAGTTCCCAAGTTGTCTGCCGTAAAGGCTCCTGAGAGGACTCTTTCGACGACGATTCGAACGGTTGGTCTCATGTCCCATACTAGGCTTGTGATCGTCACGTCTGGAGCTCTGTCGTACTGATCTGCCATGTTACCTACCACCCAAACGTTCTTGCCTGCGCGCTTTGCTTCCATCGCAGCCTCCTCGGCTCCGACTCGTTCGGCGAAGATCACGTCTGCCCCGGAGTCGATCAGTACGCTGGCCAGTCTCTTCGCAGTTGCAGGATGATACCAAGGCGACTCGCCAGGCGGGATGTTGCCTAGCAGGTAGGCGATCTTCGCCTGAACGTTCGGGTTCACTCCTTTCGCTCCCAGTATGAATGCATTGACGATCCTGTTGACCTCATTAAGGTCCATGGCGGCAACAATGCCAATCTTGTTTGTCTTCGTGATCTTCCCTGCGATTATGCCCGCGAGATATGCTGGCTGGTGGAGCCAGTTGTCGAAGACTGCAAAGTTAGGTGCCACCGGCAACCATTCGCTGCCAGCGGCAAACGCGACATTCGGGAAGTCTCTAGCTACCCGACGTGCGATGTCTTCCTTTAGGAACGCGTCAAGGAAGATGATGTCTGCCGACTGTGCTGCGTCCCGCAGAGCCAGCTCGTACTCCTTGGGGTCGACTTTTCTGTCGACAAACATGTAGTCGATACTGATGCCGCGACCCTTGTACTCGTCGACGATCGCGAGGATCGCAACATGTATGGCGCCGTCCCACGGCTCACTGATGGGCGTCTGAAAGACCGCCCTAATCGTAAGGCTAGTCTTCTGAGCTGGACCTGCCGTTACTGTCGTTGTGACTGTTGTCGGCTGTGGAGGCATCACCATTGGTGCTGCTCCGATACCGATCACGATTCCGATGATGAGCACTACTATGAGCGCAACCCCTGTTGTAGCTCGGTTCATATTTCCTCGACTTTGGAACGCCCGCGTTTTGAATTAAAAGGTTTGCCAGATGAATTTCGGCGCTGTCAGGGTACGGGGAAGGCCAGATAAAGATGTGAGGCACACTACCCCGCAGCTATAGCGGTGAAATCCTTGGCGTTTAAGCCCCATAGCGCAGTTGAGACGACGGTATTTGATGTCTGGAAGGAGGTAACGCCCTCCGGCGCCTTCATCGGCGGCTTGAAAGAGTACGCGGGCAAGATGCTGGTGCCGGATACCGCTCACGTGGAAGGTCTGGTTCGAAAGATAGACGGCGTGATCTCGAAGGCCGAGACAAGGTCGCAATGGAGACTTCTCGCCTCCCTGAGGGCGCATATGAGACTGGCCCTGATGGGAGAGGCGCACATAGTACCTGATCTGACGATCGAGGCATTCTTCGCGCATCTCATCAAGGAAGGAATCGTTCCGAATCACCTCACGTCGCTCGCGAACCATGCAGCAAAGGCGCTGACTGCGTATGCGTCGAGCAGCGCAGCCGCGGCATGTCCAGCTGGTATCAAGATCCTGACATCAATCAGATGTGCAGGCGTTATCGAGGTCGCTGACACAATCAAGAAGCAAAGTAGGAGCGAGGGCCTCAAGTCCGCGCTTGACGGGCTTGTCGGCGCGGTCAACGAATACTCGAAGAGATTCGGTGTGTCTGGTTTCAAGAATAGCGGCTTCGACGAGATTGTCGAGATCTGCTCCAAGGAAGGATGCGATCTCCGCAGAAGCGAGTATTTCGCTGATGCGCTCGCCAACCTCTATGACTACAGCGAGTCGCCGACAGAGCTTGAAGCCAAGGGCCTGGCCATGCTTAACAGGGAGCTACCTGATTTCAAGCGTGAGGTTCAGGGCCTTTCGTCCAAGTCGGGCGTAGAAGGCACCGGTGAGGCGGTCGCTCATGCAATATCGAAGAAGAAGGCGCTGAAACCCTCTCGCGTCGTCGGCTACATCAAAGGCCTCAAGCAACACGTGGCCAAACTCGTCAACTCGAACATCGTTAGGATCAACCCACGCTACGTTACGAGAGTCGTTGAGACGCCAACCTATCTGTCAGGCATGTTCCCGTCGGGCGGTGCGATGTCTCTGGACTTTCTCACCAAAAAACCCTTTCAAGTCTTCCTAGCAACTACCGATCCCCGACGAGCGCCGGAGACATCCCCGGCCGAACTGCTGAACCTCCTAGTTCATGAGGAGTACGGACACTGCCTCCATTCATCAAACTCCGCCTTCTCATTCAGAGCCAAGCCAACATTAACCGAGATGCTTCAGTCCCAAGCTGGGAATGCTGTTTCGGAAGGCATCTCCTTCCACAGAGAACTGGAGTTTCTGAACTATCTCAAGGAGATGAAACAGAGAAAAGCGACAGCCACCGAGCGGGCCTTCGTCAAGTTCCTTGCGAAGTACGGTGGAGCGGACGAAATATTCGAAGAGTACCAGTTCTTCACGCATCTGTGGAGAATAGTCCGTTTCCTCCGCGTGATAGCAGATGCACGCATCAATTCCGGCAAGCAGAACCTGATGGAGTTCATCGACTGGGCCAACCGAGAGACTGGGCTTAGCCGAAGCTTAGTCTACCATCAAGTCTTCCCTGCTCACCAGGGCAACGGCCCCGGATACGCCTCCACATATGCAATACTCGGTGAAAGCGTTGCAACGATCCAGCAAGAAGCCCTCAGGAACGGAAAATCTCTCGTCGATTTCAATACGTACACGTGCTCTCTCGGATTCCCCGCACGTTCAGTCTTCGAGGAGAAGCTCAGAGCATACACTTCCAGGTCGGCCTAGCCGAGCCCGTCCGCCCCCTCAGATTGCGGATCTCAGTGTGGCAGCGCAACCGATCAGGAGAAACGCCGCCGCCATAGGGATCCAGACGACACTGTGATCGCGAGGCGCCCGTTCATTCATGCGAGGTTGATTTGAAGTTTGGCTACATCCGTGTCGTTGTCAAACAAAGGAACGAATGAACGGAATTCTACACGAAAGTGTCAGATACTGTGATCCCTGGGTCGGACGAAGGGGCCTAAGTTGTGAACTAAAGCTGACACTCTGGGGGGTCGATGATAGAGTCTAGCGTACCAATTGACGTATGTCCTTCAACGGATTGGGCTGGAGCTATTCCTCGAGAGTTGATACGTCTCCGATTGGCAGGCCCAGCTCTTTGGCTCTCAGGAGGCGCCTCATGATCTTGCCGCTTCTCGTCTTCGGAAGAGAATCGACAATATCGATCTCCGCAGGCACCGCAATCGGGCCCATGACTGCCCTCACGTGTTTCTTCATCTCGTCGATGAGTGTCGGTGACTTCTGGAAGCCGACGCGTAGGATAACGAAAGCTTTGATTATCTCACCTTTGAGCGGGTCTGGCTTGCCGATGACTGCTGCCTCAGCGACAACGGGGAAGCTGACCAGGGCGCTCTCGACTTCGGCAGTACCAATTCGGTAGCCTGAGGTCTTGATGACGTCGTCTGATCGCCCTTTGACCCAGAAGTATCCGTCTTCGTCTTTGCTTGCGATGTCGCCTGCCAGATACCATCCCTTTACGCTGTTCCAGTACGCTTCGTATCGGGCTGGGTCCTTGTGAATCGTCTTCATCATTGCCGGCCAGGGCGTCTTGATGGCCAGGTTTCCGCCCTTGTTCGGCGGGAGGACGTTCCCGTCCTTGTCGATGATCTCGGCAACTATCCCTGGAAATGGTTTGGCAGCGGAACCTGCCTTCAAGGGTAGACAAGGCAGCGGAGCGATCAGGATCATTCCTGTCTCTGTCTGCCACCATGTGTCCATGATTGGGCATTGGCCATGGCCGATGTTCTTATGGTACCAATGCCATGCCTCAGGGTTGATCGGTTCACCGACTGAACCCAGAAGTCTGAGGCTGCCGAGATCGTACTTCTTCGGTATGTCCTCGCCGAACCTCATGAGCGCCCGTATCGCGGTCGGGGTGCTGTAGAGGACGGTGATCTTCTTGTTCTGAACAATCGACCACCATCGCCCAGGATCAGGTTGGTCAGGAGCACCTTCGTAGAAGACTATTGTGGCTCCATTGATCAGAGGCCCGTAGACTATGTAGCTGTGGCCTGTCACCCAGCCGGGGTCGGCGGTGCACCAGAATATGTCGTCGTCCTTCAGGTCGAAAATCCACTTCATGGTAAGGTATAGCCCGACCATGTAGCCGCCATGGGCATGAACGACCCCTTTCGGCCGCCCAGTGGTCCCCGAAGTGTAGAGGAAGTACAATGGGTCGTCGGACGCCAAGCGCTCAGTCTCGCACCTGTCGGAGGCCTTTGCCATCAACTCGTCCCAGTATAGTGCAGGAGCCGGAGGCTGCTCTATGGGTGTGTTGACTCGCCTCACGTAAATGACGTTCTTGACGGTCGGTATATCCTTCAGTTCACTCACGATCTTTGCTAGAGCAAGGACTTTTCCGTGATAATGAGAGCCATCAGCCGTAACGAGGAGCTTCGCTTCAGCGTCTCTGATTCGCTCTTGGAGGGCGCCAGCGCTGAATCCAGAGTACACGACGGTGTGAACCGCGCCGATCTTAGCGCACGCCAGCATAGCCACGAACTGTTCGGGAATTCTTGGAAGGTAGACGGCTACCCTATCGCCTTTCCCGATGCCTGAGCTCTTAAGAACGTTCGCGAACTTGCATACGAGCGTATTCAGTTCCGCATAAGATATCGCTCGGGTCTCGCCCTTCTCGCCCTCCCAAAGTATCGCGGTCTTGTCTCTTGTCGAGGAGATCTGGTGCCTATCAAGCGCGTTCTGAATAATGTTGCATTCTGCGCCGACAAACCACTTCGCCCAAGGATAGTTCCACTCGAGAACCTTGCTCCAAGGCTTGTACCAGCTTAGCTCCTTTGCAACTCCGCCCCAGAACTTCTCTATGTCGGAGATCGACTCCTCATAGACAGAGTCGTAGTCCTTCACCCAGGCCTTCTCTAGAATTGATTTCGCCGGGGGAAAGACTTCCCTAGTTCGCAGCAGAGTCTCGACTGTCTCAGGTCCGCTCTCCTTGCTCATTGCATCATCGCCCCCGAGCAAATCTGAGTCCGTGTTAAGAGATTTTCGGCCCGGGACGAACCGGCTCAGCGTTACGTTATCGCTATGACTGTATTTACTCGCTCAGAACTCCTCGTATTCGGAAACCTCTTTCCGAGTCATTTCTTTCGTGTCTGGATTGTAATGCCACAATCCGTGCCTGGGACACCAGTAATCCCACAGTGAGAATCTCATCCCGTCGATGGCGACTTCGGTCCTTTCGCGTACAAACGACATAAGGATCCCACACTGCGGACACGCCATTTCTTGCGCATAGCTTTTCAATGCGGGATCCAGCCGGATACCCTCGGGTCGGAGGAATAAAGCTAGCCGTAACACCGCACTCTCGGGCGAGGTTCTCTGAGTCCATCAAGATAGAGGCGCTGATCAACCGTCAGGAGACTACTCGGCCGCTTTCTCTGGAGAATTTGATCCCAAGTGTCCTAGCCTCGACTTGCTCCTGAAAATCCTTGGATCTCAAGATGTCGAAAAATGCGCGGACATGCGGATTCCTGAGCCTCTTTTCTGCCAAGAAATCATACAGCTCTTCGGCTATGGGAATGAACTGTAGCTTCATCTCGGCGGCAACCGACGTCAGGCCGACTCCAACGTCAGCGCGTCTAGACGCTACAGCATTCGCAACTTGTCTGTGAGTCATCATCTCGGAGTCATATCCTCTTATCTTCCTTGTCAGAGCCCCAAAGTCCATCCGTCTTGCTCTAGCGATGACTTGCAGCTTTCTCTCCAGCAGCATTCTTGTTCCGGATCCGAGGTTTCGATTTGCCAGCTTCACGTCCTTTCGCAGGAGATCGTCTATGGCTCTTATTCTCTTGGGGTTTCCTTTCCTAACCATGAGGCACTGTTCCCTCTTGTAGCCTCGGACAAGCGAGCAGGTGTGTGAGAGCCAGTACTTCGACAGCAAGGGCTCGTTGTATCTTGATTCTTCTTCATCGAAGATGTGCACGCCCGCCAAGTCCGCCTCTCTCAGCATCATAGCCGTGAGTCCCGCCCAAGAGCCCACATTGACCATCTGGTACGTCATTCGCGGGTTCCCTTCGTGTAACGAGCGCAGCGCTTTTTCGACCACGATACAGTGACTACCAACGAAGGAAAGATTCGGGCGGACCAGGCCTGATTGACGCATGTAGCTTTCCGCCGGAACTTCCCCTCTCAGAAAGCGGTGGATTCTGGAGTCAAGTTCCGAGTAGGCCCGGAGTAGCCGCTTGCCTTCCGTGGTGAGAGCAGCTCGACCTCCTCTTACACCACCACGTTCGGACACGATCATCTTCTGGTTGAAAGACCTCTCGATCTGAGAGACTGTATTCCAAAGAAAAGCGTAGGATAGGCCGAGAGCACGCGCGGCCTGTGAGAAACTTCCTGTCTGATCTATCGCCCTTAGCATCCTTGCTTCAAGTTCGCCAACGATCCTTCTGCTTCCCACGTTGAGCGAGACCGTATATGCGGGCTCAAGCTTTGAAATCGTCAATGCAAATTTCTTCATTTTGTTTGTCTGCCAGCCTTTTCAGAATTGGAGTTCTCCTTCGATGAATAGTCTTGTTCTCTCGTCGGTTGGGTTCGCAAAGAAGCGCGAGGTTTCTGCCTCCTCCACGACGCGCCCTCTGTAAATATGAATCACACGATCGGAAAGCCTCCTAGCTTGGGCAAGATTGTGTGTACTGATCAGGACCGCCCTCGATCCGGCGGATTCTTTGAGCGCTCGCTCGATGATCATTGCATTAGCGGGATCAAGATTAGCCGTGGGCTCATCAGCCATGAGAACATCCCTTTCGAGTGCAAGGGCTCGTGCGATGGCGACACGTTGCTGCTCACCGCTTGAGAGTTTCCGGGCCTTCCTTTTCTCAAATCCATCCAAGTTCACAAGCGCGAGCGCCGACGATACATTCTCAGGGATGTCTTGACTTGACGCTCTGTTGAGGCGTAGGCCGTAAGCTACATTATCATAAACGGTGCCGCCTAACATAACACACCTCTGGAATATCATCGTGCAGTGAGTCCTGAGCGTCTCTTGGTTGACCTCGCGACCATCAACAAAGACCGCTCCACTGCTGGGTGCGTCGAGGCCAGCAATGATCTTTAAGAGAGTCGTCTTGCCCGCGCCGTTTATTCCGACTATAGATGTGGTCTGTTTCGCTGCCGCTCTGAGGTTCACTCCGTCCAGTGACCGTGTACCATCATAGTTCTTGCTAACATCGGCTGTTTCTATGCAAGAGATCATGGAGCGGATTTCCTCGCGAGGTTGATTGCGATGCTCAGGGACATCGCTATTGCCAGAAGGATGATTGTCAGCGCGATGCTCAGTGCGATGTCTCCTCGTGTCGTCTCAAGTGCTATCGAGGTTGTCAGGACCCGAGTTAGGTTTCGAATGTTCCCGCCTAGCATCATTGCGACGCCTAACTCGGCGAATGCCCTATTGAAGGCCGCTATGACTGCAAGCAAGACGCCCCACGACGCCTCCTTGATGATGACGGCGTAGGTTTGCATATCGGACGCGCCAAGCGTCCTTGCTAGGCTTCTCAACTCTGGGTCGACTGACTCCAGCGCGCTCGTCGAGAAACTCACCACGATCGGAGTGACCAGTACGGATTGCCCGGCCATTATGCCCCATGGCGTATACAAGAGCTGGAGATATCCCAGTGGGCCGCTCCTTGACAGAAGCAGATACAGAAAGAGACCCAAGGCAACCGTCGGGAATGCGATCAGAGCGTTGAACAATCCCTTCGCAATACGTTTTCCGCGAAAACGCCGAAGCGCCAACGCCACTGAGATCGGGATGCTCCAAACCGATGCCAGTAAAGTCGCGGAGCCGGACACGAACAGTGACAATGCCGTTATGGTAAGCACTTCGGGGTCGCCGACAAGTATTAGGTCGACGGCTCGGATTACACCTTCAATGATCGGATCCAAGGTGCCACCCCAGTCTCTATGACCCTCTGCACGTCAGGCATCAACACAATGGGGACCGGGGCCTGCATCGAGTAGAGATCGTCTGCTTGATACCGGAATTCCGGGGGGCATTCTGACCCTTCAAAGAACGCCAACTCGCTTATCCATTGGACGAGTTTGAGATCGGTGTCACTCATGGCGAGCAGTTTGACGTAGGGTTTGAACAAAGGCTCACCGTACTTTCCGGAGCCGAAGCTGCCGAGGAGTTCTTGGCCTTCGCTTGAGACAAGGTATCTGATGAGTTGCATTGAGCCTTCGAAGTAGGTTCTTGTCATGTTCGGATTCCTCGGATTGTCCGCGATCACGCTGTAGACGTTTAGGAGGCTCTTGTCTGATTCAACAAGCTTCACAAGATCGATATTGTGATTGTTGAGGTTCAAAAGGTACGTGCCAATGTCGGTAAGCGTGTATCCGAGCTTCTCATCAGCTAGTTTGAGTGTGGCGGTCATTCCGCTGCCCGCCTCTAGGTACCAAGCCTCCTTGCGAAGCTGAGCAACGTCTAACCCAGCAGCCTTCCAGAGGCTCTTCTCTCTTGCATGCGTTCCGGAATCGTCGCCTCGCGACACCCAGACGACCTGGCCGCTCAGACCCGCGGCTCGTATCTGCTTGAGCGCATCTAAAGGAGACTTTTCAGAGATCTTGGCCGGATCTTCCGACGGGCCAACTATCACGAAAAAGTTGTAGGCGACGATCTTGCGGTTGACTCCGTATCCTCCTTTCAGGAACTGGTGCTCTCTGGCGGGATCGTGTACGAGGATCATGTCGGCGTCACCTCGCATTGCTGTCTGGATTGCGAGCCCTGTCCCTTGAGAGATGAAAGAGACGTTGAGGTTGGGATACCTGAACTCGAACTTGCTCTTGAGTTCGTCTAAGAACCCGGTCTCATACAGACTTGTAGTTGTGGAGACCACCAAACGAACCCTGCTGCCTCCGCTCATAGCCGAATAACTGCACGCTCCCACACCCACCCCCAGCGCCACAACCGCAAGCAATAATGCCGCCTGAACCCTTGTCACGCCTGACCGTGATCCCCGCCCCCTCATGCCGGGTTCAATATATTCTGTGGAATATAACGGTTTGCTAACCCCGACGCGGGAAAAAGGCCTGCAATACTACCACGGTTTCTTGGCAGATATGTAGAAAACATTCCAGTCGAAGGCGAAGTTTCTTGATACGAGGAATTCGCGCAGGCGCTCTCTCAGCTCGCTGAGGAAGCTTGCGCGCCTTTCTGGCGGCATCTCGGAGATCTCACGTTGTATGGTTGCGCGTGACGTTCTCATCTTTAGATACTCATCGAGGCTTGTGAGACGCACTCTGTATCTTCGGTTTGTGAGTTTCGTTCCCCTGAATCCGGCCTCAGAGACTATCTTCTGTTGTACACGGGGGTTCAACGAATGGTGGTAACTTTCCATTGTGGCAAGCGCTGATCTTTCCTGTGCGAGCAACGGTGACGGCGTCGCTGTTCGGTATTTCCTCAGGACATCACCGAAAATTCTGTGCGGCTTCACATCAATCAGATGCCAGTCATTGAACACCAAGACGCCGCCGGGCTTGAGAACTCTCAGAACCTCCCTCATCCCCTTTGTGAAGTTCGTTACGGCTATGCCACAGTTGGAAATTGCGACCTCGAAGAATCCGTCGGGAAACCGCAGATCTTCCGCTGCCATCTCATAGAATCTCACATTTCGCAGACGTGCTCGTCCAGCTTTCTTGCAGGCGAGTCGAATCATTGCTGAGGAACGATCGATCCCTACAGCGAGCCCCACGGACGGAGCGGCCTTGCATGTTTCTATGGCCGCAACCCCAGAGCCCGTTCCCACATCGAGAACCACATCTCCTGCTGAAGGCGCAGCGTCTGCAATTAGATCTCTTGCAAAGAGCGTAAAGACTGGAACCCAGTATCTATCCCAAGCATCGACATCTTGATCCCAGAGAGATGCGAGAACCGAGTCGGCCTCTTCAAGAGATAACCTGCGTTGAGACGAAGACTTTGGTGAAGCTTTTTCCCAGTCGGCGTCATTCTGTCCTCTTGCGAAGAGCCCGCTTGTTGTCACCGTGAATCTCTGCCGCTTCGTTAGGCTCGGAAGCCATTTATCTGCGCTTTGGCGTGCTCGGGTTAAGAGGGACAGGACCTGTTTGATGCACGCGCGCAACTGATGAAGACGAAACAGCTGAAACGCATCCAGCAGGAGAGAATCAGAAAGATCGTCCGTTACGCTTACAGGAACGTTCCATTCTATCGAAAACGTTTTGGCGAAGCAGGGGTAAAGCCGGAGTCGATTAGGAGCCTTGACGATGTTCCAAAAATCCCGTTTACCCTCAAGACGGATCTGAGAGACTACTATCCACTCGGCATTCTTGCAGTCCCGCCAAGCCGCCTATATTGTCTGCACGCGTCGTCTGGAACCACTGGCAAGCCCATTATTGTGGCGTACACACGGGGGGACTTGCAATGCTGGACCAAGCTAATGGGTAGAACCTTCGACGCCGCCGGCGTCAGGAAAGCCGACATTGTGCAAAACATGTACGGATACGGTCTTTTCACAGGCGGACTTGGCTTCCATTACGGCGCCCGTGCAGTGGGCGCCACAGTTGTTCCTACCAGCGTTGGAAATACGAAACGACAACTGATGCTCCTGAAGGACTTGCAGAGTACAGTGGCCGCGTGTACACCGTCCTACATGGTGTATCTATGCGAGGCGAGCCGCGTTGAGGGCTACGAGCCGAAGAAAGACTTCGCGCTGAGGATCGGTCTCTTTGGAGCTGAGCCATGGAGTGAGGAGGCCCGCAAACGAATAGAGGACACGTTTGGTCTTCGAGCTCACGATTGTTACGGCTTGTCGGAGCTGTACGGACCAGGGGTTGCGATCGAGTGTGAACAGAGAAACGGCCTCCATGTCTGGGGTGACGAATTCTTGGTCGAGACAATAGACCCAGACACTGGCGAGGTTTTGGATCCCGGAAGCGAGGGCGAGCTTGTCTTCACGATGCTTTCTCGGGAGGCTATGCCTCTGCTTCGCTACCGAACACGCGATCTCTCGAGAGTCTTCGAAGAAGAATGCGCGTGTGGAAGGCACCATAGCAGAATTCAGCGCATCAAGGGACGAAGTGATGACATGCTCATCATTGGCGGCGTCAACGTCTTCCCGAGCCAAGTCGAGCATGTGTTGATGAACGTGCCGGGTCTCGGCGACCAGTACCAGATCGTGGTATCACGAGAGGAACTTGGCCGATTGGTCGTGAAGGTCGAGGTTCCAAGGGAGCAATTGAACGACCCGGAGCTCCTCAAGAAAGTTCAGGCGGATCTTCTTGCCGCCCTAGGAATACGCGCGAACGTTGAGCTGGTTGAGGAAGGAGCACTTCCACGCTCGGAAGGCAAGGCGCGTCGCGTCGTCGATCTGCGGCCAAAGGGGTAGACTCTGGGGCAACGCGGGTTTGGGAAGATTTCCAGTGGGACTCCTACTAGTAGCAGTACTTGTCTTTGTGGGAGCAATCCTTGATCTGAAGTTTGTTCTCGCGATCTCCGCCCTCATTGTGGTCTTCATTGGAATCGTTGAATTCCGTCAATCCGGCGCGACCATGGCAATCGTCGGCCTAGCAGTAGTGTTGATCTTAGCTGCTGGATTCTTCAACACCAACCCTCTCGTTGCCGTCGGCGCAGCAATCTATGGAATCTTCAAGTCTTTTGGGATTACGATCTCCGTGCTCGCAACCATGCTTATGGTCTTCCTGATGCGAGAGGTCGGAGCGCTCCAGAGAGTCTCAGCCGCTGTGAAAGCTGCTGCGACCACAAAGGAACAGCAGGCCCTCTTCCTCGGCGTCGGCTTCGGGTCTTTGGCTACATCGCTTGGAGTAGTTACTCCTGCGCTCTTTCCCCCTCTACTGGTTGCGATGGGTTTCTCACCCTTCGCGGCGATAGCCATCTCGGTGCTGGGCTACAACGCGACTACTTCCTATGCGCTCCTTTCGGTGCCGCTCAGCCTGCCAGCAGACATCTTCAAGCTTGACATCTTCCTGCTCGCCTACAAGGTCAACATCTTCCTTCCAGTTGTCGCCGTGCTAGTCTCGATCGCCATGCTCTGGATCATGGGCGGAAAATCATCAGTGATGAAAGGCATTGCCCCGGCGATCCTTGCGGGCCTTTCAATTGGTTTCTCATGCCTGTTATTGGGGCTCCTCCAAGTACCTGTCATGCTGATCGGAGTCCTTGCGGGATTGGTTAGCATGCTTGTGCTCTACCTGTTCCGGGCCATAACGGCAAAACAGACGATGGTCTCCGAGCCGATCGATCGGACACAGACAATCAGAGCCCTTAGCCCATGGTTGATTCTGATAGTGCTCGCATCGGCAGTAAGCGTTCCTCAAGTTACGGAATGGCTGAGGCGCCTAGACGGCGCCGCATTTTGGATCTTCGATAGACCATTGGACTTTGACGCATTCGCTCAGGTCTACACTTGGATATTCGTGGCGATCATTCTTTCATTGCCTATTCTGAGGCCAAGCCGGCAGCAAATTGCGAAGACAATGAACCTTTGGCTAAAGAGAATCTGGCAGCCTTTCATCGCGTACGCATTGTTCTTCGGCGTTGCTTACGTGATGGCGTGGAGCGCGATGGACGTTTCGAACGGAAGGTTGGTCCCCACAACTAGCTTTGTGTCCATGAACATTAACAACGTTGTCGGTCTGACTCTTGCCGCCGTCTTCGGCTCGATGTTCGTGTTTGTGGCGCCTTGGCTTGGTTTGTTCGGAGCGGTCGTGGGCGGCTCGGAGGCAAGCTCGAACGTGATGTTCTTTCCAATCCAGCACAAGGCCGCGGAGGGGATAGGACTCACCGAGGCAGGCCGGAATAGCTCATCCTTCATGACGGTCTACGGATCCCACGCAAACGGGGGAGGTATCGCCTCAGCAATTACGCCGTCAAAGATCAACAACGCTGCCGCCACGATCGGCGCAGACGCAAGGCTGGAAAGCGAGATCATGAGAAGCCACGTTCCGATCGTTCTAGCGATCACCTTCATTGTGGGCCTCATGACCGGCCTGTTTGTTCTCTTAGGAATCTAGAGACCCAAGATACCCTCGCCCCGCGACTTGGGGCGGTACCTCTTTATCGTCTCAAATGGGTTCTACCAAATGGACAACAACGATGGACTACTTTGAAGCCGTGAAAACTAGGTGTTCAATTCGAGCGTTTGAAAAGAAACCTGTCGAGGAAGAGAAGATTCGTAAGATCATCGAAGCGATCAACCTAGCACCGTCAGCAGGCGACCTGCAAGCATACGAAGTCGTCGTCGTCAAAGACCCAGTACTGAAGGAGGAGTTGGCAAGGGCCGCATTGGGGCAGGATTTTGTCTCGGAGGCTCCGGTATGCTTTGTCTTTGTCGCATACCCTGAACGTTCCTCAAGGAAATATGGAAAGAGGGGCTCCGAACTCTACTGCATCCAAGATGCGACCATAGCCACGACCTTCGCCATGCTTGCAGCGACTGCACTCGGGCTGTCATCAACGTGGGTAGGAGCTTTCAATGAAGAAGCCGCGGCCAGAGTCGTTGCCGCAACGAAAAACAAACGTCCCGTTGCTATCTTGCCTGTCGGCTACGCAGCTGAGACTCCTGAAGTCACTCCGAGAAGGCCCGTGAATGATGTCGTATTCTTGGACAGATCCGGAGTGCCATACCCGTTCTCTTTCACGGACAAGAGCTCCGAGAGGCCGATTTGGAAACCCAAACCTTAGACTTCTCTGAAGAGGAACGGTTCTAGGCACCTCATCCTCTCGCGCCATTCCTGCGGGTGGAGCATATGCTCGGTTGCCGCAACACTGCTGAGCAGGCTATTGCCGTCCTGAGGTGTGAAACTGAAGCCGACGATTTCTTCAGGATTCCTTACGGATAATGTCGGCAGAGCAATTGTAGTCTGGTTGAGGATGCGGCCGTAGTGACCGTGGTCACGACCAAACGAGAACACAAGCGCAGTTTGATCCTTGTAAGTGGTCGCGATGAACGGATTTGCCTTTATTCGCGCAAGCACTTCCTCATGCGTGACAGCTCCGTACAGTTCCAGCGAGAACCATATCGAGTGCATGTACTGCGTTGGAATCTTGATGCTGCTTGAGAATATGTCAAGCTCGCACCCGATGGTCTGGAATAGTGCGTGCGCGTCGCGGGCGTGGTGTGTCCCAAACCGGCCGTAATCATGTTCGTCTACTTTGGGGCTTGCCGTGAAGCCCTTCTCCTCGCTGAGGTCCGTGGCGCGTCGCATACACACGAAACGGCCTTCTCTGAGCCGGGACATGCCGCCCTCGAACGCGAGGGTCTTGATGATTGCGGCAATGTTGTGAGTGTTGCATGAAGCGACTTGGACGTACTTCTGTCGCTCAGAGAAAATTGCGTCGTTTATGCCGTGAGCATAGATTGTTCCGAATCCAAACTCTGACCCTTGCGCGATAAACCCAACCGGACCTTCGACTTTCTCGTAGAATTTCTTCTTGTTATCGAGGCCGGTCCCAGATGGAGTGCAGTCGATGACGAGAGATGCGCGTCGTATTCCTTCCTCATACTCGTACGTGGGCTCCATCTCAAGTTCTTGGAACTTCTTCCACTTTTCTCTCTCAGCGCACAGCTTGGCATCTCTCTTAATGAGGTCCCAGACTTTCGTTCGGTCCGTGAGCAGAGGTGTTCTCTTCGAGAAGGTTACTTCGTCAATACCGAGTTCATTGCGGAAATCTGCCAGAAGACCGATCAGCGGCTCGCCAATAGTCCCGGTTCCGACAACATGGACGATGTTCAAGATTTGCGCCCAACACTCGTACGGTATGTCATGATAGATAAAATCGCATCCCTGCGGCATTCGCGAGAGATACTCTCCCAGAAGAGGAGGCCGGAGAACCTTGCCCAGAAGACGAAGCACTCTCAATAGGCTTGGTCTAGAGCCGCGCCTCTCATCACAGGTTCAATTACGTTCCTCACCACGAGCTCTACGGCTGTTTGAATGTTAGCAAACGTGTCCATGCTTAGGCTTTTCAGAATCTTTATCGTCACATCGAGCAACGCTGTACGTAGCTCTTGAGAAAGATAAGCGATCGACTCGTGGATCTCTTCGATGCCGATGTGAGACTCTTCTGACGTCGAAGCTAGGACAACAGCGGCAACGATGTCCTTGAGTTTTCCGATAAGGCAGAGCACTCTTGCCTCAGCAGCAAGCGAGGAGATACTCCATGCGTGCAGGTCCTCTTCGGAAGGTTTCATCACAAACCGCGCATAGACCGCTTGGTCCTCAACATATCCATTGGAGACAAGTAACTTGGTGACTTCCATGTCCTTCACAGCCAGCGTGAGGAGGTAGAGAACGTCCGCGAGATGGTTCCTCAAGGAGGGAAATCTGTCCGCGACTTTCGTGAGAGCTTTCGGGATAGGAAAGACGTAGTACTCTAAGCCTCCATGTAGTATCGAGTGCCCAACCTCGTGTCGAAGGGCTCCTTCCCAGACTAGCTGTGTCAGCTTCTGTTTGCGCTCAAGAGAGACGGAGATTCTGGGAGTGCCTGTCCAGGCGTCATGCGCGGCGATGAAGGCGTCATTGAACTCAGCAGATGTGACCCTCATCCTTGTTCGTTCTGTGGCGAAATGGCTGCGCCACATTCGGTTATTTTCGAAGACTTTGACCTCAACATAGTCCAAACCGTCAGGTCGAAGGCGATCGTAACATTCTTCCAACAGGTTGCGGATCCTACGCGCTTCTTCACCAGGAACACTGCCATGCGTCTCCAAGTGGATCAAAGGCATGTCCTAAGACAGAGCAAACCAGACGAAAAACCTGTACTACTAGAAGCTATGGGGACAAGAGAGGGCTGAAGAACCCGAACCGTTATGACTGAGAACAAGCAAACCTACGCGCACTTGGGCCGGTAGTTCAGCTGGTTAGGAAGCTTGCGCTTGACCTGAACGTCGGCCTTACACGCCGAAGGTCGCCGGTTCGATCCCGGTCCGGCCCACCATCACCTAGGCAAGACGGCAACTCGATCCAAACTCCGCTCCGGTTTCCGCGGTGGACTCTCTGCATGAGCTGTAGTAGGCCGCTATCGTGCTAAGGAACCGAGTGGTTTGCCGTCTTCAGCTTCGGAATAGTTATCCTTTGGCGGCCGCTGGATTGGTTTCCAGTGAGGGCGATGGTGAAGGTTACCTATCAGCCGTGGGAGGAGATCGTGATTCACGAGGCAGTTGAATATCCGCTGGCGGCGCTCTTGGAGATACAGAGTTTTGGAGTTCCGCCCGGGTCGCTGGGTAGGAGCCTGATGTGGGCGAACGGGGTCGCTTTCACCTATGCGGCAATGCCCGCAAGCGAGGATGTGCTTGCGGAGCAGCTGAAGGGGAGGATGCATTGGACGAGCGTCGTGTTCGCAATGATGCCCACGTATGAAAGCGCGATTTTGCTACAGGAGATGAACATAAGAATCCCGATCGCGGATGTCAGCGGTAACCCAACTCTCTACGCGGTTGCGCGATGGCTCCGCGACCGGGCAACGTAAGATTCGATTGGCCCGTGTTGCGGCAAGCTTAGAGGACTATCGAGAGAAGCTTTCTGAGAGCTAGACTCCGCTGATTCTTCTGGTAAGCGCCCATTTGCAGTATTTCTTCGAGTTCCATGCGCTTCGCGCCGCCTGATTGCTATGGTACACCGGTGTGCCTATTTAAGGACGTTGTCGTTTTCCGATACATGAGGAAATCAGATGACCGCTCCCTTACAGAATGCACGATCACCCATCCCATGGAGCGAGCATACCATTCATGGGCGCAGCCTTACGTTTTGAGCTGGCCCAGTCTCTCTGCGGCCTCTCGCACCATTCCTTGGATGACGTCCCTGACCGGCTTGATTTCACGCGCGAGACTGATGCCTTGACTGCAAGGAATCACGCCCGCATCCAAGTCGCCCTCTTCGTACACATGCTTGGTCGCGGTGCCGGTGACTATCGAAAGGATCTCTCCCAGCTCTGCTTGGCGGGATTCCAGCTCCGCAACCTTGAGCGCAGCCGTATTCTTCCAAGCTCGAACCGTGTTTTTCAGGGAGCCGAGGATCGGTATCGTGTCGGTTTCTGATGCCGAGACTAGCGCCCGCTTCAGGTTGTCATGGATGGGGCACTCCGTAGTCACCAGAAGCCGCGTCCCGATTGTGACGCCCACAGCACCCAAGGCCAGAGCTGCGAGTAGACCTCTTCCGTCAACGATGCCACCAGCTGCCAACACTGGAATATCGAGCGCATCCACGGCGCGAGGTACCAGCGTCATCGTGGTGAGGCCCATCTCCCCGATGTGACCGCCCCCTTCTGTCCCGAACACCGTCACAGCGTCCACGCCGGCTTTCTGCGCGCTCAACGCGTGCCGCACACTAACGCACTTGTGCATCGTCTTCACGCCGTCGGCCTTCAGACGTGCTAGCAGATCCTCCGGGGGACGATGCCCGCTGGTCTCGACTATGCGCACGCGCTCTTCCAGGACAACGTCAGCGTAGAGACTGTTGTCGATGGGCCGCAGCGCCGGAAAGAGGCTAAGGTTCACGCCGAATGGCTTGTCGGTCAGTTCTTTCACTTTGCGTACTGCTTGGCGGAACTCGTCCTGGCTTTCATACATGGCGGAGGCCATCATTCCAAGAGCGCCGGCGTTTGAGATTGCAGCCACAAACCCTGGCTTGGAGACGTGCATCATAGCGCCGCCGACGATTGGGTACTCTATGCCAAAGAGTTCGGTTATGCGAGTCCTAAACATAGGCCAGATCCCAATCAACGCAGATCTCAGCTATGAGAGAACTTGTGCCGAGGCTTCGGATTTCACGCTTTCTGTGAAACTCTCCAGCAAATCTTTAGAATGATCGCGCCTCAGGCTTCCACCGATAGTCAGAACTGAGGTGCGATAGATGTCTGAGCCGGTAGCCGACTCCAGCAGGCGACAGCGGTGTTCTCTTCCTCTGTGCGGTGCAGTGGCTGAGTGGTTCACAGAGTCCTTCGGAAAGGCTGAGTACTACTGTGAAAGGCACAAACCGGCGGTTCCGCAGGGTTTGCTGAAGCGAGCCCTCCACTGAAAGATTTGTTTGCTCAATCGGAACTTTCAGGACGATGTTTCACGGGAAACTTCTGACTCAGTCTTCGGCAGCGGTTTGACCTTCTTTCTACCTGTCTTCGATTTCTTGGCAGAGGTTCCCACCGAAGCCGCCGGTTTGAGGGGAGTCTCCTTGGCCGCTTCAGTTCGTGGCGTTCTCCCAATCGCGATTGCTGTCAACCCGATCACGAGAACGAACGCCCCGCCTAGGCCTAATGCGATAGTTGCGTAGAGGATTGTGCTGTCAGTTCTCCACACGGCGCTGACTGTGTGAGGTGAATCCATCGTGACGGCAGCTGTAGGTGAAGTGAATTCGGCATCCCCCGTCCATCTTTCAAAGACTTCCCTCACGCCGTACCTGGCATCAACCGTCGTATTCACCGAGAATCTGGCAAGGCTTCCAGAATCATACCATCCTGATCCTACAACGGTCCCATACTCAGACAAAACTGTGAGCAGGTACTGTGTCTTGTAATGCGCGACAACTCTGTGAGGGACATCCATCGTGACTTCTACGGTGTTCCCAGAAACCGGAGCCGAGTCAATCGTCCATTGCTGAAAGACGTATCGCACTCCTTGACCGCCTGAGATCATCTGGGGCACCGCACCGATTGAAACGTACTCGCCCGGGCGGTACCATCCATCTCCAGCAACGGAGGTGATTCCTAGAGGTTCGGCTGAGACCGTCAGGTAGTTCTGTAGCTCGTAGTTCGCGACAACGGTCTTGGCCGCGTCCATCGTGATCGATCCGCTAGGTGCCGTTCCCGAGAAATCACCGCTCCAATATGAGAAAACGTATCGTTGACTTGTGCCTAAAGACACGATGAGCGAAGTCAGACTGAACGGCGCGACGCTCCCCCCGCTGTATGTACCCCTGCCATTCACAGGCGCAATTCCAGCAGGACTGGTCTCCACCTTGAGCTCGTACGCCTTGGCCGTTTGAACCTCGGTCGGATAATAGTAGGCATAGTAGTAGTGCGGGTAGTACCACCAGTGGTATCCCCAGTAGTAGGGGTAACACCAGTACGGGTCCCAAGGGTAGCAATAGTACGACGAATACTGCATCCCGAAACCGGCGGCGACGAAGTTCGAGAAAGTCAGACTACTAGCGTGGTCAATGGGCAGCGCAGATGCGACGGGCATATTGACGTATGCTACTAACAGAAGCAGAACAATTCCAGCGAAACGAATGTGTAAGAGCAAGAAGATCATGCCCAACGCGTCTAAACCGTTAGCTAACAGCTCCTGAATCGTATTTGTGAGTTGAGGTTGACCGAGCATTCTACGCGCAGGCACCGTTGTTAAACCCCAGCGAACCCTTAGGCAAGCTAGCTCTCTTCCGTAGCTTGGAACAGGTGTTGTATGGTCTACATCTTCAGATTCCAATCCCGATTGCCGTACTTTTCCTTCGCTAGGCGTGAAGTGATGTCTAGTTCTTGCTCAGTTGCCGGTTCGGGAGCCACACTTGCGTCGAATGTTCTTCTGAAGATGCCCGTCAAGGCTTCCTTGACCTGACCCATTGGGATCTCTCTGCCCAGCTCCTGCTGGAGTGAGGTTACGGGGAGACGGATGCTTTGAACAAGTCCGGTGGCCTTCTGCGGTTGCTCCCGCCTCAGAATCCTCCACACCATCTCAAGGTCTGTGCTAACTAGGATTGAACCGTGGTAGAAGACCGCCCCCCATCGGATCGCTCCCGCTCCACCGAATATCTTTAGACCCCGAACCGTTATGGTGTTGACTGGGGCGAGCGCTGGATTCAGGCCTAGAACGCTGAGATATGTGGCGGCGCAGTTGAGGGATTTTCTGAACACTCCCCGCTGAAGAGCGAGGTCTGAGGCGGGGCTCCTTGGAGTGCAGATTGAGTAGTTCAGGTTTCCGAGGTCGTGATAGACCGCGCCGCCTCCAGTAAAGCGTCTGATGACTTCCACGCCTAACTCTTGACAGGCGTCGAGCTGCAGCTCCGATCTCGCTGATTGATTCTCTCCGATTACCGCGGCTCTTCGGTTCCTCCATAGACGAAGTGTCAGAGGTGATCTCCCCTCCCCAATTTGTCTCGCCAAGGCCTCCTCAAGCGCAAGATTGGAGGCCGCATCCGGGAACTCCACGTCGAGAAGGCGCCAGCTGTGCATTCCTAACTCGCTCGCAAATGTGCGAGGCCGAACCGCAACCTGTCTACTTGCTGCGGCAGAAATGCATAAAGTCTGAAGTTGCTGATATGCCGGCCGATCTTTGCGATTATGCCCGGTGCGTCAGTTCCGAGTTTGCAGACAAGCGAGTGCGCAGTCAACGCCAACTCCTCTACCGCAATCACGTCCCTCTCGACCCTTGAAATACGCATGGCTTCTCGCAGCTCATTCTGAAATCCTCCTACGGCGATGATCCTTTGGAACCTTTGACGTCTCCACTCCTCATACCGAGAAGTCTGATCGTCTGAAACCCAGGTTCCGATACTTCTACGCTCGGGATCGATCGACGTGATCCTGACCAGTACTGGAACTCCCTCCTGTATACAGTATGTCCGCGCAATCTTGTCGACTGGGATCTCTTTACCGTCGCACAGCTGAGCGATTAGCGCCTCTCTAGTTATTTCAGATCTGAAACGGGTGGACAGCGGCCCAATCTCGACTTCGATACTTTGCCGCTTCAGGTCGATCTTCGTTGCATATGCTTTGAAATTGGCATGCACCTCGACTTGAGACAGGTCCGAAGGCGCGAGCCTCAGCTTTCTTCTGATCAGCTCCGTAAAGACCTCAGCGTCCGATCCGTGGACTTCGATCATGACAAAGCCGTTGCCCGTGGTTCCAACGATTTGTGCCGCAACTTCCAAGCCCGAGGACAGCTCATGGAGTGTTGCCTCAAGAGCCGGTTTCCATTGTTGACGATCTGGATCCGGGACTCTCTCGGCTATCACGAGCCTATCATTCATCGTCATCGAAACCTCGAGGCCGGCGCATGCCTAAAGGTGGGTCTTGTGTCACTGCTTCAGCTCGTCTTCTATTTGGTTGATCCGTCTCTCTAGGAATTCGACCACCGCAGCGTTGTCTGAGCTCTCAAGCTGTCCGCCGCACTTCGGACATCTGAAAGAAGACTCCATAGCTTCCTCGAAGGTGACTCGCACGTCACCGCATTTCTTGCATATGAAGAAACTGTGATTTCTCTCGTAGTCGAGCTTCTGCTTCAGTTTCTCGAGGACACGCCTTTTCCGGCTCCGGATGAAGGCGTCCAGCTGATCAGTCTGTAACTTCCAATAGAAGATGAACCAGCCTGTCTTTTCGTCGCGAACTCGGGTTGCGGTAACGAGGCCGTGGTCGTAGAGCTTATAGAGGATCTTCCTCACCGTGTTCAGTCGCACATTGGACTCGTTCGCGAGCGTTTCGTCGGTGGCTTCGCTCTTTGTCTTGAGGATGTTGACGACGGTGACGGCCTCTTCGCCGCCGAAGAGGCGTGCGACCTTGATCAGCTCTTCATCCAGTACGGCCAAGTCAGAGCCATCCCCGAGTCGACTAGGCTAATGTTCGGCGTTTTTGCTTTTAATCTTCTTCCAAATTCGCAGGACCTCCAGCTCTGATTACCTTTTGAGCCTGCACGTTTCAGTCTATGCGGGTGACATCGGGCGTTGGCCGAGCGAGTTGTCGTTCTTCGCCTTGGACACAGGATCCCCCGTGACCTGAGGGTTACAACCCACGTATGCCTCACAGCCAGAGCCTTCGGAGCAGATGAGCTGATCTTGGCCGATGTCGTTGACACAGCCCTAGAGCGCACGGTCGCGGACGTCTCCAAGCGATTCGGAGGGAACTTCCCGATCCGAATGGGCCAGCCGTGGAAGCAGGTTGTGAAGGAGTGGAAAGGGAAGGGTGGAGACGTAGTTCATCTCACCGCGTATGGAATGCCGCTGCCGCAGGTCATGGAAGAGATCAAGGCCTCTCGCCGGCCGAAACTTGTTGTGGCGGGGGCATCAAAGGTGCCCGGTGAAGCTTTCGAGCTGGCGACGTGGAACGTGTCAGTAACAAATCAGCCAATGAGTGAAGTAAGCGCCCTAGCCGTGTTCCTTGACAGATACTTCGGAGGGAGCGAGTTCTCAAGAGAGTTCGAGAACGCGGAAGTGAAGATCGTTCCCTCAGCCCGGGGCAAGAAGGTTGTGGAGCTGACCAAGCGGAAGACGTAGTTCAGCTTTGGGCTTTCAGCTCACCTGTACCTTTTTCTTCCCTCTTCCGAATCTTGGCGATATCAGCGAGAGTAAGCTCCTTTGTTGCGCTCGCGGGGAGTTTCGGAACCGGCGGCTCGGTTCTCGGCACTAGCAGTTTGACTCGTAGTACGTGTTCGAGCGTTCTCGCCAATCGTAAGTCAGGAGTCATTTTGCCAAGTTCTATCTTCTGTATGATCGAAAGCCGCTCCTTGACCTTCATCGCCAGATCCTCTTGGCTTAGTCCGTGTTTCTTACGCCCCTTCTGTATGATCTGGGGGTAGCTGTCAGCGAGGTCGAGCTCCTGAACTTCCCTTGGAGCGCGCCGATCAGTTGGCAGCCTCGCAATAGGACGCCGTGAGATCACCGACCTAGGTTTCATCGTAGGAACCAGCGGGAACGGGGCTACAGCTTTCGGCTCCTGGTATGGCGTTCCGTGTCTGGCGCAAGACTCGCACGCCATCATCACTGCGCCCTCCACGACAATACGGTTTGGCTTTGCGTGAATCTGGCGCCCGCAGATATCACAGTTCAAAATGGGCACCGGCGGCGCAAACTCAACCATGCCCACGCTTAAATGGTTTCGTTGTTCTACTCCGAGACGTGTCACCTCATGCAAAAGGCGACTTGGCGAGACCTCAGAAAGCTCAGAGGTATCGCAAACTACCAGTTCGGAAGCCGGCTGGGTGACATCCTGTTTAAGGGATCGATAAAGATCACAAGATCCGGAAAGACCGGGAAGATGCGTCTAATTTACCGTGAGGGTAAGCTCATCTCGACCTTGAGGGCTAGGGACGGCTTTCTGGCTCTAGCGCCCGAGGGCGCCAGCATCATCCTGAGGTCCATGAGAAAACCGCCCCAAGTCGTAGTTGTTCGAGATGACGTGGCCGAGTTCATCAAGGCTGGGAGGAACGTTTTCGCTAAGCATGTGATCACCGCGGATTCGTCGATCAGACCTCAGGACGAGGTCATCGTGGTGGATGAGAAACGCGGACTGCTTGGGGTTGGGCGGGCCGTCTTGGCTGGGTTTGAGATGACTCAGTTCAAGAGGGGAATGGCTGTGAAGACCAGACGAGGGGCCGGATCAGACGCAATAGACTTATCCCCTCACCCGTGATCACGAAAACTCGTCGGTTGACCAGACTATGGCATACAAGGCCTACAAGGCTGTGAAGGGCGCGCCCGCAGGAAGAGACGCAAGACGAATGATGCAGAAGATGGGCATGAAGCTAGACGAGATCGAAGGCGTCACTGAGGTCCTGATCAGGACCCCCACCCGCGAGATCGTCATCGAAGAACCCGTCGTCACATCAATCGTTGCACAAGGTCAGAGGATGTATCAGATAACGGGCGGTTCAGCCCATGAGAGGGCCGCATCATCCGAGGCGGCTCCAGCCGCTCTGGAGATACCAGAGGCTGATATCAAACTCGTTGCAGAACAGACCGGGAAGACAATGGACGAAGCCAGAGCAGCGCTGAAGGGGTCAGGCGGGGACCTTGCAGAAGCCATCCTCAAACTCAAGCAGAAGAATCAACCCTGAGGAGTCGGGCCTCTACCGGAATCGGTCTGTCGGCGTGTAGTTTCACCGACAGCTGTCACTGCTCAGTACCGCAATAGACACGCAGACCGGATGACCGTAGGATCCGTGTAGAAAATCGGAAGTCGACATATCGGAGCGGTTCATTGCGGGCTTTGTTCGGGGTTCCGGGGCCGATCCTAGCCGATCCGTCAGATTTTTTACAGAAGCCGCTAGGCGGACACGTCGAGATGAGGGGGCTGAATGTCTACGTTGCCATTCACGGCTGAGATTGGATCAGGATTGAGACCGTATCGCAGGATGCGGCGTTAAGGAACACGCCCCTCACGAGAATTCGGCCAACCGCGACGACCAGCAACAAAGTATTTGATCTCCCCTATCGCCGTAGGTGGAATTGGTCACATTTTGCAAGGCCATACGTGCAGACGGTCAGGGGACTGCTGTATCATTCTCTGGGGATCGTTTGAGGCAACCCACGAAGACATAGTACGTTGGAGAACGCAGGGACGTGAAGACATCTTGAGTCACCTACTCATCACTTCGACCGACCCACACAATCAAAGCGGGACTTTCCTTGCAAAGAGCTGTCCATTTCTGAAGAGTGACAAACGCACGGGATTCTACTCATGCGCGATCCATGAGACGAAACCGTTCTATTGCAGGACATATCCGGAGGATGGCGTATGTGAGCATGCGGATGGGGGAGACGCTACCTAATTCATTGATCGCCAATCGCTAACGACCGCCAATGTGACCTCTTCCTTCGCTCCTCGACAGCTTGTCAAGCTTGGTTCTCCTTCGTTTATGAGTCAGCAAGGATCATTCGCATGTCTGCCCGCGTATGTCCACAGTGTTGAGGGATGTGACAGGTGAAGGAGTACAGGCCTGGAACCTTCGACAGGCGCGTCGCCTACGGTCAACGTGAACGGAAACTCATCTTGGTGTGCAGAGGCATAGTCGACGGCTTCAAGGTTCGTTGCCGTTCCACCAAAGAAGCGGAAAACCTTGCGCGGACGTTCAGGTTACGATGTTCCAAGGTCGAGAAAAGTGAGAAGGCAAGATACAGTCTCAGAGTCAAGGTAGAGGAGAACACGATCTACGTCACTCGGAAAGGTCTCTTACGTCGATAGTGAACGATCATCAATTCCAGCGGCATAGACGACCGAATATGGAGGAGGCCATTTCTTGTACGTGTCTTCCTTGATGCGCACATACGCAGGCAATAGGTAGCAGATCGCCAGCTTTTTGGACTGGATTCCCGTGCGTGCCCGCAAGAAGCTCTCACAGCCACGCGGACACCCACAAGACTCTGAGTTCTTCTTGAGATGAACCCCGTGGGCCTGCCTACGACCTCTGCAGCGCCAAGAGAGTCTTGAATCCAGAACAAGATTCCGTACGTTGGTCCGGCACCAGGAACGCGCTGACGAGTAGAAGTGATTTGTTGGCGACCTTACTGCTAGCGGTCGAATCTGGATCGTCGACTGTGTCGTGCTTGCGTACCAGATTGCTGACTTGGGATATCTTACAATCGCGAGAATCTCCCTCACTTTCGTTGAAGAAGTTTGCACGTATAGGTAAAGTAGCAGGCGAGTACTCTATCGCCCCTGTTGAGGTGGTTCTAGTCCTGGAGAATACACGGTACCTGATTGTCGGCGGAGGCCTTGCAGGGGGATCAGCCGTCGAGGCGATCCGCTCACATGACCGCGAAGGACGGATCATGCTCGCGTCAGACGAACAGAATCTTCCCTACGACCGCGTTCCGCTGTCGAAGCAGTATCTCATGGGGAAGATCAAGCGTGAGAGCCTCTACCTCCAAGAAGAGGAGTTCTACGAAGAACAGCAGGTTGACATCCTACTTCGCCGCCGTGTACAAAGTCTGGACGCGGATGCACGAACGGCCTCATTAGATGATGGACGCGAAGTAGAATTCGAACGTCTACTGTTTGCTACCGGCGGCCGTGTGCGCCGCCTGCCAATACCGGGCAACAATCTGCCCGGCATCTACTACCTACGGACATTGGAGGACTCCGATGCGCTCGGCGCCGCGATCTCGAAGTCGCGCCGTGCGGTCGTTGTGGGAGGCGGCTTCATCGGCTGTGAGATCGCCGCGGCCTGCGCACAGAAGGGGCTCGACACGACTATCATCGAGATTGGTCCATGGGTCCTGAGCATGGCACTGGACTCCGAGACCGCCCAATGGATGACACAGTACCTTACTGAGCGTGGAATCCACGTTCTTGCAAACGAGACTGCTGCCCGCTTCATGGAAGAAAATGGCAGAGCAGCTGGCGTCGAAACAAAGACAGGGAAGACGGTTTCAGGAGATTTCGTGGCCGTGGGCGTAGGTATTTCGCCGAACGTCGAGGTGGCTGAAGAGGCTGGCCTGAAGGTTGACAACGGAATCCTCGTAGATGAAAGACTTCAAACTAGCCGCACGGGAGTCTACGCTGCGGGTGATGTGGCACGCTTCTACAGCCCCATCTTCAGGAAGCATCTCCGAGTGGAGCACTATGATGTGGCCGTGAAACATGGAACAGTCGCAGGAGCCAACTTGGCCGGCGGCGAAGAGACCTTCGACGAGCTGCCGTATTTCTTCTCGTTCATGTTCAAGCTTCGAACCGAAGTGTGGGGGGACCTGACACAGCGAGATCTGCTCGTTCGACGCGGTCCACTCAAGTTCTCAGACAAGGGCGGGTTCGGAAAGTTCTACCTCAGCAGCGGACGGATCCAAGCATACCTTTCAGTCAATCGACCCTCAAAGGAAGCGCAGGCCGCGCAGAAACTGATACTGAGCCGGCAAACGATCGACGATCCCTCGGTTCTCGGCAATGAGTCTGTGGACCTTGATACCTTGCTCAAGTAGAGCAGCGCGTCGCTAGACAGACCTAGCCCGCTTCTCCATTCGGCTCTTTATCCTCTTCAGCCTGAAGAAATCTTCGCGCTCGCGTTCTTCTAAGTGCATTTGGATGTACCTGATTGAATGAAGTACTCGCGGCAGGATTACGTAATCCAATGAATTGACGCGCCTCTTTGTTGACGCTATAGCCTGCGCGAGTTTGCGTGTCGCCGCCTCCACGCCTGACAGCTCAGCAATCGTCGTCAAGGCTTCCGTCATCTTCATCGTCGCCTCGTCAAGTTTCGCGGATGTTGCGAGCAAGTTGTACGGCGCGGTCCTCAGACGCGAGACCCTAATCTGCACGCTGGGTAGGGCGACCCCTATCACGTTCTTGGTCTTGGCGTCAAGATTGAAGCGGTCTTGTATTCCGACCGAGAACTGTTCCAGTTTCTTGAGGCCATGGACCATCTGGGCTTCCGCGAAGAGCATGTACGCTTCCTGCAAGAGCGCGTGAGATCGCTCTCTGAGCTCGGATATCTCACGGATCGATTCGAAGAACTCTATCATTAGGGCGTCGAGTTTCTCTCTGAGCAGATCTCTTCCTCGTTCTGCGATGTCCCGTCTCTTTCTGAGAGCGAGTAGCTCCATCCTTGTTGGATGGACGCCCGCTATGACCTCTGACATCACGCGCTGCCCTTGTTCTTATGACTGGGGTGATACTTCGCTATGGTTGACGGGTCAATCCGCTTGAGTTCAACCTCGGGTAGCATGGATAAGAGATCCCATCCGAGATCCAAGGTCTGCTCTATGTCTCGGTTCTCATATTCACCTTGATTCACGAAACGTCGTTCGAAGACGTCAGCGAAGTTCAGGTAGAGCTTGTCCCTCGTCGAAAGCGCCTCTTCGCCGATAACGGCGACCAGGTCTCGAAATGCTCGCCCTTCGGCATACGCGTAGTAGAGCTGGTCGGAGACTTCGCGGTGATCCTCGCGTGTTCGCTCTTTCCCAATCCCTTCCCGCATCAGACGCGAGAGCGATGGCGAGACATCGATCGGAGGGTAGGTGCCGCGTCTGTGGAGGCCTCTGTCAACGATCAATTGGCCCTCTGTGATGTAGCCAGTCAGGTCGGCGATGGGGTGCGTGATGTCGTCGTGAGGCATGGTCAGGATCGGCATCTGAGTAATCGATCCCTTGCTGGTATGCGTTCTCCCGGCCCGCTCGTATATAGTGGACAGGTCAGTGTACATGTAACCCGGGTAGCCGCGTCTTCCCGGGACCTCCTCTCGGGCAGCCGAGATTTCCCGGAGGGCCTCAGCGTAGTTCGTCATGTCACTGAGTATGACGAGCACATGCATGCCGAGCTTGAACGAGAAGAATTCGGCCGCGGTAAGCGCAACCCTGGGCGTAATGATCCGCTCAATCGCTGGGTCGTCCGCCAAGTTCACGAACATCGTGACGTGCTCGAATGCGCCTTGCCTCTCGAAGTCTTCGCGGAAGAACCTCGCCTCGTCGGCGGTGATGCCTATCGCCGCGAATACGACGGTGAAGGTCTCTCCGGTGCCTCGAACGCGGGCCTGTCGCGCCACCTGTGCCGCGACAGCGTTGTGTGGCAAACCCGCCGCGGAGAAGAGGGGCAGCTTCTGTCCTCTAACGAGGGTGTTCATTCCGTCGATTGCTGAGATTCCCGTCTGGATGAACTCTCTCGGGTAGGTCCTCGCGTAGGGGTTGATCGCCGCGCCGTGAACATCCCAGTAGTCCTCAGGTATAATGTCCGGGCCGCCGTCGATCGGATTCCCGCTGCCATCCAAGACCCTTCCGAGCATGTCGGACGAGACAGGGAGCTTGATGGTCTCGCCTGAGAATCTGACGGCGGTTCCCTCTACGTCTAGGCCTGAGGTGCCCTCGAAGACCTGAACTACCGCCATCTTGTCGCTTACTTCTAGGATCTGCCCCCTACGCTCGGAACCGTCAGGAGCCACAATCCTGACCAGCTCACCGAAACCCACGTCGTGGACCCTCTCAACGAATAGGAGAGGGCCGGAGATTCGCGTGATGGTCTTGTATTCCCTCAATATGACACTCATACGCGCGCTCCCTCCGGGCGGAGCGATTCGACAGTGAGCTCCCGGAATTGATCTTCCATTCTTTCCTCAATCGCTTTCGCGACATCCGCAAACTTCTCCGACGGCTCAATCTTAGCCCGAGCGATCTCTTGCCTCGCAGGAATGTCGAGGATCTTCTGGAGCGGCACTCCTTGCTCGACAGCCTTCGCCATCTCATCGTGGAACTTCATGATGAGGCGCATCATCTCAGTGGTCTTCTCTGGCGAACAGTAGCTGTCGACCGGATGCAGCGCACTCTGCATGAGGAAATCCTCCTTGATCATGCGGGCCGCCTCGAGCGTTGCCCTCTGGCTTTCGGAGAGAGCGTCGGGGCCGACGAGCATCACTATCTCGCGGAGTTCCTCATCCCTCTGCAGGAGCGACATGGACTCTCTTCGGAGATCCTTCCACGGCTGCCTAGTCTTCTTCTCGTACCACTCCTCAACCGAGTCGAGGTAGAGCGAATAGCTCGTGAGCCAGTCGATCGCTGGGAAATGACGCCTCTCGGCCAGCGACTTGCTCAGCGCCCAAAACACCTTCGTGATTCGCAGCGTGTTCTGCGTGACAGGCTCTGAAAAGTCTCCACCTGAAGGTGAGACCGCGCCCACGGCGGATATCGAGCCTGCTCGGGAGCTGCTGCCTAAGACCTCCACCCTTCCCGCTCGCTCGTAGAATTCTGCAAGTTTCGATGCCAAGTAGGCGGGGTAACCTTCCTCGCCCGGCATCTCCTCGAGCCTGCCCGAGATCTCCCTGAGGGCCTCAGCCCATCGGGACGTGGAGTCCGCCATCAATGCCACGTCATAGCCCATGTCTCTGAAGTACTCGGCCATCGCGATGCCTGTGTAGACGCTTGCCTCCCGCGCAGCGATAGGCATGTTCGACGTATTCGCGACCAGTATCGTCCTAGCCATGAGGGGCTGCCCAGTTCTCGGATCCTTCAGCTCTGGGAATGTCTCAAGGACCTCGGTCATCTCGTTGCCGCGTTCCCCGCATCCGACGTAGACTATGATATCTGCGTCTGCCCAGCGCGCGAGCTGCTGTTGCATGACCGTTTTTCCTGTCCCGAATCCTCCGGGGATGGCGGCGGTTCCTCCCTTCGCGATGGGAAAGAGGAAGTCCATTATCCGCTGACCTGTGACGAGCGGCACAACGGAAGGAAGCTTGGACTTGGTTGGGCGGGCTTTCCTTACAGGCCATGTGTGCATCATCTGAAGCTTCAGAACTCCACTCAGTGTCTCAACCTCGGCAATGTCATCCGTGACGCGATGCTCGCCCTCCCTTGCGATTGTCTTGATTGTGCCGCCCACAGTTGGTGGTACGAGGATGCGTTGGGTGACGAGGACGGTTTCTTGGACTTCGCCCAGAATATCGCCGCCCACAACCTTCTCGCCCGTCTTGAGTTTCGGTACAAACTTCCATGCTTTCTTGCGGTCGAGCGCGGGAGACGTAACACCGCGCGTGATGAAGGTTCCCGCAATCTCTCTAAGGGTCGGAAGCGGCCGCTGTATTCCGTCATAGATCTGGTTGATCATTCCAGGGCCTAGCTCGACCGAGAGCGGTTTGCCGGTCCTTTCCACATGCTCGCCTGGCTTGATGCCGACGGTCTCCTCGTAGACCTGAACGGTCGCTCTTTCTCCTTCAACCCTGATGACCTCGCCGATGAGACCCGCATCGCCGACTTTGACAAGCTCGTACATCTGTGCCCCTAGCATCTGGCGAGCTACGACGACCGGGCCCGTGATCCTCTCAATTATCCCTGGCTTGTACAACTACATCGACCGAGCTGCATTCTCTGTTCCAGCGAATCGGTGTTGCTAGGATTTATACTGCAATTAAGTGTTTAGATGCAGGAAGATACGCAAATTCGCGCAGGAGGAGGAGCGGCACTTACGGTTGTCGTAATCCAGCGAACAGCCGCTTCAGCCAAGACATAACCATGTCCCAGGGCGAATCCGACGCTCTCCTTGTTTTCTGTGCCTCACTTGACACGTGAACAAAGAGACGCCCCTTCTTCATGAACCAGTCCACAACGTGATATGTGTTGTCAAGGTTCGCCGCAGACATGATACGCTGCAGTTCAGACAACATCGCCGATCGCAAGCGATGCTGGTCGGAAATATCGCGAAATATCCATTCGCGGCGAAAAAAGAGCAACGGCAAAACATGTAGCTGACCCAAGAAGATGATGCGAACGTTGGACCGGAACAAACCTCTCCATGACTTCTCGAACACGCAGACCCCGACAGTCTGCCGCACCCAGAACATTTGGGGAAAGAGCATCGCGGCGTCTATTCGGCTAAGGCAGGTTCCACAGATTAAGCATTTACATTTAGGAACGAAGATAGATACATTCCTAGTACGGTCACACGAGGTCCCCGCGAAGACCCATGAAGAAGGAAAGCATATCTGAGCCTCGGGCACTCGACGAGGCATGGTCGGCTCAGTACCGACGTTTGGCACGAGAATTCGCAAGAATCATCGATTCTCGCGCGGCTGAGATTGTTGAGATCGGTTGTGGCGAGGGCCAGCTCACCATCCCCTTGGCGAAACTTATTCCCTCAGGCAAGATCGTGACAGTTGACGATTTTCGGGGACCGTATCGCGGCAGCATGGAGCGCATCAAAGCGGCGCTTCGTAATGGTGGTCTCGTGAATCGCGTCAAGGTGGTCGCTTCTAATTGTTGGCGTTGGTTTGACAACCAACCTTCATCCGTTCATGGCATCATAATATCCAGTGAGTTGTTTCCTGAATTCGACCGAGCGGAACTCAGAAGGTTTGCGGAACAGATCTATCGCGTCCTCACGCCCAGCGGACTCACTGTCAACTCGTTTCTGTCGCCACACGCAACTAATCCTAGGCAAAAGCTACTCATCGAAGCTGACTCCGACCCAAGGTGGACCAAGTATCCGCCGAAGGAGTGGTTCTCGCCATCACCAGGACTCGTTGCTAGAGAGCTACGGCGTGCTGGCTTCTTGAAAATCGGTATTCGCCGCGTGCCAAACTATCTGAGACTTGTGGGAGAAGCCGCGCGCAAGACCCTGCGCAGATGGGGCGTCAAGCAGACTTTCCTTAGTAGGAACAAGCTGAGACTGGACGAAGACGGACTGGAGACTCCAGATTGGATCATAATCGAAGGCAGAAAACCGGCAACGTCGCTCCATTGATCCGGGAAGCGAGCATTCCCAGAATCGCGCGGAGTACTTTGACTCGTCTCTCTTGCTTATGGACCTGATCTCAAGATCGCACACTTGACAACGCAATGATATCGCTGAGCGAGATTAGGCGTAACAGCGAGCAACTCGCAGAGTTCACCGCCAAAGTCGAACAAATGCTAACGCAACTGACTCTAGCCGAATTCTGAGCTAGCTAGATGAGGAAGCGTCCGTTCTCCATGAGCCTCTTGCTGTCTACCCACAGAGTTGCGTTTCTCATTATAGCGTCAACGTGAGTTCGCGATTCCCAGTCAGCGCCTGTGTCGTCTGGGTAGGGGTCGCCGAACGCGACGTGGACTGTAGGGAACTTCTCGTCCTGTAGTAGGTTGCCGACAAGGCGCGTGAGGTATATGTTCGTTCCAATCGAGAACTCTCCCAGCCTTTTGCTGTTCTGGTCAGTCTGCAGATACCTCGCAAGCTCGTCTCGCAATGTGGTGTTGGAGCACTTGACGTTGCGTACGTCAGCTCGCGAGTCTTTGACGGTTATCTCAACAGGCGAGTCTTGTAGCACACCGTACTTGTCGCTGAACCAGTCGCCAAGCTCCTCGGCTACTACTGTTCCGTCGGCTTTCCACGCGGCCGTGTATAGTTCCCCTGCGGGGAGGTTTCCCCATCTTCCTCTCATTCGGAAGATGCCGTCTGACAGGTACCATCTCCACCCAGGGTGGAACTGGACGGACAGGTCGGCGCCTGCAGGGCTCGTGACACGTGCTGTCTTGGCTTTTGCTACGACTTCATGCACTCGTCTGGTGAGTTCGGATATCTTCTCGTAGTCAGCAGACATTCCTTCCCTCATCAGCTGCTCATTTATCGATGGCATGTGGCCGTGACGAGCGTACTGCTTGGCGAGTTTGATGAGAGGAATCCTCAGCCCCAGTTCGGCGCCGATGCTCTTGGCCGCGTAGAATGTGACGTTCGCCCACTGAATCGACTCCTCTATGGGTTTGGGGAGAGATGTCAAAGGACGCTGGCCGAAGTCTTCCAGCAGGAGCAGCCTCACATTGCCCGGGGACACTTTCTCCGCCGCTCTCCTCAGAGCTTCACCTACCGTTTGGGTCAACGTGTCAGTCACTATTAGCACGTGCTCACTCGGAACAACACCCATGCAGACTTCAATGGCAACCCGTGCGCCCTCGTCCACTGTGCCCAAAACGCAAAACCTTCAGCTGCATGAGATGGATTCGCATATTTACGCTTGCCCGCAGCTCGATCTCGCGTGTGCATGTCTCGCAGAGTTATATTTCCACGATGAATAAGATTCGCTTGAACCAGAGGCTCGCTCACACTTGATTCCACTGGAGTTTCTTGATGACCTGATGCGTTTGAAGCTCATTCCAAGAAGCGGCTGGATATCCTACAGAATCAGCAAACAGGACATCGAATCCGTTGCCGCACACTCCTACTCCGTCGCCGCAATCGCGCTGACCATGTCTGAAATAATCCGATTGAAGAAACCAAAGATCAACGTGGAGAAGGTACTGAGGATGGCTCTGCTTCACGACCTATCCGAGGCGCTCACATTCGATATTAGCAAAGCATACCTGCGATATCTAGGAAAAAGAGGCTCCCGACTCAAGACAAGCCTCGAGCGGAGAGCCGTTTCCAAGATCCTATCGGGCTTTCAAAATGAACGACTTGAACGCAATTTCAAGAACAGTATTGAGGAGTACAATGCGTCGCAATCAATTGAGGCAAGGATTGTGCACTCTGCCGACGCCGCAGATCTCCTGCTTCAGATAATCGAGTACCAGAGGACGGGGTACTCGAAAGCCACACTAGACCCAATCTGGAACGAGACCAAGTCGAGACTGCTTAGCAATAGACTCGCGTTCGCCAAGCAGTGGGCAAGCACGCTTGAACGAGTCAGAAGAGGTACAGGACGAAAGTCACGATCCGCTTTCGCCAAACGATCCTGATGTACCGGCTTGAAAGCGACGACAACGCAGCGCGATCCAAGGAAATGGAATCTCGCTGAGCGCTAGACGATCCTGATGCGCCCGTTCGGGACGGGGATGATCCCGACCTCTGGCTCGAGGGCCCAGATTCCGAATTCGTTCAGTTCCGGGTCGACCACGATTGCTACCACGAACTGTGAGAATTGCAAGAGCTTGCTGTGCGTCTCGTAGTCGGTTTCTGACATGAATATACCGTAGCCTGGGTGCGAGTGGTACCAGCCCACGATCCCGCCCTGAAGTTTCCCTTTCACTATGTCATCCGCGATTCGCGCCAACTTGGCTGGAGGGAGCACGCATGATGTCTCTGAGTCTTCGTTTCCTCCTGGCACAACATCGTTGACCCACAGTCCGTCATCAAGGAGCACCCCGATCAGTACGCCGATGCGCTCGTATGGGCGCCGAACGTCCGCGCCGATTCGGTCTAGGACGAGACTGGTAATGTTAATGTCGAACAAGCTCTCCGCCTTTTCGCGAATCATCCTGCAGTAAACGACCCATATGAAATAAGTCTTGACGCCAAGATGATGCGTGTCGCCATATATGGATGATAGGAAGCAGACTTCAGCTGAAGTGGCTTTTCGAAAGTTAGAACGCGATGTTCGAATCCTTGGATTGATATCACAGGCGCCGCAGTATGCGGCGCGTTAGGAAACCGATGATGGAGGTGAAATGAATGAGTGAAACCCAGGAGAAACGGCTCTATGCGCTTGCTCTGATCCTTGTCGTCGCGGTAAGTCTCCTCGGCGGCTTCGCCCTCTACATGTCATACACCAAGCCAATACAAGTTACACCGCTGCCTTCAGGAATTGAGGCCAAGACGATCTCGGTGAGCGGCGTAGGGACCGTCACCATGAATCCTGACATGGGGTGGTTCACGGCTACGGTTGCAACGCAGGCCGGGACGGCCGCCCAAGCTGAGCAACAGAACAACGACGCCATGGCGAAGGTCATCTCCGCACTCAAGAACGCAGGAATATCAGAGAGCGACATACGGACCGTGGATTACTCGCTCAGCCCGATCTATCAGGAATCGAAGCAGCCGGGTCAGATGCCGATACTTGTCGGCTACTCTGTGAGGCACAGTATCAGAGTCACCGTCAACGACCTCGCTAAGGTCGGCAAGATGATTGACCTCGCGATCTCAAACGGAGCGAATGAAGTAGGCGGCGTCTACTTCGGACTCTCCAAGGCAAGGGAACAGGAAGCACAGACACGCGCACTCGACCTCGCGGTGAAGGATGCCAACGGCAAAGCTAGGACAATCGCAGACGCGATGGGCGTCAAACTCGTCGGACCCATCTCAGTCAACTTAGGCTACTATTACACGCCGATACGGATGGACCTCAAGGAAGCCCCCGCTCAGCCAGTCCCAATCCAGCCGGGACAGCTAGAGTACACCGTCAACGTACAGACCGCCTACGCCTTCAGCTAGGTGCGACCCAAATCCCAACTTTTCTTTTTATCTTCCACATTACTTGACCCGTCACCTACGTGCCCTCACACCAGAGGGCAATCTTCATAATGCGAGCGAAGCCTAGACCACTACGGGGCATAAGGAATGCCAATGGCTTTTGTTTTCATGAACGTAGACGCCGGCGGAGAGAATGAAGTCCTCCAAGCACTCCGCGGCATCGAGAACGTGAAGGAAGCCCATTCCGTCTACGGCGTATACGACATAGTCGCCAGGATTGAAGCCGAAACAATGGAGAAGCTAAAAGAAATCGTTACTTGGAAAGTTCGGAGACTCGAGAAGGTCAGATCAACACTCACGACCATCGTCATGGAAACAACCTGATGCGGCAGGGGCTGTGATAGAGCCGCTCAAGGTCTACCGTCTTGCCTCACACGCGAACTTCGTGAGCCTCTCCGCTCGGTCGGATCGCACGAGGAACGTGTCCTTACACTTCAACGCCCCAACGCCGGGAATAGCCAGCGCGGCGTGTATCGCGGCGAGAACCATGTTCTCTTTGATCACTTGCCTTCTTCACATGAGCTACAATGCGCCAACCATGAAAGACCAAAAGGTCACACCGACAAAGAAGCTCACGATGTCGATTCTCCAACCGGAATATTGTGTTGGTATCTGAAGTCGAATGAGCCAAGGAAACGGATAGCCGTAATGAGCCATGCCCATCAGGTTTGGCTGCATATTTAGCAGCTTCCGTGTGACGAGATTGGGATTTCCCCGCCAAAAATCAATGTGAGCAAATCATTCGTCACACTCACTATGTTTCACTCGCTCGTTCGATTCAGATGATCTCCGTTTCTTTGACGATCTTGCCGTCTCTGATTTCCAGGATTCTGTCAGCGAGGCTGGCCATCTGGTGGTCGTGGGTTACCATGACCACCGTCGAGAGCTCCTTCTTCGCCAAGTCTTTTAGAATGGTCATGACCTGCATCCCGCTCTTCGAGTCCAAGTCGCCTGTCGGCTCATCCGCCAGCACGAGCGGGGGCCTCTTCGACAGCGCACGTGCGACTGCCACCCTCTGCTGCTCTCCGCCGCTCAGTTCGTCTGGCCTACGGTCGGCTCGGTCGGCGAGACCTACCAGTTCCAGAAGCTCACGAGCCCTCGGGGCTCTCTTCTCCTTGCTGAAGCCAGCGATGAGCATGGGGAGTTCCACGTTCTCGTACGCAGTGAGGACAGGGATAAGGTTGTAGAATTGGAAGATGTATCCGATCGAGTCACGGCGTATCTCGCCGAGCTTGCTCTCAGGCATCCTTGAGATGTCCTTTCCCGCGATCACGATCTTCCCAGATGTCGGTCGATCCAAGGCTCCGATCAAGTTGAGAATCGTAGACTTCCCGGATCCTGATGGCCCCATAATCGCGACGATCTCGGCTCTGCTTGCCTTCATGTTGACTCCTCGGAGGGCCTGCACCTGAACGTCGCCAAGTCGATATGTCTTCGTGACTTCGGCGAGTTCGACTACAGTCTGTGTTTGCATCGCTATCCCCTGTATCGCAGAACCTCGATGAGGTTGACACGGGTTGCTCTGAAAGACGGATAGATGACTCCCACAATCGAGATGCCGATCGCTAGTAGCAGCGCGAACTGCATTCTCTCCCAGGGGATAAGAAACGGGACAACCATCCCCGTGCCAGACATGAAGTAAATGGTGCTCTTCAATAAGAAAATGCCTGCGACGGCCCCTACAACGTAGCCAGCTACGCCTAGGAACACCGCTTCAGCTACGACGAGCAGGAAGATCTGAGCATTGCTCATACCCTGCGACCTTAGCATCCCAATCTCTCTACGCCGCTCGTTCACGTTCATCAACATGGTTGCGGAGATTCCGGCTGTCGCCGACAGGACAGCCATGTAAACAATGACGTCGAAGACGACGAAGAAGCGTCCGCTTTGTTCTTCCACTTCAGCCATCAGATCGTTGACTGTTATCATTTCGAGGTCATAGGTCTCTCCATATTTCTCACGTATCTCGCTCTTGACTGCCGTCGCGTCTGAGCCGTGTCGTAGCTTCACATAGAATATTGCTGCTTTCGCGACACCCGACTGTGGGACGAAGTATGTGCCGGCAGTCCTTAATGATACGAATCCAGATTGTGAAAGCGGAACCCCGCCGATCTGGGCGAACGAGAGGCCAGCCCCCCGGAGGATACCTACCACTGTGAGCTTCACGGAGCCTGTGGGAGTTCTGACCTGTATCTGCTCTCCGACTCTCACGTTCAGGCTCTTCGCGAGAGGCTCGACGAGAAGTATTGAGTATAGATTGTTCTTCAGCTGCGCATAGACATCTCTTGGCGTGTCACTTGAGAAGTCGAACTTGTTGAAGACTGATGGAAACGTATCCGGGTCGATAGCGACTATCCCGATTTCAGTATTTCCTGACTTTGTCGCAGTGATTCCCATCGAGGTCACTGCTTCTATCTCTGCGGGGTCCAGTTGGATGATGCTCTTTGAGAAGCTCGTCGGCAGTGGTGACCCTGCGAAGATCATGATGTCGGCACCGAAGTAAGAGGTCACCGTGTCTGTGATTGTGCTCTGCACGCCGAGACGCATTCCGCCCATCATTACTAGGAAGGCAATACTCATCGCGATGACAGCGTAGGTGATCGCGGCCCTCCTCAGGTTCCTCCCCAAGTTCTTTGACAGGAGTTTCCCAACGGCCTTGAAGCGTGAAAGCCCCCTCTCAATCAGCGGCTCGCCCACTCTCAGAAGCCCGGACACCACCATGACGAGCCCGACGATCAGGAGGACGATGTCAAGCATTCCGGTTTCGATTCCTGTTGTGGAAAGATATCCTCCGACAACGGTTAGTGGCATCCCGGCTATCAGAACTCTAAGTGCTGTGCGTTGTTTTCCCGGCGGTCTGATTCCGGGCTTCAGGGCACCAAGAATTCTGGTTCTGGCGGCTGAGACTGAGGGCACAAATCCCCCAACAATTGTAGCCAGAAAACCGATCGTTGCCCCGGAGATGATGTACTCCGGCCTCACGACGAGAGTCCCGGTCGATTCAGCGCCGAAGATCGAGACCAATGATGTGAATGAATATATGATTCTCGCGAAACCGATTCCGGCAGCCACTCCAAGAGCGATCCCTATCAGCGCGTAGAATATTGTCTCCGAGAAGAACAACCAAAAGACATCGCGCCGCCTCGCACCGATGGCCCGAAGAACACCAACCTCGTAGGTCCGCTCACCGAGGTTCATATAGATCGTGTTCAGGACTAGCCCGATCGAAACAAGAACGGCCACTGTGGATATGGATGAGAGACCCTGCCTCCAGCCGGCAAGTTGCTCTTCCACAAAGTTGATCGTCTCCTCCTTCGTCGATCTGACTCTGTAGCTCTCTCCCAAGTTGTGTTCGAGCATTTTCCGAACTTCGGAGACCCTTGCCTCATCCGTGACGTGGACGATCGCGTATGTTATCCGGCCCACAAAGCCCAGTTTCTGCTGCGCAAAGGCAAGGTCAATGTAGACGTTGTACCCTGCCTCAACGCGTGTCTTTACGATGCCGACGATGTGAAGTGACAGAGCGGATCCGTTCGGCATTTGGATGGTGACGTAGTCTCCCACTTTGATGCCGAGGTCCTCGTTCATCCTCTGCCCTATAGTCGCGTCATTTCGGCGAAGGATCCCTGTGCCTTCAAATGTGTATCCGCGGTACTCGAAGTCCTTCAGCTGATCGACGCCGGTAACTGAGACGGCCTTGGTTTGGCCTTCCCGTTTGATCAGCCCGCGCTCGCCTACTCTCCCGGCCGCCTGCACGTACCCAAGTCCGGTTGTGGAAGAGTCTACTCTCCTTTGCTCGAAGGCAGCGCCGGAGATGGTTGTGACTATGATGTCTATCTTCCCGCCCGTAGCCTGTATATAGTTACGGAACTCGACGAATGAACTCTCAGCCACTATCTCCACGCCGACCGGAAGGGCAACGGCGATGATTATCCCGAAGATGGTGAGTGAATTCCTAAGCTTCCTTCGCGGGATATTACGAAGTGCAATCTTTGCGAAGGACAATCAATCGACTCCTGAGAGATTCTACTGTCGGTCATGTTGTGACGGTTGCTGGCAGACGAACAGGCACGCTCGACTGATAAGCAGTTCTTTCAGCCGTCTTGGGCGCCATGCTGCGTAGCCCAATCAGCAGGTTCAAAGGCATGATGTTTGGAAGACGCTGGTTCGCCACGAAGTGAGACCTTGGCTCTGAGAGGGGACTCGCGACTCGCCGGCTCTCCTACGCTGTGGATGGCAACGGTGCTAGTGATCATCTACGTGACTACAACAATACTCGGCGGAAGCCTACTGGAGCCGGATCTGGGTGTGGTCTATCCGTTCTTGCAGGTGAACAGGCTGGTCTGGCAAGGCGCCGCATGGATGCTCTTCACCTCGATGTTCTTCCATGCGGACATTCTCCACATCGGAGGAAACGTGTTCTTCCTCATCCTCTTCGGAACGGCCTTAGAGGAGCAGGTCTCAGCTGGACGGTGGCTCGTTACGTACTTCGCGAGTGGACTTGTGGGCAACATAGCGTTTCTGTTGATTGGGGGCGATGCGGTTGGGCTTGGCGCGTCGGGCGCGATTTGGGGATTGCTGGCGGCCGCAGGAGGAGTCCGCGGACTCTTCGGTATGATCCTCTTTGGCGGACTGAACCTATTCTCGGGCGGTGGGTTCCTCGCGCACGCCGGCGGGCTCTTGGCGGGCTTGACGCTCAGATTCTCCTGGTTGAGGAGAACCGGCTGAGAGACGAGCGCCGGTGTAGGTTGATTCGTCTGATGGACCGGAGCTAGATATGTATGCCAGCTCGCGGCGCCATGCCGAGCGTCTATATACTTTAGCGCCGGGTGTGTTACACCCAAGAAAAGTTGCCGTCAGCTTTCGCCTAATCGGCTCGGTGGCGCCGCATCCCCCTGAATGCCAATAGGAAAAGTATGTACTCCCATGCGTTACCTGGGGGCGCTGTAAGTAAAAGGGCTAGAGTAGTAGGGAGCGCTATATGTAGACCACTACGAAACATACTTGGCCGAGAAACGTCCGGGTCTTGGTCGAATGACCGTCCCCCCGCCTCAACCACTGGCTCAAAGCGAACTCGCCCCTTCCCAGGAGAGCATCTCCATGACTGAGAAGATTAGGCAGTCGGGCGCGGCGCCCAAGTTGGCCAAGCGGCCGTTATCCCCTCCTCAGGCTCTGAAGCTCAGAAATGTGGACATAGTCGTCCTCGAAGACAGGTGCAAGGGCTGTTCGTTCTGCATAGAGTTCTGCCCCAGAGATGTTCTCGAGCAGGACACGAAACTGAACATCAGAGGAGCCCACGCGCCGCGCGTCAAAGACTCCGCGTTGTGCGTTGGATGCGGAGTATGTGAGGAGATCTGTCCAGATTTCGCTATCTTCCTAGTGGACAAGAGGGAGTCCCGCTGAGAAGAAACGTTCTGACCGGCACGTACTTCGCACTTGGGGACGTGGCCTGCGCGGAGGGGGCACTAGCCGCGGGATGCAGATTCTTCGCTGGCTATCCGATCACGCCGGCGACAGAGATAGCTGAACACATGTCTAGGAGGCTTCCCGAGGTTGGAGGCGTCTATCTCCAGATGGAAGATGAGATAGCCTCGATGGCCGCTGTGATCGGCGCATCATATGCTGGCGTCAAGTCAATGACCGCCACCTCAGGGCCAGGTTTCAGCCTTATGCAGGAGAATATCGGACTGGCCGCGATGACGGAGACGCCCTGTGTCGTCGTGGATGTAATGCGTGCTGGACCCAGCACGGGTCAGCCGACGAAGACGAGCCAGCAGGATGTTATGCAGGCGAAGTGGGGATCTCACGGAGACTATGAGATCATCGCGCTGTCGCCGTCATCAGTCCAAGAAATGTTCGATCTCACCGTCGAGGCATTCAATCTCTCAGAGACGTACAGATGCCCCGTCTTCTTAATGACGGACGAGATCGTAGGCCACCTGATGGAAAGGCTTGCGATTCCAAAGCCTGAGGAGATTCGCCTAATTGACCGGAAGCGCCCGACGTCGCCGCCTTCTGAGTACCTGCCATTCCGGCCAGGGGAAGACCTTGTTCCGGAGATGGCTATCTTTGGTGAGGGCTACAGATTCTACGCCACCGGACTGACACATGATGAGACCGGTCATCCACAAACCGACAGCTCGGAGGAACATGCCAGACTTGTTCAGAGACTCTGTGATAAGATCCGGAAGAACGCTAACAAGATAACGAAAGTTGAACGGATCTTTCTGGATGATGCTGACATCTGTATCATAGCTTACGGTAGCGTTGCAAGATCCGCGCTCTCGGCCGCCGTCGAGGGAAGGGAGAAAGGAATCAAGATCGGGCTCCTGAGACTCGCTACGCTCTGGCCGTTCCCAGACCAAATCGTCGAGGAAGTAGCGGCGCAGGTCGACAAGATCCTGGTACCTGAGATGAACTACGGCCAGATGGTCCGTGAAGTCGAGAGATGCGCAGGCCGCCGGAAAGTGGAATCTCTGCCAAGGCTGGGAGACGCACTCCACACACCTCAGGAGATCCTGGCTCATGTGCTCGGCTAGTTCATGGAAGTGAGGGGAATGTCTGCAGTTCAACATCCAATGGAGCATTACACACGGAGTGGCATGATCCCTCATATATGGTGCAACGGCTGCGGAGACGGGGTCATACTCGGAGAGTTCGTGAGAGCCCTAGACGAGCTCAAGTACGACATCAATAAGCTCGTGGTAGTATCCGGAATTGGATGCATAGGGAGAATCTCCGGATACACCAACACTGATTCATTCCATACGACTCATGGTCGAGCGTTGGCCTTCGCTGTCGGAGTGAAGGCCGTTAGGCCGGATTTGAAGCCGGTTGTTATCAGCGGTGACGGCGACCTATTCGCGATAGGTGGAAACCACTTCATCCATGCCGCGCGAAGGAATATCGATGTCACCGTCATCTGCTCCAACAACTTCAACTACGGTATGACTGGCGGCCAGTCTGGTCCAACCACGCCGATTGATGCGTACACAACTACGACTCGGTATGGCAACATTGAGCACCCGTTCAACCTAGCCCACTTAGCTGCGGCGTCGGGAGCGGTCTACGTCGCTCGGTGGACATCGATTCATGTCAAGCGGATGAGGGAGTCCTTCAAGAAGGCCATCAACAAGAGGGGGTTCAGCTTCGTTGAAGTGATAACCACGTGCCCTGAGGAGTACGGGCGAAGAAACAAGCTGGCCGACCCGATTGAGGGCATGAAGTGGCTGAGGGAGGTCAGCGTCGTCCGATCCTTCATCGACCCGATTGAGGCTGTGGTTCGGCCTGACAAGATAATTGTCGGAGAATTCGTTGATATCGAGAAAACGGAGTACAGCGACCTGCTTTTGGAGAGCACAAGGAAGGTTCAGGCAAGTCTCGAGAAGGAGGGAAAGCTCACCAATGTCGCGCTTTGAGGTCAGGATCGCCGGTTTGGGAGGGCAGGGAATCGTAACAGCCGGCGTAATGATCGGAAGGGCCGCTTCAGTGTTCGCCGGCAAGAATGTGACACTCACGCAGTCCTACGGGCCTGAATCCAGAGGAGGCGCATCCAAGGTCGAGGTGATAGTCTCTGACGAGAAGATCGACTATCCGAAAGTTAGGAACCCCAGCCTTGTAGCGGTTATGTCTCAGGAGGCCTACCGGAAGAATATAACCGACCTGAACGGGAGAGCGATCCTCATCGTTGATCCCGATATGGTCCAAGAGGATCCGGCAAACCACTCGGGAAGAATCTACCGAGTGCCCGTCACACGCATTGCCGAGCAGCTCGGCAAGCGCATCGTCGCAAATATGGTGATGGTTGGCACCATAATCGGCCTCACCAACATGGTGGACACCAGTTCTGTGGAGAAAGCAATCGCGAAATACGTGCCGCGAGGCACCGAAGAGTTGAACCTTAACGCCTTCAGGAAGGGCTACGAGTTTGCTCGCAAGCTACTACACGAGCAAGTGGTGATAGCCTAGCAAGTGTGATAAAGTCGCGATCACTCGCCAGGTGTGATTGAGGCTTGGACCCTAGCATCGGTCCTAGCAAGATTGGAGTTTACGTCTGTCACTGCGGCCTGAATATAGCCGGCACGCTTGACTGCGAAGCCCTCGCGAAGTACGCGTCTAGCCTTCCAAACGTCCAAGTCGCTCGCGACAACAGGTACATTTGCGCCGACCCCGGACAGGCTCTGATAAAGAAGGACATCAACGAGCTCGGACTCAACAGAGTCATCGTCGCAGCATGCTCACCACGCATGCACGAACTCACATTCAGGAAATGCGTCTCCGAGGCTGGACTGAATCCGTATCTCTTCGAAATGGCTAACATTCGCGAGCACTGTTCCTGGTGCCACCCAAACGCCGGCGATCTAGCAAGCGAGAAGGCCAAGGACCTGATCGCCTCCGCGGTCGCGAAGGCGCGCCTTCTGGCGCCTCTTGAGGAGATAGAGGTTGGTGTGGAACGGAGCGCACTAGTGATAGGGGGCGGAGTTTCTGGGATTCAGGCTGCGCTCGATCTTTCGGACATGGGATTCCAAGTCTATCTTGTCGAGAGGGAGCCGAGCATCGGCGGCAGGATGGCGCAGCTGGACAAAACCTTCCCCACGCTCGATTGTTCTATCTGCATTCTGGGCCCGTTGATGGTGGACGTCTCACGCCGGAAGAACGTGAAGCTTCTCGCGTACTCGGAGGTGGACCGCGTCGACGGGTACGTAGGAAATTTCCGAGTCAGAGTGATTCGCAGGCCCCAGTACGTTGATGCGACCAAGTGCAACGCCTGTGGCGAGTGTGCCAAGGTATGCCCGGTTGAAGTTCCTAACGAGTTTGAGGCTGGGCTAGGTTGGCGGAAGGCCATCTACACCCCCTTCCCGCAGGCTGTCCCGCCGGCCTACGTCCTAGACGACGGCAACTGTCTCGGTCTGGTTCCTCTTGCATGCTCAAAGTGTAGGGAGGCATGCGACAAATCCGGCGCACAAGCCATCAACTACGACGCGCGGCCGGACATCATCGAATTCAAGGTCGGCACGATCATAGTCGCTACAGGTTACGACCTCCTAGACGCCTCGGAGATCAGAGAATATGGGTACGGCATGTACCCGAATGTAATGACCTGCATAGAACTCGAGAGGATGATCAACGCGGCAGGTCCGACCGGCGGAAAAGTCATTCGTCCGTCGGACGGGAAGACTCCGAAGCGTGTGGGTTTCATTCAATGCGTAGGGTCCAGGGACGAACGGTGGAGAGCATACTGCTCGGGCTTCTGCTGCATGTACACGATAAAGAACGCAGTCCTCCTCAAAGATCACTACCCGGACATGGAGATTACGATCTTCTACATCGACATGCGAACGAACTTCAAAGGATACGAGGAATTCTACCGCA
>Ga0315312_1000268_pt1 | contig 74201 bp, 51 predicted proteins | sample TDP7_MG_FD_203629 | JGI IMG/M metagenome (GOLD analysis project Ga0315312, IMG submission 203629) | Freshwater sediment microbial communities from Lake Towuti, South Sulawesi, Indonesia - TDP7 | ecosystem: Environmental > Aquatic > Freshwater > Lake > Sediment | place: Indonesia: South Sulawesi...
AACTGGTACGTTGCGAATCCCCAGGGCCGCTTCGTGGGCGAACTTTATTACGCGGAGGATGGGACCAGCGCGGCGGCGCCGCACGTGGCGGGCGCAGCCGCGCTTGTACTCTCCTATAGGCCGTCATTCAATCCTGAGCAGGTAAGGCAGGCCATTCGGAAGTCTGCGGTGGATTTGGGACAGCCTGGGTTCGATGACTTTTTCGGCCACGGCAGGCTCGACGCGTGCGCCGCTCTTCTGGACGGCAACCCCTGCATGGCGCTCCTTATCCAGCCCGACGACGGCGAGAAGTTCATAAGAGGGGAGAACGAGACGATTACCGTCAGGGGCATCGCCGACGGCGCGGGGTTCTCCTACTGGCAGACAGACTACGACGTCAAGACATCAAACTGGTTCTGCCGGGAGCTTGATTGCGGGTACGATCGGAAATACTGGTATTACGGCGGAGAAATGGGGACCATATACGTCTCCGACCTGGAGCAAGATGGCGAGTACTGGATACGGCTCATGGCCGGACGGACGGCCAAACGTTCTATGACTTCGTGTCGTTTACTGTCTCTTCGGAATGATTGAGAGGCTCGGGCCCCCAACGCGCCGGGCCAGTATTGGGAGGTGAATACAATGAAGACCACGCGATCGCTCGTGCCGATTTTCTTGCTTCTTTGCGCCCCGGGGGGAGCGTGCTTCCCCAGCGAGTCGTTCGAGCGGCATTTGCCCGAAGCGTACACTCCTGCCAAGGAGGTCGAAGTCCTTTTGGGCGTTGACTCTCCGTGCTTCTACTTCGAGATCTTTGAGAACCTGCCCAGGGGGTGGTCAATCCTCAGCTCCGACCCGCCCCTCACAGGCTTCGACGAGACCAGCGGCGCAGCCTTCTGGCTGGTCGACATAGAGGTCACCTTCTGGTGGCCGTGGGAAATCAAATACACTGTCATGCCGCCCCCTGAGCCGGCTGGGCAGGTGTCTTTCGACGGGCGTGTTCGTTACGCTACCTCCAAGGGGGAGCCTCTACTGGAGGCCCCGATAACCGGGGAGACAGTCATCGACCAATCTGCCGGGGGCGCCCTGCGCTATCGGCCACATTGGGCGACGATACAGCACATGGTTGACACATCCGAGTGGGGTGACACAATCATGGTCTCGGGGGCGGACCCGCTTGCGCCCGAGAATGTAGTGATGAAGGCGGGCGTGAATCTGGTGGGGTTTGCGGAGTGGCCGGATTATAGCGTGCCGGTGATTGAGGCGAAGGACCCGACGCAGCCTGCGATAGTTGCGGCGCCTTATACGAGGATCAGCGGGTTCATCATCCGCTCGTCATCGGTTGGAATTCAGGTCAATGACCCGACGGTTGAGATTTCGAACTGCGTGATAATCGGGACGGAGAGGGCGGCCATAGAATACGTCGGAACGGATAGGGGGAAGGTGACTAATTGCACGATAGTGAACAACGCTGGCGGAGGAATCGTGTGCTCTACGCCATCGCCGGAAGTTGTCGTGTCCAACTGCATTCTTTTCGGGAATGCGGGGAACGATGTCGAGAACTGCACTGCGAGATTCTGCCTCCTTGAGGATGAGATAGAGCCGGGCTCGGGAGAAAACAACATCTCTGGGGATCCGATGCTGCTCAATCCCGCAACCGGGGATTACAGGCTTCAGCCCAATTCAGCGTGCATTGATGCGGGGGACAATTCGGCCGTCGCTCAAGGGGCTGTGGACATTCTGGGCAAGCCGAGGATAATGTTCGGCGGAAGAAGCGAGACCGTTGACATCGGGGCATGCGAATACTGGTTCGTCTCCGCTATGCGCGAGCCGGGAACCGCGGACCTGCAGCTCAGATGGGTCAGCCGCCCGGAAAAAACCTATTCGGTGTTCTTCTCCGACAATCTCATTGACTGGGAACTCGCCGACGACAGCGTCTCCTCCGCCGGCACAATCACCCTGTGGGTTGACCCGGTCGGCTGGCCGCCAGTTGTGCTGAAGAGGTTTTACCGGGTCACCGAAAACGAGTAGAACTCGCCGTCGGACGAACCGGAAAGGCTGCGCGGGGTCTTTTCCGGTCGCGTGAAGTTCAGTCGTTTCCATCCCCACACGGGCTTCGTGCCTATCGAGCCTCGCATTGTGAAACCAGCCGGAGGAGCCTGCCCCTCCTCAGCGGGGTCGCATGCCAGCCCCGCGTTCCGCGGGGTCGCCCAAATCCCGCCTGAGCGGGATTGTATGAGCAAGGGTCAGCAACGCAAAGGCACCGAGACGCAGAGAAACTCATGCTCGGCGCCTTTGCGACTGCGCGTTTGATGTCGTTTCTTTCTCAGCGCAAAGGCCATTAAAAATCTTCTCTGCGTTCGACCCCGGAGTCGTGTGAACGATTGCTTTTTCTTTCCAGCGAGAGAATTTCCCGTCGCCGCCGACGCCCGGAGCACTACCTACGCTCGTATTTTTCTATTCATTCGGTCGCAAGAGTCGGATAGACTATCGCATTTGTGAGGCTCAGCGAGCATTTTTTTGAGCGCGCCTGGGCGATAGGCCACGCAGGAAGACATCGCTGCGGAGGAAGCCAAGAGAAGGAGAATGTCTATGCCGGAGGCTGAAGTAGGGATTATCGGCGGAAGCGGATTGTATGAGATGGAGGGCTTCAGCGAGAGGCAAGAGGTGGCTGTCGCGACGCCTTTCGGCGAGCCTTCGGATGAGTATATTGTGGGCCAACTGGAAGGGAGGAAAGTTGCTTTCCTGCCGAGGCACGGCCGGGGACATCGCCTTTCACCACACGAGCTGAACTCCCGCGCAAACATTTACGGATTCAAGAAGCTTGGGGTCAAGTGGCTGATTTCCATGAGCGCCGTCGGAAGCCTCAAGGAAGAGCTTCGCCTGAAAGATGTCGTGATTGTTGACCAGTTTTACGACCGCACCAAGCAGAGGAAGGACACATTTTTCGGAAACGGGGTTGTGGCGCACGTTTCCTTCGCGGACCCGGTCTGCAAGAACCTTTTTGCGATACTCGTAGAAGCGAGCCGGGAAGCGGGGGCGGTGGTTCACGAAGGAGGAACATATGTGAACATCGAGGGACCTGTTTTCTCGACGCGAGCGGAATCCAGGGCATACCAGCGGCTCGGATTCGACGTGGTGGGAATGACAAACCTCACCGACGCAAAGCTTGCGCGCGAGGCAGAGATGTGTTACGGGACTCTTGCGATGGTCACCGATTACGATTGCTGGAAGGAGGATGCCGAGGAGGTCAGTGTTGAGACGATAATCCGCATGCTTTTTGAGAATGCCCGGATGGCACAGAAAATCATCCGGCTTGCGGTGAGGAAGATACCGCTGAGGCAGGATTGCCCGTGCGGCCGGGCTCTCGAGAAAGCAATCATCACGCGGGCGGAGCTTATCCCGGAAGAAGCCAAAAGGAGGCTGGAGGCTATCATCGGGAAGTACATCAGCGGCTACGAGCCGCCCCGCGACAGTGCTGCGCACCCGCGCCGCGAGTAGCGCAGTGCGCCGCGCGGACCTGCGGCAGGGAAAATCAGCGCGAGCATAAAGGGGAATAGCCGGGTAATGGAAGCGGAAGAAGTCCTGGAGGGGACGGTCGAAAAGGTCGTTTTTCTCAACGAGGCGAACGGCTACACTGTCGCACGGCTGAAGCCGGATCGCCTCGGCTTGTTGCTTGATTCGCTCCAGCGCGAGGGAGATGCTTCCGCGGCGGGACGGGCGTTGATGGACCTGGAGCGCACGGGTCTGGTGACAATAGTCGGGAATCTCATTGGCATTTCGCCGGGGGAAATGGTTCGCTGCACTGGCCGCTGGGTGGTCAACGAGAGGTTCGGTCTCCAATTTGCCGTCGAGGAGTGCGAGTCGGTAGCCCCCTCGACGGAGGAAGGATTGCGGAAGTACCTCTCATCGGGGCTGATTCCGGGAATCGGAGAGGTCTTTGCGGACCGGCTCGTCGAGCGATTCGGGATGGCAGCCATTGAAATCATTGAGAACCAGCCGGAGCGGTTGAGACAAATCCCCGGGTTCGGGGAGAAGAGAGTCGCGGCGCTTCGAAAGGGATGGGAAGAACAGCGGCAGGTCAGGCAGATAATGATATTTCTGCACAGCCACGGGATAGGGACTCCTCTCGCGCTGAAGATTTACAAGAGGTACGGCAACGATTCCATCCGGGTCGTGCAGGAGAATCCGTACGCTCTGGCGCTGGAGGTTTCAGGGATTGGTTTTGTGACTGCCGACAGGATAGCGCGGAGCCTCGGCTTCGGTCTCGATTCCATGGAGCGGGCTGAGGCCGGGATTGTTTACGTGCTGGAGCAGGCAGCCGTGGGGGAGGGGCACTGTTACCTGCCGCTGCGGGAGCTGGCTGGCAGGGCATCGGAGCTTTTGGGGGTTGGCGAGGAGGTTGTCCTCCAGGCCTTTCAAAGACTCCTGGAGACCAGGCTGGTGATTGTGGAGAACATTGACCTTTGCAAGGAGGTGAAAGTCGCGCGAGGAGAGGAGCAGACCGGAGGAATCGCAAAGCTAATTGAAGAGGAGGACGACCAGGCCCCGGAGCATTCCGTTTACCTGAGGTCTCTTCTTTGGCCGGAGCGAGACGTGGCCGCGAAGCTGAACCGCATGAAGTCGTCGCCCTCGTCAATGCCGCCGATCAAAATTGACAGAGCGATCAGGTGGGCGGAGCAGACCATCGGGATAACGCTCTCCGGTGAACAGAGGGATGCGATGCGCCTCGCCCTCAAGGAAAAAGTCGTCGTCATCACGGGCGGCCCCGGGACGGGCAAAACCACGCTGATCAACTGCATCTCCAAGATATGGCAATACAAGAAGATTGTCTTTCTGCTTGGTGCGCCGACCGGCAGGGCCGCAAAACGAATGGCCGAACTCACCGGCCTGGATTCCAGCACAATTCACCGGATGCTTGAGTTCAGCCCCAAGACGGGGCATTTTCTCCGCAATGAAGATAATCTGTTAGAGTGCGACGCGGTGATTCTGGACGAGGCTTCCATGCTTGACATCTCATTGATGAGCAGTCTGCTGCGAGCGATGCCCGACGACGCTTCCCTCGTCCTTGTGGGGGATGTGGACCAGCTTCCTCCAGTCGGGCCGGGCAACGTCCTGAAGGACGTTATTGACTCCCACGTCATCCCTGCCGTGAAACTGACGGAGATTTTTCGCCAGGCCCAACGAAGCCGAATCGTAACAAACGCTCACCGGGTCAACTCCGGTCTTATGCCAGACCTCGACCCTCCCGACCGCGATGAGGAGACCGATTTTTATTTCGTAGAGTGCCAGACGGTATCGTCGGTGCTCGGCTCTATCAAGACCCTCGTGGCGGAGAGGATTCCACAGAAATTCGGATTCCATCCCATTGAGGGCATCCAGGTTCTTTCGCCGATGCACAAAGGACCGGTCGGCGTCGAAAACCTCAATTTCGAGCTTCAGGAGCTACTCAATCCTGCCGGAGAGAGGATAGTTTTCGGGACGAAGTCCTTCCGGAGGGGAGATAAGGTGATGCAGGTGAAGAACAACTACGCCAAGGAAGTCTTCAACGGGGATACCGGCACGGTCGTCGAGGCTGATGAAAGGCAGGGCGTCTTAAAGGTTCGCTTCGGGGAGAGAGTCGTGGAGTATTCGCGGGCGGATGTGGACGAACTGGTGCTGGCTTACGCGGCGTCGGTTCACAAGGCGCAGGGATGCGAATATCCGGCGGTGGTGATTCCGATGGTGACGCAGCATTACATGCTTTTGCAGAGAAATCTCCTCTACACGGCCATCAGCCGTGGGAAAGAGCTTGTGGTTCTGGCGGGATCGAGGAGAGCTATCGAGATGGCCGTGAACAACGACAGGGTCATGAAAAGGTACACAAACCTTGAGAACCGTCTCCGCACCCTCGCCCTCTCGCAGTGATTTCCCTCCTGTTCACAGCTCCTTTTCGAACTTATATTCCTTGACGTGCAGAGCAATCGCCGTCAGAACCATGAAAGCGACGCAGATGCCGAGGAGGGTCCAGGCTGCGCGTTCGGGCGGCGTCGGCTGCACGAAGAACCCCAGGATTTCTCCTTTCGATGTCCAGTTGGGGCCGAGAGAAAGGACGTAATGCATCAAGGTCCCTTTCTTCAAGAAAACCGGGAGATAGGGGAGGATGCTCTCCCAGGCAAAACAGTAGAAAAAGGCCGCAATCACCGGGTGGTTGAAGGTGGCTCCAAAGAAAGTGAAAAGTGCCCCGTAAGCCAAGACTGCCAGAACGACCACCCGACCGTAGCGGGCAAAAGGGACGGCCTCGTGGAAGGCGGAGGGGTCTCCGTCCATTCCGGACAGAATCGCGTAGGTCAATCCCAGCGAGCAAAGGAGCATTAGGGTGACGCTGGCCGCGTATGCAGAGAATTTTCCGAGGACGATGAGTTCGCGGCGCACTGGCCGAGACTGGAGGAACGTGATGGTTCGGTCGCTTCTCTCCTCGGCAATCAGGGAAGTCCCGTAGAAAATCGTCATCAGGAGAATCACGAAGTAAACGTACAGTCCGATGAAGAGGCCGGTGAAAAGCTCCTGGCTGACCGGTCGGCCGGCTCCGAGAGGGAGCCAGTACCTGACCACCGCCGCAATCGCGACTGGGACGCAGCTCAGAAGAAGCATCAGGATTGTGCGTTTGCTGAGAATGAGGTTCCGCAGTGTCAACCGAGCAACCGCCCAGGTTTGATAGATGCAGCGAACCGGGGCGTTGCTTATCGGCCCCGGCAATGACGCAAGAGATGTGCTTTGCCCTGCGAGGGCAACGCTTCGACCAAAAGACTCGCTCATGGACTTTTCTCTTCGACGAGATATTTGAACACGGCCTCGACGCTGTCATCGGGGGAGGTCAGCGATTCTACCTCGATGTTATTGGACAGAATCACCTCGGGCAGGCGGCTGAAAAAGGCATCCGGCTTGACCGTTTCCACCAAGAGACCGGGGCTGTCTCGGTCAAGACCGACGGAGACAACGTCGTCGAATTCGACAAGCCTGGAGGAAAGGAATCTCGGCCTGTCGCATATTATGCGGATTTTCCGAGGGAACCTGTCCAGGAGCTCCCGGACCTCATGCACGTTCCCTTCGGCGAGGACTTTTCCGTTGTTCATGACGACGATGTTGCTTGTCATGGCCTCGATCTCATGGAGTATGTGGCTGGAGACCACAACGGTTTTGCCTTCCTGGCCGAATTTACGGATGAGGTCAATGGTTTGCTTTCGCGCCAGGGGGTCCATTCCCCCAAGCGGTTCATCAAGCACAATGATTTCGGGGTCGTGCGCGATTGCCTGAGCGAACTTCAGCCTCTGCCGCATCCCTTTGCTGTAGGCCCCGATTTTCTTGTTAGATGCCTCGAGAAGGCCGACGGTCTCAAGGGCCGCGTGCGCTCTTTTCCGGGCCACCCATGGAAGAAATGCGGACAGCCGCAGCATCGCAGTCACGAATTCCATCCCCGTCATCGCTCTGTAGAACGAATCAATGTCCGGGCAGTAACCGACGAAGCGATGAACGGAGCGGTCCCGCCACGGATTGCGCCCGCGAACCCTGACCTCGCCCTGGCTGGGCTTGAGCTGGCCGACGATCAGGTTGAGCAAAGTAGTCTTGCCGGCGCCATTCGGCCCCAAAAGCCCCGTCACACCCGATGCAACGGAGAGAGAAATTCGGTTGACGCCGATGACTTCGCCGTACCATTTCGATACGTCTCCAAGTTCGATCGGATTGTCTGAACCATGAAGTTTGTGCGCCGATGAACTCATTTCACCACCTCAACGCCCCTGACCCTGCGAAGAAGCGCCACTCCACACAGGACCATTAACCCGCAGACAATCAAGAGCGAAAAAACCCAGTGAGTGTGGCTCGTCATTTCCGTCAGGCCGAAAATCTTTTCTCCCACGCACACCCAGTTGTAAGGCAAGGAAAGAAGCATGTAATCCCTATCCCAGGTGGAACGGCGCAGAATTTCCGCGACCGCTGGCGAGAGCCAGAATACTGCCGCCCCTCCAAGGGCGGCGCTGCGGACGTTCTTGGAAAGCGCGGAGAGCGCCAGAACAATCAGCGCCCCGCTGAGAGCAATAAGCGCCGAAGAGGCGCATATTGCCCCCGCAATCCACCAGTAGTTCCGAATGTAAAGAGAATCCCCGACAAGTATCGCCTGGAGGAGAAACAACACCAGTTCCGGCACAAGCGTAACCATCACCAGGAAGAAAGCGAGTATCCCGAGTTTTCCGAGTATGTACTGTGTACCGGTGATTGGCTTCGCAAGGTAAATCTGGAGGGCGTTGAACTTCACGTCCTTGGCGATAAGCCCCGCGCCGATTGCCAGCAATAGGATAAATAGAAATGGAAACTGCCTTTTGAGGTATGCATTGTAGAAACTCGGTTTCACTCCGGGTGGCATAACGCGCTTCAGCCTTGTTCCGGTCTGGCGGGCGATGGCAAAGATTCTCTTGCTGTTTTCTCCCTCCGGAAGGAATATCCGCAAGCCCTGGTGAGTCTCCTGCCACCCAATCTTTTCCTTGCGGAGCCTCTCCACGAACTGTTCAAGGCCGCTTTCTATCGCGGCATCGTAGGTCTTGACGCTGAGGTCGGGCATGGCTCTTCCGCCGCCGAGCGTTCGCACGAAAGCCGAAACCTTTCCTATATGCGTCAGCCCGTAGATGTAGACCGCCGACGCTATGAAAGGAAGAAGCGCGAACATCAATAGCCCTCTGACGGCTTTCTTCTTGAAGGCTGTCTTGACCCCGTACTTTGTGACAACCCACCACCGCAATGAATGGGACTTCAGCTTCCCCTCCCACCCCTTGTAGCTCTGGTCGTAAACGGGCATCTATTCCTCCTGTTTGCCTTTCAAGCTCTCGACGAAAACCTGCTCGAGAGAACCCTTCTCGAACACAAGATGGCGTATCTGGCTGCCGCTTTCTTTCGCGGCAGTGAAGATGCGGTTTGCCCCCTGTTCCTCGGGAACGGAGACTTTTATCAAGTCGTCTTTCCATTCTCTCCACTCGCATCCGGAGCGCAGGAGGCGGTCGCAGAAGACTTCCGTGTTCCCCCAGACCCTCACCTCATAGACCTTTCGGTTCTCACCCTTCAGGTCGGCGATGTTGCCATGAATGACCATTCTCCCCCTGTCCAGTACCACAACCTCCTCGCACACCGCCTCCACGTCTGGCAGAAGATGCGTCGAAACCAGAACCCCAATCCCCTTCTTACGCGAAATGTCTTCTATCAGACTCAGCATCTCCTCTCTTCCCGCGGGGTCCATCCCGTTCGTCGGTTCGTCGAGAAGAAGGAGCTTCGGGTCGTGGATAAGCGATTGGGCCAGCTTTATCCTTTGCTTCATTCCAGCCGAAAAAGTCTCCACGTTCCTGTACCTCGCCTCTCCCAATCCGACATAGTGAAGAATCTCGTGGGCTCGCTGGGTCGCGTCGTCCTTGGGCATTCCGCATAGCTCCCCGAAATAAGTCAAAAACCTCACCGCGCTCATCTCCGGGACAAGGCAGTCGTCTTCCGGCAGATAACCGACAAGCTCGCGGACACGCAGCCGCTCGTTCAAGATGCTGTGCCCCAGAACTCTCCCTGTCCCATTCGCGGGCTTGAGAAAACCGAGAAGTCCCCTGATTAACGTCGTTTTGCCGGCACCGTTCGGACCGAGGAGACCTACTGCCGGCCCCTTCACCGAGAAGCTGACATCATCCAGCGCCACCGTCGAGCCGTACTGAACTGTCAAATCTTCGATTTCTATCATCTGCGGTTTCCTTGAGTTCCCGGGACCGACCCAACCTTTATATTATATTTTAGCATAGCCGGGCTGCGGCCCAAGAAAAACTCTACAGGTCTGGCCGCCGGTGTTTCGGGTGTCATTGCTGGCGAAGAGTGCAGGGACTCATTGTCGTGCGGCTTGCGGGCCGCACGTCCGCGGCGGGGTCTTATATTTGGAAAGGGGTTTGCAGAAGCGGAAGGACGCATTCCGCCGCGCCCCTGGCGCGGCTTCTGCAAAAACGCGTTGACGCAGAGAGCTGGCTTTGGTAGATTTCGCAGCACCCAAACAGGGTCAAAAGTGAGGGGAACCAAAAAGCGTGTTTCGTCGTCTTAAATGACGCATTTTCGAGGCGGTGATTTTGGACGCCTCCTGCGCTATGACGACAATGGGAGAAGGAAGGTCATGATAGAGGTCAAGAATCTGACGATGCATTACGGGTCAACGGTTGCGGTGGACGACGCTTCTTTCAGCGTGGAGAAGGGGGAAATCCTTGGTCTTCTGGGTCCGAACGGAGCCGGCAAGACCACCATCATGCGGATTTTGACCACTTACATTGTTGCGACCTCAGGGACGGCTACCGTCGGCGGACACGATATCATCAAGGAGCCGATGGAGGTCCGGCGGCTCATCGGTTACCTTCCGGAGACGGTTCCGCTGTACGGCGACATGCAAGTCTGCGATTATCTGAAGTTCATTGCCAGGTCACGCGGAATCTTCGGCAAGAAGCTCTCGGATAGGATGGACTGGGTTGTTGATGCCGCGGGGATAAAGGAGGTTTTCAAAAAGGGGATACCGGAACTCTCAAAGGGATTTCGGCAGAGGATAGGGCTTGCACAGGCTTTGATACACGACCCGCAGGTTCTGATTCTGGACGAGCCGACGATCGGTCTTGACCCATTGCAGATTGTTGACATCCGTCGGCTGATATGCAGCTTAGCCCGCGAAAAGACAATCATCTTCAGCACCCATATTCTCCAGGAAGTTCAGGCCGTGAGCGACCGCATCGTGATAATTAACGAGGGACGAATCATCGCCGACGGGACGATGGAGGAACTGGAAAGCCGCGCACAGAAGTCGCGTCGGTTTGTGCTGACTGTGGAGGCATCGAAGGGAGCTGTGGCGGAAGGTCTCAGGAGGCTTCTTGCAGCTTCGGATTTCAAACTTCTCGACGAAACTGACGGTGGGATGGTGACTTTCGAGCTGAAAGCCCCCGTGGGGAAAGACATCTGGCCGGAAGTGGACAAGCTCGTGAAGGAACAGGGTTGGCCGCTCAAGGAGCTCATGGAAGACAGGATAACTATGGAAGAGACGTTCATAGCCCTTACGAGGGCTTCCATGGCGGAGTTGCACAAGGCGAAGTCGTGAACGGATTATGAGCTACTTTGCGTCTTTGCGTTAACAACAAAAAAGGGTGAAACGCGGGGAGCAAAGGCGCCGAAGGAGAGGAACGATGAGGAATGTCTGGGTGATATTTCGCAGGGAGCTGAAGGCGTACTTCAATTCTCCCATCGCATACATCTTCGTGATAGTTTTCGTGGTTCTGACGTGTGGTCTTTACATGGCGTCGTTTTTCCTGGCGAAACGCGCCGACCTGCGAGGCTTCTTCAGCCTTCTTCCGGTGGTGTTGATGGTTTTCGTGCCGGCTGTGACGATGCGGCTTTGGGCGGAAGAAAAGAAGATGGGGACAATTGAGCTGCTCCTGACCTTCCCGATGAAGAGCTGGCAGATTCTTCTCGGGAAGTTCTTAGCGAGCTTTGCGTTTCTGGCGGTGTCCCTCGCCGGGACAATTACATTGCCAATCGTTGTGTTCATCCTCGGAAGGCCGGACCCCGGGCCGATCATCGGCGGATATGTCGGGACATTGCTTCTCGGCGGCTTTTTCCTGTCGGTTGGTCTTTTTCTTTCCGGGTTATGCAAAGACCAGATCGTTGCATTCATCCTCAGCGTCATCGCCTGTTTTTTCTTCTTTTTCATCGGGACGGACTTTTTCACTGCGGTCATAGGAGGATGGCTCGGCGGACTGGCTTCGTTCCTGCAGGATTACGTGGGCCTGACGAGACACTTCGATGGCATTCAGCGGGGGGTGATTGACGTACGTGCGCTGATTTACTTCATAAGCATGACTGCCCTATTCCTCGCCCTGAACGCCATCTATATGGAAGGACGCCTCCGCCCGAAAGCAAAGAGCATTTTTGCCGGCGCCGTGGTTTTGCTCCTGGTGGCAGCGGTCATGGTCAACGTTGTGGCCGCGGGGTTCCGAGCTGGAAGATTCGACATGACGGAGGGGAAGATATTCACCGTCTCGGAGTCAGCGAAGGAAGTTCTTAAGGGGCTAAAGGACGCGGTGACGGTCAAGTACTACGTGACTTCCAAGGATAAGATGCCTGCCCACATGAAGGCCCTCGAGCAGGACGTAAGGGATAAGTTAGATGAGTTCCGCATCGCGTCCAAGGGGATGCTGCGGTACGAGGTTCAGGACCCTTCCACTGACACGGAACTTGCCCAGAGGATTGACAAGAAGGGCGTCAAGCCGGTTCCGGAGCGGACGCTTGCCCGGGACGAAGCGTCGGTCAAGCTGATATACTCGGCGATTGTGATAAGCTACGCGGAGAAGGAAGACGAGATAATCCCTTATCTCAGGCCGGGAGACTTAGATAACCTCGAATACGAGCTTATCTCCCGCATATACCGCCTCAACCTTCCGGAAAAGCCTACGGTTGCGCTTTACGCCCCGGCGGAAGAGTACAGTCCTCAGGTAATGCAGATGCTTCTGAGGTCGGGTCGCACCCCTCCTCCTCCCATGGACAATTTCACCGTTCTTGAGGAAGGAAGACTGAGGGAAAGGAAGTTCGAGGTTGCGCGAATCAAGCTCACGAAGGAAGAGGGCGTCCCGGAGAAGGCGAAATGCCTCCTGATTATCAACCCGAGAGAGCTGGATGAGAGGCAGAGGTACGAGATCAACCGCGCTCTCGTCGAGGGGAAGAACGTCCTGGTCGCCGTGCAGAACTACACATTTGACTATCGGCCGGTCGGGATGGAGGGCATCTCCGCGATGCCTCAAGAGGTCAAGCCACAGGTCAACGAACTGATTGAGAATTATGGCGTGGCGGTTGACGACCAGTTCCTCATGGACCGCAGCCACGCCGAGCTTTCGGTGACGAGCGGGCAGGCCCTGGGGGGCTTGCTCAGACTCAGTACCCCTGTCCGGCTTCCGGTCCAGATAGTTGCCACTGACCGGACCATGAATCGCGATGTCTCCATCACCAACAGATTGGATTCGGTCCTCTACCTCTGGGGAACTCGCCTCAACATTGACAGAGATAAGATAAAGGAGCTCGGACTGAAGGAAACCGTATTGATGACTTCCAGCGACGAGAGCTGGAGAGTTCCGTTCCACCCGACCCCGCTGACAAGAGCCGACATCGTTCCGCCTGCTGAGAAGTACGAGGGCAGCCAGCCCCTTATGGTCATGCTGTCCGGGCAATTCCCGGACGCTTTCAAGGGGAAAAAACGCCCCGATTGGCCCCCGCCAAAGCCGCGCTATCCGGGCGAGACTCCTCCTCCTGTTTCTTCCGAGGAGGAGCAGCCGGAGAAACCGCCCAGGCCCAAGCCCGCCAGGCTAATCGTAATCGGCTGCGCCCAGATGTTCGCCGACAACTTCATCCGCAGCGGCGGCAACTGGCTTCTTGCTGACAACTGTGTAGACGCCCTGGCTCTTGGAGAAGAACTCATAGATATAAGGAGCAAGTCCTTCACAGACAGAAGCATAGATGAAACGAGCCCCGCCGGAAAGGTCCTCTACCGCTTCCTGACAATGGGGTTGGTGCCGGTGTTGTTTATCGGCATTGGGACAACGCGGTATGTCCTCATCAAGAAAGGGAAAGAACGTTACCTCAGAAGCCTTGCCGCCATACAAACGGGGGAGCCAATCTTGAATTAGAAGGAACGCATCCTTGTAACGCCGCCCTCCGGGCGGCAGTGTCGGGGGCGTCTCGCCCCCGCTGGGGGCATGATCGCCCCAGCAGAGCCAGCGGGACGCTGGCGGTACAATTCGCTGCGAGGAGTAACAAATGAGAAAGAGCACAATTATCATAGTGGTGGCAGTTATTGTTGCGCTTGTCATCGTCCGGGGCATCCAGGAATTCAACAAGAGCCGCAGGAAGCCCCCTCCTGGGGGAGGATTCGTCAAAATTGTGCCGGAAGAGATGAGGGCTGCGGACATAAATAAGATTGAAATCTACCGCGGCTCGGCGAGGAACGAGGCGATTGTGCTGGCAAGAGGCCAGGACGGGTGGGGTGTTCCGAGTCGCTTCAACAGCAAGGCGAACGAGAAGAACATCGGCGACCTTCTCGACGGAGTCAAGAAACTCTCCGGAGAGCTGAGGACGAAAAAGAAAGAGCTGCACGCGGATTTTGGCATCACAAGCGAAAAGGCCGTTCACATCTCGCTTTATAAGAAGGAGGAGAAGCCCTACCGGACCGTACTTCTTGGGAAAAGGGGTGAGAGGTGGGGCGAAGGATTCGTCCGCCTGGCAGATAGCGACGAGGTATATTTGGCTGACATGGCTGATAGAAATCTTCTGACCACTCTCGGCATCTACGATGACGACGATAAGCCCGACGCCAAGAAGTGGCTCGACCTGAAAATCATAGACAGGCAGAGCGAAAAGGTAGCCAAGGTCGCCCTCGATATGCCCGGCAAGCAGGTTGTCTTAGAGAAAAAGGAGAAGAAGAAAGAGGAGAAGCCGGAGGAAAAAGCGGGCGAGGAAGAGAAACCGCCGGCGCCCGAGGAGAAAAAGGAGGAAAAGAAAGAGTACGAGTGGGTGCTGGTAAAACCTGAGGTCGAATTCACGATGAAGGATTGGGCAGCGAAGTCGCTCGTCAGCTCCATTTCTCAGTTCACGGGGGAGGACGTTGCTGACCCCGCGAAGATGGACGAGTACGGTTTCGATTCGCCGAGCTATACCGCCGCCATCACGATGGAGGATGGTGCGGGCGAGACTCTCCTCCTCGGCAAGAAGACCGAAAGCGACAACAAGCGCTACGCTCGGCTGAAGGACGGAAAAACAGTTTACATCGTTCCCCAGTACACGGTCACGGGGGTCTTCAAGAAGATGAAGGACCTCCTCGATATCAAAATCTGGGACCTCAAGAAGGAGGACGTGGCATCCGTTGACCTCCGGATGCCCGCTTATGAAATCCTTCTGGAGCGCCGGCCGAAGGAGGGCACCGAAGGAAAACAACCCAAGGACCTTCAGTGGGTTCTGGTTAAGCCGGAGACCCGATTCAAGCTGAAGGATTTTCGAATTGACAACGTTCTGACAAGGGCGATCAAGCCCGTCCCGGACGACCTTTTCCTGGCGGGGGAGCTTCAGAGCTATGGCCTCGACCAGCCGGAGTTCAAAGCCGTCCTTAAGATGAGGGACGATTCAACGCAGACAATCCTCGTCGGCAAAAAAGTGGAGGGCGGCGAGGAACGATACTCCAAGTTCGAGGGGAAGAACCACGTTTACTCGATGGCGAAATTCGATTTCGAGAACCTCTTTCCGACGCTCGGCAAGCTCCTGACGATAGAAATCATGGAGGGCCTGGAAAAGGACCAGATTGTTTCCCTCCGGTACGATACGGCGGAGGAAGATTTCGTCCTCGCCTGCAAGGGAGATGGGGAGGAAGCTGAAAAGAAGAAATGGTCAGTGAAGATAGGCGATGAAGAAGCCGAGGCCAGGAGTAACATCGTTGACGACCTCCTCGACGCCATCACGGGCATCGAGCCGGAGGATATGGTCGTGGGCAAGTCGGATGCCGACTGTGGCCTCGACGAACCGGCTGAGACCATCGCCATCTCCACGAAAGAGACGCCCGAACGGTACGTCCTTCTCTTCGGGAAAAGAGTCTCAGAGGAGACCACGCCTTCGCCGCGGTACTTCAAGATCAAAGACCAACCAGAGATTTTGGTTCTTTCCGAAGCGTCCCTGGGCCGGATTCTCAAGAAAGTGAAGGACCTCAAGGTGGAGAAGCCTCCGGAGCCGAAAGTGGAGGAGAAGCCTCCGGGAGAGGAAAAAGCTGTTCCTCTGCCAGAAGAACCTCCCACCCCGCGTGTGGAGGAGACACCGGGCGCCCCCGCTGAGAAACCGCCGGTGCCGGAGGAGAAACCGAAAGGACCTCCTCAGAAGGAAGGGGTGAAAATCCAGCCCGAGGCTATGCCGCAGAAGCCCGAGGGAGAAAAGGAAAAAGTCGAGCCGCCTCTCCCCGAAAAGGAGGGTCCGCCACCTCAGCCCGAAGGCGAGAAGAAGCCAGCGGAAAGCACCGGGCGCACAGTCAACGACGGGTCAGAAACGCGACTATGCGCACGGTAATCGCAGCGCCAGCGTCCCGCTGGCTGTCCTGGGGGGGCGAGACGCCCCCGAGACTGCCGCCCGGAGGGCAGCGTTACTCTGCGGGAACTGCGCGAGACCCCCCTATCGGGATCTTAGCTGGAACAATCACCAGGATTGCCAAGGAATCAATACAGGGGGATTCCATTGAGTTTGGCACAAGCTGGGCAGCGTCTGCGCGGCAGGACCCCGGCGCATGCGTGTTCCGGCATTCGGCGGCCACCAGAGAGAACCGTGGCAAATGGGGAACGGAGGCTGATAGAAACTGGCGGAAGCCCTTGCGAGCAATGTCGCACGCCTGCATGTGAGCGTGAGCCACAGGCTTCACTGACCATCGCTGAAATTTCCCGCCGCATTCTTGTGGGGTTGAGCTACAAGCACTTTTGTGAGAGAACTCAGTGGCGATGTTCGGGGTCGGTCGTGGCAACCCCTCTTTTTATGGCGCTGTTGTGTTGCCTTCTCGATCGGTCTTGGCGAGGTAGAGGTCGGACACTCCAGCCCCGAGGTTCTCCGTATAACCGGCTATGATGTAGCCGCCGTCGGGGGTTTGCTGGACGGCGTAGCCGATTTCTGCAAAGCTGCTCCCTTCGCCAATCACTTTGCTCCAGTCCTCGTCGCCGTTTTGTTTGGTCTTGATGAGGTAAACGCCGAGAATGGGGTCGAAACTTCGCGTCTCTCCGGCAATGATATATCCGCCGTCCGCGGTTTCCTGAACAGAATATCCGCAGTCGTCCTGGCTGCCGCCGAAGGTTACGGTCCACGCTTCGTTGCCTTCCGCGTCCGTCTTCATCAAGAGGACGTCCCATCCCGCCGCATCCGTTGATGTCTGGCCGACCACGATAAAACCGCCATCGGACGTCTGCCGGATGCACGCCGGGAGTTGGTCGCCCGGAACCGCCACCTCATTGAACCACACAGTGTCACCCTGCGGGTCGACCTTGCGCAAGTGGATGTCGTTCGAGCGCACCGTGGCGATGATGTATCCGCCGTCGGCGGTCTCTTCGAACGCGTAGCTATAAGGTGCTTCCCCGTACGTCTTGTACCACTGCTTGTTAGGATCCGCGTGTCTCTTGGTGAGGTATAGCTCTCTCGCACCGGAGGCGTCCGAAGCGCCCCCGATGATGTATCCGCCGTCGGGAGTTTCGGCGGCCCACCTTGCCTCGGCCCATTGCCCGCCGCCAAAGGTCCTGTCCCAGGATTTGTTCCCCTCCACATCGGTTTTCATGACGTAGGCATCGCGCCCTGCTCCCGAGCTCCAATCCTCTGTGTACCCTGCCAGCAGGAATCCCCCGTCCGAAGTCTGCCGGACGAAAAACGCCCAGTCATTTCCGCTGCCTCCAAAAGTTTTATCCCATGATTTGTTCCCGTAGGCATCCGTTTTGACGAGGTACATATCGTGCCCGCCGGCGCCCGAACTGCTCGTCCAACCCGCGGCGATGTAACCACCATCGGAGGTCTGATCCACAGAGTACCCCCACTCGAAGCTGCTCCCCCCGAAGCTTGTGCTCCAGCGGTAAGTCGGAGGAAGGTTAATGAGCCCCTCGTATGGTCTGAAGCCCGGCTTCGATACGGTGACCTCGATGGGAGCCGTGGCGTTGAGGGCGGGCGAAAAGGCGAACGTCACCTCACCCGATGCGCTCTCGCCCGACCCAATCAGCTCGCCTTCGCGGAACAACGTGACGGTGGCGTCGTCTTCTGAGACGGTGACCGTCAGGGACTCTTCGCCGTCCTCGTAGATAGGAGGGTGGGTAACCGTCATGGCCCCAGGAGCGGAAGTCCACATCCTCATCGTGGGATCGCCGAAGTAGTGGAACATCTCGAATTCGGCCTTGCGGGTGGTGGTGTCGGTGGTGTACTGAGTTGCGTAGTAGGTCTTCCCGTAGTTGAGCACCTGCCCCATAGGCTGATTGCCCGTATCGCCGCCATGCGCAAGGAGGTTCGGCCAAATGGCGTCGCAGAAGCCTTTCGCAAGCTCATCATTGTGCCCACTATAACTGATCCGGGTCGAGCCAATCACGCCGACAGCACCTCCCCCCTTGTGCCGCAGCAATGTCTCACAGAAGCATTCCGTGTTGCGGTTGGCGAAATCATCAGTTTCCCCGTCGAACCACCCCGTCTCGCAGGCAATGCTGAACACCACAGGGAGTTGTCGGTAGTTCGTCAGCGAGGCCACATTCGCGTTTTCAAACTCCGGGTGACTCCATCCATCATCTACGCCGGAAGGATTTGATGAGGAGCCATGGTCTCTGTACGAGATTGCGAATGCCCCGTCGTTAACCGCATCAATCACCTCGGTCGCAGCGGCATTCCACCCGAAGCCGCTGGTTCTCAGGAGGGCATTGGGAATCGCCAGACCGGAATCGTAGCTTCCGGAATTGTAATGAGTTGGCGAGACATAGCTCTGCGTGTTGTAAAGCCGCGAGACAGAGTATCCTTGAATTACCAACTCATCGCGGATTTCCTCAGACGTGAGAACGAACCTTCTGTCCTCGTACCCGTCCCTGGGACCGCTATCTTGGAAATAAGCGGCAACGACCGCGGAGGAATAGAACGCAGAGGCAGGCGGAGGATGCCGCTCGTACTCGATGATCTTGGAGATAACCGCCGATGCTTCCTCTAAGGTGTCCACGGGAATTCTGCCGTGGGCAATATCCGGAAAATAGTCGTTGCCGTCCACAGTGACGTAGTACAGGTCCGTCCCAATCATCGTTCCGTCGGGATAGTCGTCGTCGGGACTCGGGCCGGCACCGGGATGTTCTGTTTCATAGTGGGTCGGGACCAGGTCGGCATCGCCAATGAGAATCAGAAAGTCGGGCTTGGTCGTCCAGTCAGTGTATCCGTCCTCGATATACGTCTCGATGTCGTCGGCAGTTGGACCGTTCTCGTTGATGTCGGTCGTCTGAACGACCATTGTTGAATAACCCGATTTCCTTTTCCAACGGGCGAGTATATCAGCCGCGACCGCCAGGTCAGGGTGCGTGATAATCAGGACTTCAGCCCCCTCATCCTGTAAGGGTTGTCCCTTGCTTGGCTTTGCGGTGCCTTCGTCGGCTTCCGCAGACGCAAAGTTCAAAGTCAGACCGGAGACGAACTGGTCGAAGACCTCGGATCGGACTCTCAGCCGAGCTTCCTTGACAGCGGGGTCGGGCGAGGAGAAGGAAACACTAAGGTTAATCGTTTTCCTCACAATCAGAGAGCCGCTCGACGGGTCGAAGCTCACCGGGTACACCCGAGCCATGACAATATCGTGTCCGCGGATGGCCGCGGCAGTGTGCAGTTCCGCGACAACATCGGGGTACTGGCCCCCTGTCCGGTAAAACCTGGCGTTCTTCGCAAAGGCCGGCTGCCTTGCATTCGGCTTGTCAATGGGGGGCTTCTGAACCGGGAAAACGTTATATCCGGGAAAAGATACCTCCTCGTATCCCTCAACCTGGAGGCTTGCCGTGCAGCCTGGCGGAATGGAAATGTATTTCGCGACAACCGGGAGTTGCGGAAAGCCCACCTCGTCCGTCAAGGCGCAACCAGGTATTCGAATGAGGTCATAAAGCTCCCCTTCCTCAACCAGTTTCTGCCTTGCGATGCCGGGCAAAGAGATGTCCAAAGACAGTTGGCTTTTGTCGGCAACAGGAAGCTCAATGCTCGGCGGGGCTTCCTCCTCCCCGGTCAGACTGATCCACTCGATGGGCTGCCATGTCGCCAGCCACCTCATCCGCTGGCCATCTCCGATAACCGAGCAGACCGTGGTCCATTCCGGGGGCGGCCCGAGAGAATCCGTGGACTCGATGATGTAGCTGCGTAAATCCTGGCTATCGAACTCCAGGAAAATCTGGCCGAACTCGTCTGAGACGATTGCGAGATTCTCCGGCGGGGCACACTCAACGCATTTGATGCGGAAAAACCTGCCCTCGCCGCACCAAGAGTTTGTCGAGAAAAGCGCCTGAAGCAGACTGAGAAACAGCCAGAACTCATTTCTATTCATCATAGTGAAACCACCTTTCTACTCCCGTGTCCTCTCTTGCGAAATGTGACGAACGCACGACATGATCTCCAGGGCCTTAGGTCTGAGTCTTCTCGCACCGGGGCATTCTACACGCGTCGGGTCAGGAATAGAAGCATCTCGTGACATCGTGGATTTCGCCTCGCAGGTAGGGACTCCGGATCAGAATGAGCCAATGCAGCTTGCGATTCTGCATCTGGAAGCCGGGTAGGATGTTCAGAGGTCCTCAGTGATGCGGGTCGCGAGTTGAGGCCGGCTCGTTTTCCGGGAAAGCGCCCCAGACTAAAAAAGAGGCTCGACACGCCGTCTCCCTCGCGTACCACGCCGAAGGCGTGGAAGCGGACGGCCCTTAACAAAAGCGTGGGATGATGCCGAAAACGCGCGATGCTCCCGTATGCGAACGTTATCACGCCCAGCCCAGAGGCATGTTCGCGGAGAGCAGCAACAAGGCTCGTGGAGCACGCTGGGGGACTGTAGCCAAGTTTTTGTTGGCGGCTGGGGTGGTGGGCACGTTACAGCGTCCAGCCCTGCCGATATTCGCGGCGTATGTAGCGATCGGCCTCCGGGCAGTTTTTGGCTTTCAGGTTCTTAGCGTCCCACTCAAGCTTCTTGCCGACGCGGAATGCGACCGTGCCCAGCAGGTTGTGTTCGATGAGCTTGCCGGAATAATCGAAGTTGCACAGCGTTGGCGAGCCGGTCTTGCAGCCCAGAATCCACTCTTTCCAGTGGCCTGGCGATGGCGGAATCCATGCTTCGGGCGGCTTGAAGTCCTTGAAGTCGGTCTCCGGCAGCAGTATGCGTCGGTCATAGTCTGCCAGGAGCGTGCCCTTGTCTCCGACAAAGAGGGCCCCGATTCCCCACTTCTTGAGATCGTGTCCGGGCGGCGATTTTGGTCGCTGGATACCGTCGTACCAATGAAGTGTCAGCGGCGGCATATCGCCGCGTGCCGGGTGGTCCCAATGAACGATAAGCCAGTGGGGATAACTCTCGGGACTCAAGTGAGAGCCTTCTGCCGCGACCGTCAAGGGGTCTCGCAGTTTCAGCGCCCAAAACGGCAGGTCTATCAGATGGCTGCCCATGTCTCCCAGACATCCGTTGCCGAAGTCCCATCTCTGCTCCCAGGTCACGCAGCCCGGCAGGTAGCTGGAATGATAGGGACGCCACGGCGCCGGTCCCAGCCAAAGGTCCCAGTGGAGATGCTCGGGGACCGGGTGCTCTTCCTTCGGTCGTTCGGGGCTGGGGCCGACCCGGTCACACCATACGTGCACCTCCCGGACCGGTCCGATGGCCCCGGACTGGATCAGTTCTACCACCCGCCGGTAGTTGTCTCCGGCGTGGATTTGCGTGCCCATCTGGGTTGACACCTTACACTTGAGGTACGTTTCCTGGACCACCCGGGCTTCATGCACGGAGTGAGCGAGCGGCTTCTCGCAGAATACGTGCTTGCCGCGCTTCATGGCCATGACGCTGGCCGGAGCGTGAGTGTGATCCGTCGTACTGACCATTACGGCGTCAATGTCCTTTTGCTCGAGCATGTCCCGCCAGTCGTTGTAGGTCTTTGCCCTGGGGAAGCGCCTTGCGGCGGCGCGCAGGTAGTTGTCATCAACGTCGCACAGGGCGACGATGTTTTCGCCGATAACCTCGTCCGTATTGGCCCGCCCTCGGCCGGCCACACCAATGATCCCGATGTTCAATTTCTCGTTAGCAGACTTGCCCTGAGCCAGCACACCGCTGCGGGCCACCCAGAAGCCGAGACCGGCCAGGTAAGTCCTGTGTACCATTTCACGACGAGTGAGTCGCTCCGCCATTGTCCTGTCCTCCTATGAGGGGTAACAGACTGCCAGTCCTCTTTCTGGTTATTATTGTGCCGAATACCCCAACTACACGCAATCAGTAACTTGATGCAGGAAGTTGGCCTCTATGGCCCTTGCAGGATGTCTCTGCGTCTCTTCCGCGAGGGTGCGCCCCACCAAGGATTACGAAGGCGTCATCAAGCTCGACGGGACCACCCTTTCTGCCACGAGCGCGACGTTTCAAGCACGCCGAAGGGAGATGGCTCTTCAACGAGCCAACGGTATGCGAAACGGCAAGGAAATGCTGGTCGGCTTTACAAGCGTTTCTGATATTTTTTGGGGGAGTGCGCAGGTTATCCCGCGGCTTCATCAGACATTTGGCGAATCCCCTGCCGTTGGCGCCAAAAACGAAACGTAATGGAGGGCCAACGAGTTGCTTCCGGCCCTCCTGTGGCGGCGCTGCCTGGGCGATCTGGGCGCAGCCTACCTCATTTCCCTGATGGCAATGTACCCGGGACCTCCAGGATCTTGATATTGCGGAACCAGATCGGGGCACCGGCGTGTTTGCCCTGGAGTCCGATTTTCCCTTTCGTCGGCTGCTTGCTGAGCGGCTTGTTCAGCCATGCCGGAATCTCCGATCCGTCGGGATTGGTTTTTGCGGAAGTCCATTTGCTCATGTCCATCGAAACGACGCGCTCGCCGTTGAGCACTACATCAATTTTCTGGCCCACGCACTTTATGGTGAGGCGGTTCCATTCGCCGGGCTTCTTGACCATGCTCTTCGAGGGAGCCAGATGACCGAAGATCGCACCGCAGTGCCATGTTGCGGGCGCCTTGGCCCACTGCTCCGCGTAGTCGTCAGCGATCTGGACCTCGACCGAATTGGGAATCCAGTCCTTCATATCCGTGCAGTAGACAATCACGCCGCTGTTCGTACCCGGGGCGGTTTTGAACTCCAGGTCGAGGATGAAGTTGGCGTAATCCCTGGTCGTCCAGATGGCTTTGTCCTCGGTTGCCGTGAGGACTCCCTCTGTGACCGACCAAACCCCTTCCGGCTTCGCCGCATTCGAGAGGTCCGCTGCGAAAAGATTCTCCCACCCGGTTGTGTCGGGATGAGTCAAAGCGCGAACCTCAGTCTTGCTCTCGGCCGCGTCGCACCACTCGTGCACTGTCAGAGTGCAAAGCACTCCAACAACACAAACCAATTGCCACCATCTCACTTCTGCTTTCCAGCTCGTCATTTTCATTTCCTCCGACATCAGCCGAATCCCATAAGGTCATGTTTTCTCTGGCGTCTCTGGGGCAGTCTCGGCTCCTGCCCAGCACAATACGCATCTGCAAATTAGACGCAGGCAATTGCGAATATACTTCACCGACTCGTCGAAATCTACCGCAGCCTCCCGTCAATTTCAACAACAAAAAGGCTGACGGGCGGCAGGTTCCCTTTCTGAGGCGCCACCTGGCGCGAGCTTTCTTGTCCGTGGCACCGCCTCGACCCTCGGACTGCTACGGGCGCGGGCTGACTCCTGCTGCGAGGACGGGGTAGTCCGCTGCCAAAGGCAAAACGCTTCGACTCGGTACTCGGGCGGAGGAGTACCGGGGCCGAGCGGCAACCGCAGTTCCTGACTGCTTGCGTTAAAGTGTGGTACGAACCCCGCCAGTGGGAGATTGGAGGACCCCTAATCTGGGCAGAAGGACCGCCGAATTCCTTTCGAAAAACAGAGACCGACCGGGGAACGGGCCTCGCCGGCGGAGCCTCAGTGAGCGCGCGTGACAGACGTGGAAACTTGTGAACGAAACATTCTGAAGGAGGAAGCCCATGCCAGCAAGATTCAATCGTCGTTCATTCAATAGTCGAGGTTAATGCTGTTTTTGCGTTTCCTGGCAATGGGCAGGTTCAAAGGCGTTTCTGGGCAGCGCCAAACCCTGAGCGACGGCGGTTTCAAGCCAGTCTCAGCCAGTCGAGGCCCGCTTTTCTCGCGGCGTATCCCAGTTCGCGCAGATAGTTCCCGTACGCGACTATCCAGTGGAAGCCTCGGATTTCCTCCGCAAGTCGTTCGCTGTCCCCCTTGATGGTCACATCGAGTTGCGTTCGGCAGATTTCGTAGAAGGGCGTGTCCAGAATCTCCCCTTGGAAGCCCAGCCACCGGCGACCCGCGAAATCGGGATTGATCACCGTGATTTGCTGCCCCTTCCGCATCTCGACTTTCGGCGCCGCCCCAAAGTCAGATTCGTAGTGAGTTAGGATTCTCGCCGGCTCGAATCGTTCGCCGTTCATCCTTCTTGGCGCAGTGCAGTGAGACACGGTCAGGACGCCCTCATGAGGAAAGGAGGGGTTGCACAGGAAAACGGGTTTGCCCGAAATGTGGCGAAGGAGGATTCCCGCGGGAATGGCGACGAAGTCCGACTCGCAGAAGGCCAAATAGCCATCATCATTCAGGAGACTCAGCGGCAAGCACGCCGTGGTCCCCGAAATCGGCATGATGGTGCTCATGCAATTATTGACGGTAATAGCGTCTGTTTGCGCTTCGTAAAGCAGGTCGCGGAAGACGTCGCACAGAACAAAAGCCCGATAGACGAAGTCTTTCGAAGTCTCGAGGGTGACGCCCTCCTGCTTGAGGTAGTTGTCCGCCTCGTTGCGACAGCGTTTGGCAAGGGCTTCGTTCTGGCGCACTTTCTCGATCCGTTGGCCGAGTTCGTCATAGGAAACGGGGAAAATGTCCAATTTCCATGTGCTCTGGGCGCGGTTTGGCGCTTGTGCGCCGTCCGCTCCCCAGCCGCCTGGACCGCCGACGGCAACAATCCGCTTATTGCAGGTGTTTTTCAAGCCATACAATGCTCGCAGCCGCCACAAGAGTTCGGGGTGCTCATCCACAACAATGTCGTGGGTGTCCATGCCGGGCTGGCCGAATTCGTCACGCGTTTTCCGCAGGAAGTGGGCATGCGCGCCGATATACATGTAGTAGAGAGGACCCGAGCGGTGCCGCACAAACATGAGGTTCCACTTGTCCGGCGAGGCGAGGGCTTCGAGCACGGGCCGATCGCGCCGAGCGGCGTACATAACAAGAACATCGTGGCTCTTTTTGGCGACGGCCACGGCCTGCTCCACGTTGCGCACCGTCACCAGAGGAGAGATTTCGAGCGGGAAATCAGCGGACGACGCCATGGCAGCCAAGTCGCGACGAATCCTCTTCTCCTCGTCGCGAAGTTCCTGCTCGTTCTGGATTGCTCCCGTCACCCGCCAACTGGTGGCCGGCTTCCGCTGGTAGATGTCGCAGTTGAAAACCGGTTGGACCTTCAGCGGGAGAAAAATGGGCTGCTGGCGTTGTGGCTTCTCCGAATGGTCAGTCGCTGCACCGGCACGAGCAGGCAGGGCCAACCCCGCTGCCGCTGCGAACCCGGCTGCAGCTATGAACTCGCGCCGGGTAAAACCCTCCCGTGAGCATCTCCGATCAGCATCGCGCGAACAGCACGCCCGGTCGCCGATAACATTTCGTTCCTGTTTTGAATTCGACATGATTCACCTCCAGGTCATCGGAATTGTTACTCCTTGCACTTTCTCTCGAAGGGATACCTCCCATTTTCAGCAACGGTGGGCCTTACCGACACTTTAGCAGGCCCTCAGCTCCGGTTCAACAACGTGGGCCGTTCTGCCTGCCTCGGTGGCTCCTGTATGCACCGCTAAGACGCCAATCCCCGTCGGGGCAATCCCCCGAAGTCAACCAGGTTCCCAATGATGATTGCTCGCTCCTCGATTCCATCCCTTGTGCAAGACGAGAAGTTAAGCCCTCTTGGCTTCTGATGGGCCTGGATGGGCGCGGCAGCCGAGGTCAAGTGCTCTTTGTCCCCATCGCGCCGATGAATAACGAAAACGCAGACTTGAAACTGCGGGGACTTTAGCTTCACAATAATAGGGGATATTGACCGTTATCGGCGATGTACCGTCCTCCGGACAAGCGGGCACGTCTCCCGCGTCATGAGACAAAGAAAGGAGAGTTTCATTATGACCACGAAAAAGGGCATTACGCGGCGCAGTTTCCTGAAACAGACGACCGGCATGGCAGCAAGCTCCGCAGTGTTTGGTTCTGTCGCCTCATCCGCCATCGGCACCGACAAAGGAAAAGATGCACCAACCATGAAAATCGGTTTCCATACAGACGCTTTCAACTCCGCGTATTTCAGCTTCGAAGCTTGCCTGGAATGGGCGCAAAAGAACGGATTGCATTACATCGAATGCGGCCTCATTGACGGGGTCAGTTGGATTCACGGGTTAGGCTACCAGCCACACGTAGCGTTATATGAAGACCCGATACTGCTCCGGCGGAAAATGGAGAAATATGGTCTGCGTTTCTCTCAGGTTGATGCCGCATATCCACTTTCCGGCAAGGATGGTCCTCTGCGTGGGGTGCCATACGTAATGAAGTCCATTCAGTGGGCAAATCTGGTTGGGTGTCCTTGCGTTGACACGACTGACGGCATGAAGAAGCCCGAAGGGCTCAGCGATAATGAAGCGATGGAACTCATGAAAAGGAGTTACGAGCAGATTCTTGAGGTGGCGGAGGCGCACAAGATCACCGTGAACATCGAGCCGCACGGATATTTCACGACAAAACCGGAAATGATGGAGCGCATGCTTGGCTTTTGTGAGAGCAAGTACCTCCGAATGAACATGGACACCGGAAACACCTTCATTGCAGGCCAGGACCCGGTGGCGTTTCTGAAAAGGTTCATCGAGCGTGTCAGCCACGTGCACATAAAAGATGTATCGGAATCGTTAGCGGCAGCCGTTAGGGGACAAAAGACAGGTATCGCGGTTAGTCACTGCGCCCTGGGTGATGGTGTCAATGCCGAGAATATCCGCCGCTGCCTGGAGATGCTGAGAGATCACGGGTTCGACGGCGTTCTCAGCATCGAATGTGAAGGGGAGGGCGGCCCCATGATCGAAAAGTCACTCCAGTGGCTCCGCAGTACACTGAAAGAGTTGAATATTCTCGCAGATGAACAGTAATGGCGGGGGCATGCTATACGATAGATTGTGCTCCGCCAGCACTCACCAACGTACCGCCGCGGGCATAGCCAAAAGCCGCAGGGGCTGAAACGCTTCTGTTTTTGAATTGAACGTTTTCCCGATGAGGATCGTTAAAGGTACCACGATCTGACTGCGGAGAGTCTGAAAAGCAATAGACTCCAACAACGAATGATGAAAGGAGGCGGAGAATGACTAAGCTGATTGGTCTTTTCATCGCTGTAGCCTTCGCGGCCCTTTTGTGCCCGGCGGTTATCTGCGAGGAAGGGGCACCGCCGACGAGACCCGCAAGAGGCGAGCGGCCGGCGCTGACGGAAGAGCAGAGAACGCAACTGAGGGAGGCGATGCAGACTCTGCGAGAACTCCAGGAGAAGCTGCGCGATGCCGAGCAGAAAGCCAGGCAGGACCCCGAGGTCGTCAAGGCCTTCGAAGCCGTCAGGAAGGCCCAGGAGGCTGCCAACAAAGCTCTTGACGAGGCCATCGTCAAGGCAAATCCGGACCTTAAGGACGCCGTGAACCAGAGAAGAGCCCTCATGAACAAGCTGCAGGAGTTGGGCGGCGGACGATTCATGCCCGGAGGCATGCGCGGCGGAACGCGCGGTGGCGGAGCTCGTCCTCGTGCGGCAGGCGGTCAGGGTGCGTCCTGAGGCGGCGCAGCGGGTATCGTCACCGACATCGGCGAGCGGTGTTACCCTGAGGGCTCTGAGCCGCCCCTGATACGGGGGGCTGGATTTCGGAGCACCGAGGTTAGCCTGAAACAGGTCGGTCAACTGGAGCAGGTCGGCGTTTTTAGGGAGCGCCGGCCTGTTCTTTTGTGGCCGGACCCTCATGAACTTGCGTTCACCCGGAGACCGTGAAAGCGGCTTGATTCGGCCGATTTTCCCTCGCCGAGAAGCCAGGGAGGAAAAAGTGCAGGAACTTCCCTCCGTTGCGGCTCTTGGGGCTTTGCGAAAGATCGTGCCTCGATTTTACGGTTCGGCCACGACTATCAGGCGATCGGCTGCCATGTCGTTCCTTCGGGTCGAGCCTTTCCCGAAGGGTAAAACGACTTCGACATCACACGTCGTTGCGTCGCCCAGGCCGAAGTGAGCAACCGCTTCCTGGCCTGAACAGTAACCGGAGGCTGGCCCGATCTCCTGATAGCCGAGCAGGGCTCGTGGCTCACCCAGTTTGCCGGCCCGGTACACTTTCACTTTGCAGCCAATGCCCATTCGATTGATGGTTTTTCCGGCGACCCTGACCTGGAGCCAGTGCTTCTGAGGAGTACGATTGAGGAAGAGCCTTGAAGGGATTTCCGGAAACCAGCTGGCCAAGAACACGTCCAGCCTGCCGTCGCGGTCGTAGTCTGCCACGGGTCCAGCCGGGAAGTAAGCATTAGCCTTCTCGACGGGAGGGACTCGAAATCTCACCTGTTCGCCATGCATCCCAATGTTCCGGCAGATGAAAGGGAAGATTTCCCCGTTCTCCTGATACGTGGCAGCGACGAGGATGTCCGGCCAGCAATCGTTGTCGAAATCAGCGATTTCGACGTGGGCATGCTTCAGGTGGAGGCCATCCGGCGTCCACGACGGAAAATTGTAGCCGAGGCCGGCTTCCTCGGCGACATCTCTAAAATCGGGGACACCCGCGCGAAGCCCCTGATTGACGAAAAGGTGCTGGCGAGCAGGTTGGCTGTGGTCCACAATGACAATGTCCATGTCTCCGTCTCTATCCACATCTCCGAAGGCGACCCCGCAGGGGGAAGCTTCTCGATTTATTGGCTTATACTGAAAAGCCTCCGAGCCAGATTCGTGGTAGGTTCCGTCGCGCTGTGAGAGAAAAAGCCGGTTGGCCTGGCTCACAAAGACGTCGGGCCATCCGTCCCGATTCAGGTCGGGGGTGATGACTCCCAGTCCGGGGAGGTCGTCGGGGAGACCGGCGTCCGATGTGGCATCTTCGAAGTCGAGGTTCCCCTTGTTGCGAAAGAGCCTGCTGTGGCCTCCAGTCCACCAGTCCTCGGTTACGAAAAGATCGAGGAGTCCGTCCCCATCGAAATCGAGCACTCCGACACTTCTCGCTCCCATGACAATGCAGGCTGCATTCCCATCTGAAATGTCGCGAAAGCGGCCTTTGTCGTTCTCAAAGAGCTTGTTCGGCAAGCCGAGCCCCTCTCGCTTGGAATTGTTGGTCACGAAAAGGTCCAGGTCACCATCGCTATCCAAGTCGGCGAAGACCGAGCCGCTGGTGCGCGCTTTCACGGCGACAGCCTTCTGTCCGGAATCGTGAAACCTTCCAGCCTCGTTGACCAGGAGCAGGTTTGGCACTGGACCGGGGGCTCCCTTGTATTTGTCCGGCGGCCTGTCGCAGAAGTTGCCGACGTAGAGGTCCGGGTCACCGTCCCCATCGAAGTCGCCGCAGGCTGCGGCATGCGCCATGATGCCTCGAAGCAGCTCGTCAACGTCCCAGGAGATGGTGGCGTCTGCGAATGATATAGACGGTTCCTCCGCCGGGGCGAGCCGAACACATTGAACGATCACCACGATGGCCAGAACCGCGCGCACAGCGCCGCTGATCAAAAAGTTCATTTGCCTCAAGGTTCTCGCTCCGACTCCGGGATATGAATCACCGTAAGAGCGCAGGCATCCCATGCCAGTCGGTTTCCTCTCGTGCCGCCGAGATTGCCGTTCCAGGTGATGTATAATTTGTCCCCCTTCGGGGCGACGGCTGAACTGAACGTGCCGAGGGGCGTACAGCCATACCTGTCCTTCAAGAAGGGATGGAAGAAGGCAATGACCTTTTTCTTCCTCGTTTTCACGTCGAACTGTACGACGGCGGCGCCGTCCTTCTCGCTTCCCCCGTGGGCGCCGGGTATGTAATAGAGATATCGCCCGGTCGGGTCCGCGTCGAGGGTTGTGATGTAGGTTTGCGTGCCTACCGGCGCACAACCCAGCTCTTCGATCTGCTCCGTTCTGGTGTTGAGACGCCAGAGCGAGCCATCGTCCTGTGAGACGGTGTAAACGTATCCTTGAGGGGACTCCTGCGTCGCCGCTCGGAGGCCGATCGCAACAGGGAGCCTGACCGGCGAGCCGCCTTTTTCCGGGTCGTAACGATAGAGCCTGCCGGCCAAACCGGAAGCAAAGTAAACACAGCCTGTGGACCTCGCGAAAATCAGATAGCGTGCGGGCCCGTCGTAACCCGCGTAGAGGAGTCCCCCTGCTTTGATATCGTAAGCGAAGAACACGTTCCGTTTGTCCTGGAAATCCCCGGCTTGTGTGCCGCCATAGAATATCAGCCGCTTGGGGTCCAGCACGCTGCAGGGGATGCACTGTTTCCCGACGGGGCCGTGAGCAACGATCTCGGTTTTGCCGGTCGCCGGATGATGTCGCAGAATCCAGTCGCCCTTGTAATGATACTGGTCTGTGGTAACCCTCGTCGAACCGCGGTGGGTCGAGAAATAAAGCCAGCCATCTTCCCCCATATCAATCCGACCGTGTATCTTGCCCGGCGTGTAATGTCCTTTGGGCAAATTAAGCACTTCTCTCACATCAACGATACGCCGGAGGCTCTTTGTCCCGGCATCATATTCGAAAACATACGCGTTGCCTTCGGGCGCCCGGTGATCGCCGATGGAGGAATAGTACTTTCCGTTGACGGCGAGGCCATCTCCCCAGTTCGACCAGGGGTTTCCTTTGTGGGTCTGGCCGGGATAATACATGAAATCCACGGTTGGCGCTGCTTTGGCGACCGCGACCCCCTTGAGCGATGGAGGTGGCCTCAGCAGCGCATCCGAAGAGGCTGTTGCGACCTTCTCGCCGCCGGGCAAAGAGGGAGGATACCAGACTTCTCCTCGGCTGAGAGGACAACTTGTCATCGCAGCGCACAGCACAGCGAAGGCGACCTTCCTGATGTCAGCCATTTGAGACGTCCTTTCGCTCGGGGGTGGCATGCTGTCGAACGAGACCAAATTGATGATAGGACAGCGACAGGAAGCCGACAAGTCTATAGAGGAAAATCATTCGACAGACCTCCAGAGAATCCGGATAGCTGATTCCGGTGTCCTCGGCGGAGTCGGCTTCAATCCCGTCCTTTCGCGTAGTTGACCGCTGGCAGCTCGTCCAGGGCGACTTCGTTATTGCCTTCATAGATTTCGGGAATGTCGCGTTCAGGATCGAGAAGGAGCCTCCACCCCCTCCTTGGTCTACCGGGCAACGAAAGGGCAAACGACATCCGTTTCGGGAAGAGGTCAACAGGTGCCGGGAGTTTGCCGAGCCGCTTGAGCGCGATAGCTTGACCACTCGCGTCAATCACGGCAACCGTAACCTCCGCCGCGTCGGCGGAGCCAATGTTGTGAACAGTGCCGGTCAGAGTATTGCCCTCTATCTCGACTTCGCGAGCTGCGATGGCGAGGTCGGCACGGGTGAAGATCGGATCAAGCTTTTCCAGTTGATCAATCCGGACGATTGTTACGATCCTGGGCGGGAGAGATACTCGTATCGGGTCCGCTTTTGCCAGCTCCGCCTTCCAGGTTTTATCCAGTCTATCCATCTCGTTATCGCCGTCGGCATCGGGTCCGATTGCCACCCGGTAAGTGCCGTGTTCCAGCGCCCAAAGGCGCATTTTCCCTTCCATGGGGGCCTCCGCGAAACCGTACACGGCCACGTGTATTCGATCCGGCTGGTTGAGGAGAACCAGTGCGGCGTAGTCGGTGCCAAACCCTTCCCAGCTCACCGCGAGTGTGGGATTGAACTTGTTCCGTCGGCAAAAACCTCCCAGGTAGCTGAGAGAAGCATGCTGGAGGAGGCTTGGAAAGATACGGTCTGTGAACTGGTGCGTGGTGGTGTACATGTCGGGCCACCTGCGAGCATCATAGAGGTTCGAGATCTCGGCCTGCCAGCTCTGTGGACTTCCGATGGCCGCTCGGATAAGGGGACCGTGGTTGCCGATGAAGTAAAGTGCAGCGGCGGGATCGTGGGCCGCCAGCTTGTTGAGCGTTCCCTGCTCCAGGTCTGCGAGGCCACCCAGGCTATAGACGTCGCCCAGGAATCCATTCGCCGGGTAGGGCGCCTGGCCCCGCCTGTAATAGTAGAGGAACGGAGCGAGATAGCGTTCGTCTTTCGTCAGACTATAGAGCCAGGTGAACGCCGACGCCTGCGAGCGATAGCCGCCATAGAGGGGACGATCCTTCTCAGAATCAATTACCCTGCCGGAAATGACCTCCACCGCGGTTGCCCACTCCCCTGGCTTCATGAACGTCAGCCACGAGTCTGCCCACTCGCGAAGTGTCTTGATCGCCCGTGGGTTGCGATTGTAGTCAGCGACCTGCAGCGCAGTGTGCCACATGAGGGGAGTGGCGCCTCCATCAACCGCCGGTTCACTCGGTCGCTCCAAATCCCGCGCGCCCATCCTTTCCATGTTGCGGAAGTGCCTCCGTCCATCTTCGGTGACGATGGTCAAGCTCTCCATGTTGCGAGCGGACTCCATACATCGCTCCAGATAGATCGGGTCGCCGTAGAACCATCGAGCCATGAGCGCAAGGTGGTTGATCCCTTCCTCATAGGCGTGGAGAGCGTCCGTTGAATGGACATTGATGCCTCCGCGGAGGTTTTCGCGGTCGGCGAGCTCGGCCATGCGCGCGGCGCTATCCATCATCTTTGCTGCTGTGGCGCCCCTTTCGAAAAATGGCAGGTCAGTGAATTGCTGGTAAAAATCGGAATCGTCGCCGACTCTCCCGCCGAATTCCCCGGTGGGGACCAGCCGCTCCTCAAGCCACCAATCGGCGATTCGGCGCGTCTCCAACCATGCAAGACGCGGATACCACGCCCAGGCGGGCACCCCATGGGGCGGCTCGGGCGGCGGCGAGACTTCGGACAGGCGATCGAGGTTTCGCAGGTAAACCCATTCCCGGTACTGGCGCACGGTGCCGTCTCTTGGATCGAGCGCATGGCACTGGTCAACAGTCATGAAGAACTCCGGGCATTGTCCTGCGTATAGGCTGCTGGCGTAGAACTCTTCACGGGGTTGCTTGCTGTAGCCACCCCACGGACGCGGTTCCGAAAGGAGGCTGAAAAAGGTCTTCATAAGCATTTTCCGCCGCGCCAGAGCTTCTGGCAGCGCGTTTTCTCTTGGAACAAAGTGTAGATAGAATTGCGGAGCCCCGCCAGAAGGACCGGCGAGTAGAGTATCCATGTCGAAGCGTAACGTTAACCACAACTGGCTACCTTTGAGGAGAACCTGGTCGGGAATATCCAGGCCCAGCCGGAGGATACCCGACTCCGACGCCGAGAAGACAAACCATACCAGGTCCAGCCGCGGGTCCAACGGGTCCTGAACAACCACCGTAAATGAGAACGGCCCGCTTGCCGCGGAAGCCTTCGCCTCCAACGTTATTCCCGCTAAACCCTTCTCGTCCTCAAAAGGGGGCGTGACGAAATGAACCGCCCGATCACGTTGAAGCTGAACCGGCGGCCCCTCTCGTTTCCCCTGCGCCAGTGCCAGCGCATGGCGCTCTCCTTCACTGTACCGCTCACTCATAGCAAGGTAGAGGCTGTCGGGAGCAAACTTCGATCTGGGCTTGGGCAGTTCAACAGTGCTATCGGCGACTGTCCACAACTCAGCTCCTTCCGAAATCAGTGTTCCCCTTTTGGTCCGATAGAAGCCGACATCCGAAATCGTTCCCCCTTTTGTGCCGAAGAAGCTCACCTTCTTCGTCCTGACCCGTCTCTCAAAGTGGGCAAGCTGAACCTCGTCCGAGCCTGGAAACTCGTGCAACACTCCCTCACGTTGTGGCTCGGTCAACGACGATACACTCGCATACATCCGCGTTCTCGCCCCGCCGCGCAGCACGACGACATCGAAGCCATCCTCGTCGCCCAGAGTAATGTGCAGCCCATCGTTGTTGTTGTAACTGTACACCACCCCGTCGCTGGCAGTGTCAGGATACTCCCTGACCTGCCCCCGATAATCCCAACTGCGCACCGAGCCGTCCACCGGCGTGCCCAGGAAACCACGCACCACTCGGCAATCCTCAACGGGGACCTTCTCGACCACCACGGACCCGCCCTCACCAGGAGCAAATGAAATCGGGCGGTTTGATTCTCCGAGGCTCGGCATCGGGACAGCCAACGATAAGACAACAAGAAAGTAGAGCAGTTTACGCACCGTTTCCTCCTTGCATTCTCCTCGACTGAGTTCAGGGAAATACGCGAGATATTATCTCAAAGCCGCAGCCCCGCCTGGGGCGGGGTTTCTGCGCGCAATCGCCATCTTAACTGTGCCTGATAGAGGTCGCGAGGTTGGGTTTCTTCGCCCGGCCAAGTCTCGATACATTCCTCCTCAGCCGTTTTCTTGGTGGCAGAGGAGCTTGTGATAACTCCTCAATCTTGGGTTTCCGTCTCCTCCTTGCACACGAAGCTCGGTGGTCGGGCGCTCGCGTGGGCAGCTCCTGGGCCGCGATTCGCCATCCGCTGGCAGCAAAAGGCTGGCATTATCCGGATGCTTCAAGGTGAAGAATTGTATCGTCGCTGTCGAACGGAGAGGCGAATGCCCGTCGAGCTTTGTCCCGTGCTTGTCCGGTCCTTTTTCTCTGTGCACTTCTGGCGTTGATCCATTCTACAGAGAGCGGTCCGGCAGCGTCGCCGAGATCAACCTCGACATTCCTCCCCTCTGGCAGATAGACCAGGTATTCCTTACCCGGATCGGCCAGGCAATACCCGGACGAAGCCAATTCATTTCGCGGGACCAAAGTCGCGAGGTTGATCCCGGTCGCCAGCTTTCGTGCGTACCCCATCGCCCGGCGCATCGGCTCCCACCTTGGATCGAATTCTCGATTGGCGATCTTGTCCAGTTGTTCTGTTTCCTGGTCGGTGTAAGAGTCCATGTAAATGGGATTGAGGCCACGAAAGAAGCTCTTCCACACCCATCGGGGATTGTCACCTCCAACGCCCCAGAGGTGGTCCGTGTCGCTGAGGATGACCTTGCGTCCATCCGCTGCTGGCGGGTCGTCTCTGTAACCACCCTCCGCATTCGGCGAAATCCAGTCCGCGGGACTTCGCAATAGGACTTCGTTGTTGTTACGGCCCGCCGGAATTTGAACCGTCATCCCAACAGGATGCTGCTTCGTCTTCGCTGCTTCGTATTTCCTGATGAAGCGGATCATGTCGTACTGCCACTCGGTTGAGTAGCTGCCAGCCTCGTTGGCGACTTCGTACAGGACGTTGTCGAGATCATTCGTCGTGTCAATGACTTTCCGAACGTATTCCTCCTGCAGCTCTGTGACCTTCCGGTTCGCCAGAGTGTGCACCTCTCGCCCGTCGCCATCCGCGTTCAGGTCTCCATCAATGCCGTTGACATTGTTGCGCTTGTTGAAAGGATGCCCAAACCAGGGATTTCGACCGCCACGTCTATGGACGCTGAATCCCTGAAAAAGCATGACACTAACGTAAATGCCGCGGTCGCCCGCCGCCACGATTCGAGAGCGAAGGCGATTGAAGTACCGGGGCTCGAATTGCGTCAGGTCGAATTTGGGCTGGCCGTCCAATGCGCTGCCAGGCCCGGTTCGGCGCCACGGCATTGGGAAAGCCACAGCCTTCGGATTGGAGGTATCCCACCGTGTATGCTCCACGACCCACATCCGGATAAGGTTGTGATTGTGTTCCATAAGGAAGTCCAGAAAGCCCGGATAATCGAAGCCATGTTCTCTCCCCCAGGCATCATCCTGCAACTCCCACCCGAAATGTGAGCCGGTCAGGTAAACGACCTTGCCCTTCGCGTCGGCAAAGTAGCGTGGGTTGACCCTGCTGACTCTCAGCGGCCCCGTGGCAGGGGATGGTTCCCCGGCGAGAGTCTCCCCTGCTGCGAGCAGCGCGCGGGCAAATCTCCCCGTCAGCGCAAATGCGACCGCACCGACACCACGTGCTGATTTGCCCAGAAACTGCCGACGATTCAATTCTTCTCTTACTCCTCCCCGCCGCAAGGTTTATGGATTACGGCTTGTCCCGCATTCGCTTGATGCTCAGCGCGATGTCGTCGGTGTAAGGCGGTGAAGAGAATGTCCTCTCGCCACCTGCATGAGAAAAAGACTCGACTTTTTCAGTGTTGCCGCTCCTGGTGTTGATCCATTCCGCCATGTACGAGCCGGAAGGAAGCTCCAGCACCAGGTCAGCCTGTGTCCCGCCTCTGATGTAGATGGCGTAGGCGCGTCCTCGCTCAACCAGGGCCCGCACCGACGCCCCGGCCGGAATCTCTCGCTTGATTATGGAGTTGTCCGGCTTCATTCTGACGAAATCGAAGCCGTTGATGAAATCCCTGAGGACTTCCAATTGCTTGTGCAACGCCGGTCCGCCATTCCACGCGGGGTTGCTCTTCGCCGTTCCGTCCTCGTGACCGACCGTGAAAGAAAGGTCCAGGTGGTCGTACACGCCCCCGCCAGCGATGATGAAATCCCATGCCTCCGTCCGATAGTCTGTGTTGCTTCCCCGGCCCGTCTCGTCGTATGCGATGACCTTGTTGAGGTCATAATAAAGCGCCACCGGCTCCGGGCAAGGCGCGCCATGGAAGTTCAGAACCGAGACGTGCGGGACGGGCATAGGCCTCTTCGCGGTTCCGGGGAGATTCTGTTTTCTCCAGGGAAGGTTCTGAGCGATCAGATGCTTGTCGGCGAGCCTCTCTTCTGCCTTGACGATGGTCTCCGCGATCCTCGCCTGCCAGGCATCCGTTTGCCCACCCCGCTCGTACGGCTCATTGCAGATTTCGTAATAGACGTTGTCGAAGCTCTGGAGCTCCTCGACAATCCTGCGAACCATCGCCTCCTGCACGGCGGTCAGTTTCTCCTCTTGCAGCGTGTAAACGTCTTGCCGTCTGACATTGCCGATCCCGTTGACATTATTTGCGACGTGCATCGGGCTGAGGTTCCACATCGAGTCGTCGTAGAATGGGCAGAAAAACACCACCTCCACGACCACGCCGCGCCTCCCCGCCTCGGCGAGAAAGTCCCGCAGGCGTCGGAAGTAATCTCGGTCCCACCTCGTCAGGTCGAACTTGTTGCCGCCGAAGGCATAGCCTGGCGTATCGCTTCGCGCCCAGGGACAGACCAGCCGGCCTTTCTGTGGCGCCAGGGTGTTGTCTTCGATGTTGAATGCACCCGGAGGCTCGCAATATGCTCCGCTGAACACCCGCGTCAGGTTAAGCCCGTGCGAGTTCAGCGTCTTGAGGTACCTGATATAATCGAAATCCCGATTGAGGACTGCACCGTAATGTTCGCCGGAAGTGATAAGCACGGTCGGCTTCCCGCGCCACAGGGAATAGTGCGGGTTGTCGGGATGCAACTTGATCGGGTCAGATGCTGCCGCCCATGTCATGGTCACGACGACCACAAGCGAGACGATGCCCGCCACCAGGCTTTCGCTGCCGTGGTGCCCCTCTTGCTCTGACGCTTTCATCGTTTGGTGCTGTCTTCTTTTTTCAACGCAGAGACGCGGAGACGCAAAGAGAGGGATACTCCGCGCCTTTGCGTCTTTGCGTTCCATGCTATTTTCTTTTCGCCTTCCCTCCACCAACCTGCTTGCGATGACAACCTGGCCTTTCTTAGGGCCTACTCTCGCACGGGACCGATGTATTTCCGCGCAATCACCACGTTGTCTATGTACAGGTGATGCTCGCTCGTGGAAGTCCACGTTCCGCCGAGGTAAACGTTCAGCCAGACGGACTCGATCTTAAGCGAGTCCACGTCCCGCATCCGGATGTCGGTCTTCTCAAAAGCGAGCCGCCCGTCAATCCAGCCCCGCAGAATCCCATCGTTCCGACCCGGCGTGTTCATTTTTGCGTACTGCTCCACGCAATACCACCGGTTATTTTCCAGATAGCCAAGTCGGTCCCTATCCCAAACCCAATTGGAGCCATAAGAGCCCTTCATGTCCGCGTGATAACAATAGAATCCAATGGGCGTCCTGCCGTCCTTTTGTCCGAGGAAAAGACCGCGAGCCGACCAGCCGTCGCGGCCGTTCACCGCCCGCCCGCCCCACCCGGCGCGCCCGTACGTGCCCGCGATACCCGGCAGCTTGCCGCCCCTCGCTGGCGCCCAGTCATCCGCGAAACGAAGGTAGTAGCGGAAGTAGATTTCCTCCGGCTCCTCGCCAAGTTGCTTTTTGAAATAGAACTGAACGCTTAGTCCGTAGTGGCCCCCCTGATCCACTCTGACTCGCAATGCCTTGCCGTCCAGGGGCCTGAACTTTCGCCCCGGGTCGGCCTCAACGACATCCGCATGTCCGTTGGGCCGACGTATGGCCCATTCCTCGTACCAGGTGTCCGACTCAAAATCGCACGTGAAGACGATGTCCGCGCTTGCAGGCGTTGTCTTGCCACCTGGCAGATCAGCCGCCAGCAGGGACCTGATACAGATGAGAGTTGCCAGACACCGTAGGACAAGCCTGTCTTTCCCTATGGGGCCTGAGCGACGGACATCCGAGGTTTGGCAAAGCATCGTGCAGCTTCCCTGAGAACGAATTGAGAAACTCTCAGCGTTTCGCAATGGCTTCGTTAAGCAGTGTTCTTATACGATTCAAAACCTGCTGTTCAAGATTTTTTCGAGCGGCAAGCATGAGGGGGCCCTTCAAAAAGCTGGCAGGCGAAGGCCGAATATCTCGGGCCTTGAGCGGTACACTGTTGCGGGAAAAGAATCAGATCGGCTGAAACTCGTGGCCCAGAAGGAACTGCTCTTGCGCAAAAAAAGATGCATTCTAACCGGGGAAATCCTTTTCGCCGGTCTTGTGCAAGCCTCGCGTGCATAACTGACTGAAATGAGGCAGTCGCAGACAGCTGCGTTCGATTTACGCGATTGTACTCGACCCACCCGGCGTTTTCGGTGAAGGGGCGATGTCGCGACCGTTGCGACAGGTGAGGCATTCAAAGGAGGTGTTAGAGTGGAAACGGGGACTTCGAAATCTTCGTCGAGTATAGTTTACCGTCCACTCGGTCGTTGCGAGCACGAACGTGATGTCTCCCTTTGGAGCTTTTCGGCAATGTGCACCTGGCAACAGACGAGTTGCCCAACGTAGTCGGGGAGGTCCCGCAGAGCCTGAAAAGCGCGTCGGCGTGAACGCGATGCCCCTGCCTCGCCCGTTGGCGTTAATTCCCGCCTTGACACGCTGCTGACGCGATAGTTACTATGCCGCAAGCGTCGTCCCTGGCCTTTGGAGGGGGCGTGTCGCGTCCCAAGGCCACAGGTGTGTGCTGTTGAGCATCAGAGCGTTTCTACCTCAGGAGAACCGGTCGCAGTGCGCCAAATGAGGCAACCAGTGCATCGTCTCTTCTTCATCTTGGCTCTTCTCCTCCCCGGGACGGTCCATGGGTCCGATGCTCTCCCCGCGAATGTCCTGCGGGCGAACACCGGCGTCTCACAAGAGGAGATTGACCTCTATTGGAACGATTTCGACTCAGGATGCCTCCGGGCATTTTTTCTCAATGGGGACTGCGACGATGAGATGGAGAACGAAGACGGGGTGCCAACCGATGTTTCCTTTACATCCGGTGTGGGCGGATACGGTCTGTCAGGCTATGGGCAAGCGGCAAATTTTCGGAGACCCGATTGCAGAGTTGGCTGCGGCAGCAAGGCAGACATAGATAACCTGGCCACTTTTTCCATATCGGCATGGGTTTACGTGAAGGGCGGCGACCAGGACACGTTCGGCAGAATTGTTGAAAAGGAACCGGGTGGCTGGCAGCTTCGTGTTCAGAAGGTGATTTCCGGCAAAGCTGCCTTCACAGGTAGGGTCTCCTATTCCGGGGTCTATGCTTCCTCGTCTACCTTTCGGTGGTACTGCGTGAATGAATGGCATCATATCGCAATGACCTACGATCACAACGGCGACAGACGGGTTCACATCTTCCTCGATGGAGAAGAATCGCCCTACTCGCCCTCACCTGTTCGGGGCCAAGGGGTGCGCTGCGATGATTCGGGTGCGACTATGACCATCGGAAATAGTCAGGCTGGAAACCGCCCTTTCCCGGGCTGCATAGATGACCTTCGTCTTTACAGAAGGGTGCTCTCCCAGGACGAAATAGCCATGCTTGCCCACGAAGACTTCATGGTCGCGCACTCCCCCATGGTTTCCTTTACCTTCGATGACGGGAACAAGACCGTATGTACGAACGCGAAACCGGTTTTTGATGCTTGGGGGGAAGTCGGGACGGTTTTCATGACAACCGGGATTATCGGGCAAGAGCGGCGCCTCACCGCCGAGCAACTGCAAGCCCTTCAGAACGACGGTTGGGAAATCGGCAGTCATAGCAAATACCATCCCTGGTTGACGACCTTGACGGACGAGGAAATCGAAGCAGAACTTAGTGGATCGAAGGCAGCCTTGGAGGCTTTAGGGTTGACAGTCAGGAATTTCGCCTACCCGTACGGTGATGAAAATATCAGGGTGAGACGGTTGTGCCGCTTTTACTATCGTTCCGGGAGGGCTACCTATTTAAGATCGCAGCCCATACCCGACCAGATAACCCCAAGGTATCACACTTATGCGATCAAATGCGTCCCGGGGGACACTGAGCCGCTTCCCACCCTCCAGAGCTGGGTTGATGACGCCCAAGCAAAGGGATGTTGGCTTGTTTTTCTGTTCCACGACGTCACTTCCGACAAGGCGGACAAGATTAGCTCTTTGATCCAGTACATCAAAGCCAAGAGTATTCGAATCCTGACTGTAGACCAGGCGCTCGATTGTGTGGAGCACTCTTTTCGGGTTTGGCGGGAAGCTGGCCTGAGCCTCTACGGGGGCGGCGCTGTTGAGCTTAAAAACCGGAATCGGGGCGAAGGCAGCGTCAAACGCTATTTCCAGAACCGGCTTCTTGCGGCGGGAGATTACGTCGTTTCGTGTCTGGCATACAAAGATGGGAGCCCCGTCACTTCAAGTGACATGGAGATGTACCGATGCGGGATTGGCCCGGTCACCTTTGCCGGCACAGGTACGAATGACATGAAGTCAGGGGGGAAATACACAGGAGCGGGAGACCGCAGCTATCGCGTCGAAATTGATGGGTCAGGCGTCCCTGACACCTTCAAATGGTCAGAGGATGGCGGTAGCACCTGGGCCAAAACGAAGGTTTCCATCACCAAGCGTGCTCAACCCCTGAGCAATGGTGTCACCGTCACCTTCGACACCGCCTCGGGACACCGACTGACAGACCGCTGGGATTTCTTAGCATACAGTTCGCCCATCGCCACCACTTACGAGCCTCTTGAGAGGGGCATCTATCTTGCCTGGGGGACGTTCACAGCCGCCGCTGGCCTTTGGGACATTGGCGTGGAAGTCAAACCCCTCGGGCTGGTTCATGTCGCCCTTTTGACCTGTTATCGCAAGCCGAGCGCTCCGTTCCTTCGCATCATAAATATGGGCCTCAATTCCGGGGATGGCGTGACACTCGAATGGGACAGCCTCCGTGGCCTCGAATACGAAGTGCAGTTCGGAGATGGCCTGATGACAGCGACTGGAAAGTGGCTCGCCTGCGCTGACAGGCTTCGAGGAAACGGCGAACGCCTTGTTTGGAATGACAATGGTGGTGCTTCGCGTCTCTCCCCCTGCGATCCATCGGTGAGGCATAGGTACTATAGGATCAGGCTCCCTCCTTTCGTCCTCTCATCCGAGTGAAAGTTGCATCGGGACATTTTACTGGATTCCTCGTCAAGACGAGCGCCGAGCGAGGAAGCGCCCTGTGTCCCGGTGCGCGGAGCAAACCCGTCGAGCGAGCGGGGAAATGGAAAACCTGTGCCCGAGAACACGGAGTCCCCGCATCCTGCCTCGCAGGATTATCTCGTGCGTCCCCATCGAAATCGTCGCTCGGATTTACGTCTTTGACGTTGCGAACCGCGTTGTCCGGCCCAGCGTCAATAATATCTTTTGTCCGGCTGACTGTGCTATTATCCCCGCGGCCGTCTTGTCGAAGCGGCGGTCCGAAATGAGGTTCAGCGGCGAAAAATGTCTGAACGCCAGCAAAACCGACAAGCTGAGAGTCGTCCTTTCCGCACCGCGGCTCACACGGGATTGAGCGAGCTTTTCGTAGTCACTGCGGCAGCGTTCCAGTGCGTAGTCGCTCCCTTCCGAGCTACCGCCTGTCCGTACTCGATCCGCGACGTTGGCTTCGTTGAATTAGCCGAGATTCCCTATCGCTTGTATTTCTTCCTTCAGGATGCTACGGCGGGAAAGGAGGATTTTCAGGCCGCGTTCGAGCGGGCCTCTGGCGCCATCTTGGCGGACAGCAACGTCGAGGCCGAGATTGTCAACGTTGACCAGCAGAAGACTCACCCCGCCGTCGAGTACCTCCGCTTCTGGGAGATGGAGAGTTTCCCCGCGGCCCTTCTTGTTTCGCCTCGTGGACATTCCATGGTTGTTCCGATTTTCGAGGCCAGCAGGCCCTTCGTGGAGACGGCCTGGTCCGCGTTGGAAACGATTGTCTCTTCGCCAGCGAGAGAGGAGATCATGGAGAAAATTGTCACGGCGTGGGGGGTTGTCATTCTCGTCGAGGGAAAAAACGCCGCCGCAAACGGGACCGCCCGCAAAGTCGTGGCAGAAGCCATTGCAGACATCGCGCGGTCAATGAACCGCGCCGGGCGAACGGTGGAGGAAGCCCCTCACCTTCTCGTCCTGTCGGCCGATTTATATGCCAGAGAGGAGGTTCTCCTGTGGAGTGTTGGCCTGGAGCACCGCGGCTCACGCGGACCACATGTGGCACTCCTCTACGGGAAGGGACGGCAGTTCGGGCCGGTGCTGGAGGGGGATGCCCTCTCGCGGCAGTCCCTTTTCTCCCTCCTCGACACTCTCGGAATGAAGTGCGGCTGCGATGCCGATCCGGGCTGGTTGTCAAGCGCGGTAATTCCACACAGGTGGGGGCAAAAGCTCCGTGGGGAGGTTGTTAAAAACCTCGGCTTCGACCCCGACAATCCAATGGTGAAAATGGAAGTCAGCAGTGTCTGGCGAGGCATTGGCGAACGTGAAGCTGACGCCAGCGGGATTTTTGCTTACAGCGAGGGCGAGATGGGCGGCCAGGAAGAAGGGCGGCAGGTCGCAAGCGGCCGCAGCGAGAAATCGCAGACCGAGGCAGCCGGCCCGGGCACCCGCCGGAGTGGGGCGGTCCGGCGTGCTCAGGAGGCCGGGCCAACCCTGGAAGAGCACGTCTGGCGGGCAGCCATCCTAATGGCCATAACTACGGTCTTGATTCTTCTGGCTGGGAGCGCCTTTATTTTTTCCCGGTGGCGGCGAAAGAAAAGGTCGTTGTGAGGCGTCGTATCGTTCTCGACGGACATGAGCACTTCTCCTGCTGCGGTGCTTGGATGGTGGCGCGCCCGTAAGGAAGTTTCGGGACGAAGGGAAGCCAATAGCCTGTCCCCGGAGAGACGTACCGAAGGGGCGGCGGACAGCAGCGCCGCGGACGCCTCGCTCAGGATAACGTACCTTGGAGGAAATGAAGGATGATTCTTGGAGCTTCATCACCCGAAATCGGCAAGACGGGTCGCATTTCGACCGCGCACGAAGAGGAAATGGGTCTCTCTTGCAGCTTCAGGGCCATGTGCGCTGGCATAATTGCATGGCTATTTGCTGCGGCTTCGTGGGGCGTGGCCGTAGCGGCTGACTGGCCAACATACCTGCACGACAACGCCCGCAGCGGCATAACAGCCGAGCAATTGACGCCTCCTCTCCACGGGCAATGGGTCTTTGTGCCGACGCATCCGCCGCAGCCGGCCTGGCCCGAGCCGCTCAAGGAATTTCCCAGGGTGCGCTTCGACGAGAGCTTCGAGGTTGCAGTCGCTGGCGGGGCTGTCTATTTCGGTTCATCGGCAGACGACAAAGTCTATTCTCTCGACGCATCCACGGGCAAAATCCGCTGGTCGGCATTCACGGGCGGGCCGGTCCGGCTGGCGCCCGCCCTCTGGAAAGGGCGAGTCCTCGTCGGTTCCGACGATGGCTACGCATATTGTCTCGCGGAGGATGACGGCAGGGTTTTGTGGAAGGTTCGAGCCCCGCCTTGGCGGGGCAGCCGGAAAATCCTCGGCAACGGAAGGATGATTTCGCTGTGGCCGCTGCGGACGGGCGTTTTGGTTGACGGCGACGAAGGCGTGGCTTATTTCTCCGCTGGCGTTTTTCCCGCGGAGGGCATTTTTGTCTGCGGTGTGAAGGTGGAAGATGGCTCGCTTTTGTGGAGAAATGATACGTGCGGCGAGCACGCCCCGGAACATGAATTCGGCGGAATCTCGCCGCAGGGATACCTCCTGGCATCTCGGACAAAGCTCTACGTTCCTTCCGGCCGGGCGATGCCGGCTGCTTTCGACCGGAAGGACGGTCGGTTTCTCTATTATTGTTCGCCCGGAGGAAAGGTCGGCGGCACCTGGGCACTCCTGACCGAGGAGGAACTCGTCGCCGGACTCGACTTGAACATCGCATACGACAGGGAGACCGGAAAAAAAGTCGGGACGGACCGATACGCGTGGTTTCCTGGGATTCGTCTAATCGCAGCCGCCAATTCTTCCTATTTGCTCACTCATGGCGAGGTCACCGCGATTGACCGGAAGAGATACCCCGCCGTGATGAAGCAGCGCAGCGCCGTCTTAGACACTCGCGAGAGGCTGTCAGCCCGCGTCCAGGACTTGAGGAAGAAGAGGGATAAGGCCGCAAACGATGCCCGGCGCGAGATTGACAGAGAAATTGACGAGCTGACGGGGCAGATGAAAGCCCTCGAGGACAAACGCCGGAAGCTTGAGGAGTCCCTTATCAGATGGCGAGTGCCGCGCGAGGAAGCGTGCTCGATGATTCTCGCGGGCAATGTGCTTTTCGTCGGAAGGCAGGATGTGGTGATAGCTTTGCAGGCGGATACGGGGAAAGAACTCTGGACAGGCAAAATCAATGGCAAGGCATCGGGCCTGGCCGTCTCCGACGGGCGGCTCTTCGTGAGCACTGATAGCGGAGCCATTCACTGCTTTGGCGAGAAACGTGCTTCTGGGTCGGTAGAGGTCAAAGCTGCAATCATCCGGCAGCCCTACCCTGAAGACGAGCTGACTCCCCTGTATGCCGCCGCGGCGGAGTCAATCCTCGAGCGGACCGGCGTCAGAAAAGGGTACTGCCTCGTTCTCGGTTGCGGGACGGGTCGTCTCGCCTACGAGCTCGCCAGACGCACAGACCTGAAAATCGTCGGCATCGAGCCGGATGCACGGAAAGTAGAAACTGCCAGGAGAATGCTCGATGCGGCGGGATTGTACGGCTCGCGTGTCGCTGTTGAGCAGGGTTCCCTCGCGGAGCTGCCTTATTCCGACTACTTCGCAAACCTCATTGTCTCCGACGAGCTGCTCGTCTCTGGCAAGCCCGACGGCTCGGCCGGGGAGATGTTTCGAGTCCTGCGACCATGCGGTGGAATCGCCTGCTTCGGACAGCCTGCCGGATTGCCGAGCGGCGCTCGCTCCCTCGACCTGGAGGCACTGCGCGATTGGCTCAGGGATTCCGGTTCGCCTGAGCCGGAAGTCAGTCACCGCGAGGGCATCTGGGCCAAAATCACGCGAGGCCCTCTTGTCGGTGCCGGGAGCTGGACTCACCTCTACGCGGACCCCGCAAACACCGCCTGCTCTGACGACCAGTTGGTGAGGTCTCCGCTTGGCGTTGTGTGGTTTGGCGACCCCGGACCGGAGAAGATGGTCGAGAGGCACGCCAGGGCTGCTGGGCCGGTCTCCCTCAACGGCCGCCTTTTCGTCCAGGGCGAGAATATCGTAATGGCGTGCGATGCTTACAGTGGCTTCCCTCTGTGGGAAAGGGAGATACCGGGAGCAGTCCGCGTTCGCGCGGATGCCGACGGGAGCAACCTTGCGGCGTCCGACGACGGGCTCTTTGTCGCCGTCGGAAGCGGGTGCCTTCTCCTCGACGCTGAGAGCGGCGAGACGCTGAGAACCTATAACCTCCCTCCGACGGAAGAGGCCTCGCCCCGCCGCTGGGGTTATGTCGCCTGCGTCGGCAAGCTTCTCTTCGGCTCAAGTTCCGGGCCTCTCCGCGAATACGGCGAACTGTGGCGAACGATGGTTGGGCCCGACGGGACCTGGGCACGTTTGCCGGGCGACGCCTCCCCCCACGCGAGGAGCATCTATACAGAACTGGTTTCGAGGTATGCGCGCCCCGATGCGAGGGCCTACGCCGATTTCCAGGACTTCGGCGCCATGTGGGAACCGATGGCTCGCTTCCCAATCTGGGGGGACGTCAGAAGCCCTCAGGGCGCCGTTACGCCCGGAATGGTCACAAGCGATTCGATTTTTGCCCTCGACACCGATACCGGGAAAGCCCGGTGGGTGCACCGCGGCAGCAAGATCGCACATCCGACTATCACAATCGGCGGCGGAATGGTCTTCTTCGCGGAGAGCTCCATTTCCGGCGAGCAGAAAGAACGGGCTCTCGTCGAGAAGCGTGCTCAGCTCGATAAGCTGAGCGGGGAAGATGCCGCCAAGCTGAGCCGCGAGATCGAGAATGCTGATGTGCGGCTCGTCGTCGCCCTCGATGCCGCCACGGGAGAAAAGCGATGGGAAAAAGTCCTCGACGTGACCGGATGCGGCGGCGACAGAATGGGGAGCGCTTACCACGCCGCGGAAGGCGGCATCCTCCTTCTCTTCGGCGCCTTCAGCAATCATGACCGGGGTCTTTTCCGCTCGGGAACGCTCCGATGGCGACGCGTCAGCGCCCTTTCCGCTTCGGACGGCAGCGTCATCTGGTCTCGGGAGATCGGTTATCTCCGCCGTCCCGCTGTCATGGGCGATATGCTGATCCTCGAGCCCTGGATGTGTGACATTCGCACCGGCGAGCTGAAAACACGCATCCACCCGATTACGGGAAAGCAAGTTCCCTGGGAGTTCATCCGCGGCGGACACAGTTGCGGGATCACGTCGGCATGCGCGAACTGCTTTCTCCTTCGCTCGTACAGCACCACCTACTACGACATGATTGAAGACCGCGGGCTGCTCCCTTTCGGCGCCATCCGCCCCGGCTGCTGGCTTAACATGATAATAGCCAACGGCCTGGTTCTCTACCCGGAGGCGAGTTCCGGGTGCCGCTGCTCCTTCCCCCTCGTTTGCAGCGTCGCGCTTGCACCGATGAAACCTACCGACGAGAACAAAGCGTGGTCTCTATTTCCGCGGAAAGGTGAGCAGACTCCCGGCGACGATTCACTGACTCCCGTCAAGCACCTGGCAATAAATTTCGGCGCCCCGGGCGAAAGGAAGGACAGCGCGGGGATTCTCTGGTTCGCATATCCGCGTCCAAAGCTTCAGAACCTCCAGGTTGATTGGGTCATGCCACTTGCTTTCAAGGAAAGGCTTTTGCCGGGCATGAGCTACTTCTCGCGCAACTTCCGCAGCGTGGACATCCGCGGGACGGACAAACCCTGGTTATTCGCATCCGGCTGCATGGGTATGGTCAGGTGCGACGTGCCTCTCCTCGGAGCTGGCGACAATCCCAGTCCCTATACCATTCGTCTCTTCTTTGCAGCGCCCGCCGGGGACCAGCCCGGCCGACGCGTCTTCGACATAAAGCTTCAGGACAGGGTCGTGGCAAGGGACTTCGACATCATTCGCTCCGCCGGCGCACCCGAGACAGCGGTGGTCAGGGATTTCAAGGGGGTGAAGGTGGCCGACAAACTCAGCATAGAACTTGTCCCAAAGCTCAAATCCCCTGCCGACGGGAGCGCCCCAATCATCAACGCAATCGAGATAGTCAGAGAAGAAAGTTGAGCCATAGGCGTCTCTGGCTTGACAATGCTCGGCGATGGGGCATAATGAAGCGTGTCATGGTGAGGAGCAAAGATGATCTGTCCCGCGTGCCGCGAGCAGGCAATCGTCGTCGAGTACAAGAATATAGAGCTGGACGTGTGCGCGTCCTGCAAGGGTGTGTGGTTCGACGCTGACGAGCTGGAGCTGCTGCTCGGCTCGCTTCATCTCCCCGCGGAAGGGCTTGTCCGGCCCCTCTGGAGGAAGTTGGGCGAGAAACAGCGAAGATGCCCCTACTGTCGCCGAAAGATGGAGAAAGCGCTCATAGGCCCGGGCGATGGCGAGGTCATTGACAGGTGCAGGAATGGGCACGGCCTCTGGTTCGACGGAGGCGAACTCGATAAAGTAGTCCGCGCCCTCAGCAAGGCCGAGGCGGGCGTGGGTGTTTCCGGAGATCAAGTAAAGGAGGTTGGCTCGTTTCTCGGAGACTTGCTTGTCGCCGAGAACCGCAAAGACGGGAAGGGAGGGCAATAGTGAGTCCTGGAACAATTGTGCTAATCGTGGCGGCGGCGGTGTTCGTGGTGTTTTTTCTGTGGCTGATTGGCGTTTTCAACGTCCTTGTGCGGCTTCGCAGCCAGGTTCAGAACGCATGGGCTCAGATTGACGTGCAGCTCAAGAGGCGTTGGGACCTCATCCCGAATCTCGTCGAAACCGTCAAGGGCTACACGAAACACGAGGCCGAGACGCTGCAAAGGGTAACCGAAGCCCGCAGGCTCGCCCAAAGCGCCGCCGGGCAAGGCGTCGCCAAGCAGGCAGAAGCGGAAGGGATGCTCTCCAGCGCTCTGGGGAGGTTGCTGGCGGTTGTGGAAGCGTATCCGGAGCTGAAGGCGAACCAGAACTATCTGGCTCTTCAGGAAGAGCTGACGTCAACCGAGAACAAGATTGGCTTCTCGCGTCAGTTCTACAATGACACGGTCATGAGGTTCAACATGAAGACCCAGATGTTCCCGACGAGCATAGTCGCGGGGATGTTCCGCTTCCAGCGAGCGGAATTCTTCGAGTTGAAAGACCAGGCGGCACGAGAGGCGCCGAAGGTCCAGTTCTGAAGGATACCACCACAGAGTACGCGGAGGCCGCGGAGGATCGGGCAGGATTGGCAGGATGTGTGGGATGGTCTTATCCATCCTGTGATCCTGTGAAATCTTTGCCCTTTCTTCTGCCAGGTCGGTGGCCTCTTCGGTCAGGAAGGCCTCTTGCACGAACCATGTGGGAAGCGATAAGGGCAAATAAGCGAAAATCGGTCGTCCTCATCTCTTTGATGGGCACCTTCATGATTGCCGCAGGGATGCTCATCGCGGAAGCGATTTTCCCCGGCGCTCTGGTCGCCGGCGGCGTGATTGCACTCATTCTCTGGGCGATTCTTTCGCTTACGAGTTTCTATGGCGGCGACTCCATCTTCCTGGCAAGCGCGGGTGCAAAAGAGATACAGAAGGACGACCATCCTGTTCTCTACAACATCGTCGAGGAGATGTGCATCGCGGCCGGCATTTCGAAGATTCCGAGAATCTACATCATCCCTGACAGCCGCCCCAACGCCTTTGCCGTCGGGCGCGACCCAGAGCACGCCTCCGTTGCCGTCACATCGGGCCTTTTGAACCGCCTCAACCGCGACGAGGTTCAGGGCGTCGTCGCGCACGAGCTGGCACACATAAAAAATTGCGACACCCTTTACGTGATGCTTGCCGCGCTGATGGTCGGCGTGATTGCTCTGATGGCGGACGTTTTTCTCCGCCACATGTGGTACTCGGGCGGGCGATACCGAAGCCGCCGCGGGAAGGGAGGCGGCCAGGCACAGGCTGTTGTGCTGGTCATCGCCCTCCTTTTGGCCATCCTCGGCCCAATCGCCGCACAGCTCCTTTACTTCGCCCTTTCACGAAGGCGGGAATATCTTGCAGACGCATGCGGTGCTCTTTTCACTCGCTATCCGGAAGGGCTTGCCTCAGCCCTCGAAAAAATATCCTCTGACCCGGGTCTCAGGGAGAAGAAAAACCGTGTGATGGCGCCGATGTACATCGTCAACCCCGTCCAGGAGGCGGCCTCTGCCCGCGGAGGACTCGCATCAACGCATCCTCCCACCACAGAACGAGTCCGCATCCTGCGCTCAATGGCGGGCGCTTCCCTCACGGATTACGAGGCTGCCTTTGCGAGCGCTACAAACAGAGGAATAGTCCCAAAAAGCGCCCTGGAAACGTCGCGCCCCGTCGGCGTCCGACCGGCCTGGAAGGAGGAGAGACCCGAGCCTCCGCCTTCTCGGAAAGCCAGAGAGACCAGCGACCTCCTCTGGAGGCTGAACAAGTATGCCTTCATCAATTGTCCCTGCGGTGTCGTGCTCAAGGTTCCCCCTTCGTTCCGCTCTTCGGAAGTGAAATGCCCGCGATGCCATCGCTCGCACGAGGTGACGCACGCCGCCCCTCGAAAATAGAAGGCTGCTGATGGGGAAGCCGTTTTAGGGCCACTGCTTTGCTGGGAGTTTGCGCTTGTTTGCGGCGTAGCGGCTAGGGCGAGAAGGCACCTGGGATGTGATCGTGTGAGCCTTCGCCGTGATTGCGGGTTTGGAATAGAAAAGCACGGCAAACGCGCCTGCTTCGTAAGGACGGCGCGCAGCGGGCGAGGTCCGCTGAACTGAAGGATGTGCCAACACGCCGAGGGAGGAGATTGGTACATGGAGCAACCCTACGTTACAACCGATTCCATCGAACAGAAGACAAGAGTCTGGCTTGAGAAAATCGCTCCTTTCAACGAGCATAGGATGCAGTTGAGCAAAGAGCGAGCGGCGCTTCTCGTGATTGACATGCAGCGCTTCTTCTTGGAGTCTTCTTCTCCGACTTTCACCTGCGGCGGGCTTGCGGTTCTGCCAAATGTCAAGCGATTGATAACCGCCTTTCGTGAGGCGAGGCGGCCGGTCATTTTCACTCGCCACGTCCATCATCCTCAGGGCATTGACGCAGGCATCATGGGATGGTGGTGGCAGGGAATGTGCCTTGAGGGAAGCCCTGAAAGCGAGATTCGCGACGAGATTTCTCCGCTACCGAACGAGAAAGTCGTCCTCAAACATCGCTATTCCGCCTTCTACAACACCGACTTAGAGACCGTCCTGCGCTGTCTCAAAATAGAAGACCTCGTCATTTCCGGCGTCATGACCAACCTGTGCTGCGAATCAACCGCTCGCGATGCCTATCATCGCGATTATCGCGTTTTCTTCCCCGCCGACGCGACCGCAACCATCAACGAGGAAATGCATCTCGCCAGCCTCCTCAACCTCGCCTTCGGCTTTTCCTTCGTCACTGCTGCCTCTGAAGTCCTGCGGCAGCTCAGCACCTGAACCGAAATTTGCAGAATGTTTTCCGCCCCCTGCCCGTGCCATGGAGCAACACCCCGCATCCAAAGCGGCCTCGGAAACGCACTTGACCTTGCGGGGGCTGAGGCGCATCATTTGAACTGGGCCGGCGGCGCCCGCTTGCCGTTGGCCCTGTCATAAGCACGAGGCGCTGTGGGAGCGAAAGGAGAGGCAGAAAGGAGGGACGACTATGGTCAGGGGATGGATCAGCTTGTTCGTTAGCGCTCTTCTTTTATTTGGCTGCGCGACCTGTTTTGGCGGCGAATGCAGGTTCTTTCGGGTAGGGTGCGTTGAGGGGGTTGCGCCAGGGAATCTGGCCATAACATCCGATGAGGTGGGGCAGATTTTCGTCGAGTTCGACACGCTGAACCTCCACAACTACGTTATCCAGGACGCTGATTGGCTCTCGCCATCCCCGGCCTGGGAGACGGTTAGCACGGTCCTCGGCGACGGGAAGCGCAGCAAGTGGCTGACCACCAGGACGTGGAGCAGGACATTCGGAGGGGCCCAGTCGGACAGGGGAGCGTCGGTGCAGCAAACGAGCGATGGCGGATTTATCGTCGCGGGGTCAACCGACAGCTTCGGCGCCGGGGCGCGCGACGTTTACCTCATCAAGACTGACCCCCGGGGGAAGGAGGAGTGGAGCAAGGCATTCGGCGGGACGGAGTGGGACTGGGGATACTCCGTCCGGCAAACAAGAGATGGCGGATTTATCGTTGGGGGCCGGACCGCGAGCTTCGGGGCGGGGTACTACGACGCCTACCTGATCAAGACCGACCGCTACGGGAACGAGGAGTGGAGCAGGACGTTCGGCGGGGCAAGCGAGGACTGGGCGGAATCCGTCCAGCAAACCAGGGATGGCGGATTCATCGTCGCGGGCTGGACCTTGAGCTTCGTCGCGGAAGAGGCGGACCTCTGCCTCATCAAGACGGATGCAAGCGGGGAGGAGGAATGGAGCAGGACGTTCGCGGGGACCGACAACGCCTGGGGATTCTGCGTCCAGCAGACGAGGGATGGCGGATTTATCGTTGCGGGCATGACCGGAGGCTTCATCCCGGGGGCAGAGCTGGGAACCCACGACATCTACCTCATCAAGACGGATGCCAACGGCGCGGAGCAGTGGAGTAGGACATTCGGAGGGGCCAACGACGATTTGGCAAGCTCCGTCCAGCAGACGACGGATGGCGGATTTATCGTCGCGGGCTGGACCCAAAGCTTCGGCGCAGGAGGCACCGACTTGTACCTCCTCAAGACCGATTCTCGCGGCGGTGAGGAATGGAGCACGACATTCGGTGGGGAGGGCCACGACGGGGCAGGATCCGTCGTGCAGACGACCGAAGGGGGATTTGTCGTTGTAGGCTCGACCGACAGCTTCGGGGCGGGAGAGGAGGATGTCTACCTCATCAAGACGGACCGGAACGGGAAGGAGGAGTGGAGCAGGACACTCGGGGGGGCGCAGTTCGACTGGGCAGAATCCGTCGTGCAGACGACCGATGGCGGATTTATCGTCGCGGGCCGGAGCGCGAGCTTCGACGCGGGAACCGGCGATGTCTACCTCATCAAGACGGACCGGTACGGCAACGCCCCGGCGGTTCCGGAGGAGTGACCGGGAAAGCGACCTGTCGTGCCAGGCGGGGAGGCTGCACTCTGCGCCTTTGCGTCTCCGCGCTGAAAAGAAGAACATCTGAGTGCTCCGATTGATAAATCCCGTGACTTATTTTTCCCAGACAGGATGACGGCATAGCCCGGATTTTGTCGATCGTGTTCATCGCGTGCAAGCAGCTTTCCCGCCGCGTCTCCTACGTCAGCGCATTTGGGAATTCGCGTACTGAGGCGGAGGCGCAAAGGGCGGTTGCTTTGGCCATCCGATGGGGCGTTCGGGCCGCCGAGAAGCCTGCCGTTGTGGGTCTCTCAGTCAGGTCAGGCGGTGGAGGATGGTATCTTTGAGGAATTGGTCGTTTTTGTTGGGATGGTCGAGGCTGTAGTGGAGGCCGCGGCTTTCTTTCCTGGAAAGCGCGGAGTCTATAATCAACTCGGCGACGGTTGCGATGTTTCTCAGCTCGACGAGATCGGGGGTGAGGATGAAGTCCCAGTAGTAATGCCTTATCTCCTCGTTGAGGTTGGCGATTCTCCTCTTTGCCCGGGAGAGGCGTTTGTCGCTTCTGACAATTCCCACGTAATCCCACATGAGGTGGCGGATTTCCTTGAGGTTGTGGGAGACGACGACCGCTTCGTCGCTGTCCCTGGCGTCCCCGGGATTCCACGGCTCGATTGCCCGGAACGCTTTTTCTTCCTTCAGCATCTCGCGAGCTCTCTCGGCGGCTCTGTGGGCCACGACGAGAGCCTCCAGAAGGGAATTGCTGGCAAGCCTGTTCGCCCCGTGCAAGCCCGTGCATGCCACCTCCCCAATCGCCAAGAGATTTCGGATGCTCGATTCGCCGAACAGGTTCGTCTTCACCCCGCCGCAACTGTAATGAGCCGCAGGAACCACAGGGATCGGCTCCTTCTCCATGTCAATCCCCAGCGAGAGGCACTTCTCGTAGATGTTCGGAAATCTATGCTTCATGAAGCCGCGGGGCTTGCCGGTCGTTCCGGGAGCGGCGTCGAGATAGACGCATTCATCGCCGGATTTTTTCATCTCGTTGTCAATGGCGCGACCAACGACGTCCCTCGGGGCGAGGGACTTCAGCTCGTGGTACTTGTCCATGAAAGCCTTTCCCCGGCTATCTATCAGGACGGCCCCCTCTCCTCTGACGGCTTCCGAAATTAGGAAAGAGTTTGCCATGGGGTGATAGAGGGCGGTCGGGTGGAACTGTATGAATTCCATATTTGCGATTTTTGCCCCTGCCCGGTAAGCCATCGCCACTCCGTCTCCGGTGGCGATGTCGGGGTTGGTGGTGTGGAGATAGACGCGTCCCACCCCTCCGGTGGCAAGGACCGTTATTTTCGTCGAACAGGGGATAATCTTGCCACTTTCCTTCTCGAGGATGTACGCGCCGATGCATTTGTTCTCACCGCGCTCGACGACAAGATTTACCGCTATCTGCTTTTCGTAGACGGTCACGTTCTTTTTGGCTGCCACCGCTTGAAGGAGAGCGGCTTCGACGGCCCTCCCGGTGAGGTCTTGGGCGTGGACTACCCGGCGGTGAGTGTGCCCTCCCTCCCGGCCAAGGTGAAATGAGCCGTTCTTTTCGCGGGAGAAGACAACCCCCAGTTCAGCCAGCTCCCTGACCCTTTCCGGTCCTTCGGAGACGATTTCTCTGACGACTTTCTCGTCGCAGAGGCCGTCGCCGGCTCTCAGGGTGTCGGCGACATGCGACTCGAAGGAGTCGCCTTCGGAGAAAACGCAGGCAATCCCTCCCTGGGCATAGTTGGTGTTCGACTCGGCCTTCTCCTTCTTGGTGACGACGGTGACCGAGGCGTAGGCGCTCGCTTTCAACGCGAAGCTCAGCCCCGCCATGCCACTCCCCAGAACCAGAATGTCTGTTTCAATCACAGCCTTATCCCTCTCAAGTCACGCAGACAATACCGAATGGAATTGCCGGGGTCCTTCTGCGAAAACCATATCAATCCTACTCGATGCAGCGCACTTTGTCATGCTCGAAGTCTCGAATCTTTCTATCGCCCGCGAACGGCGAAGCACGTCCATAGCACGTCGAGCAGAGTGCGGGGCTCGATGTGACGAAAGTGAAGGAAAGGCGAAAATTTGCTTGACAGGGCGCTCGAGCCAATGAGATGCTTGCGGCGAATGTTGGCAGTCGGCCAGATATGGGGCGGCGCGTGCCCCAACAGTGTCCGAGGGCGCCGTCCATCTTTGAGGCACGCCCTCGGGGCGCTGGGACAAGCGAGGGGCTTATGGGCGAAGCTCGCAAGATAAGAGACCCGGTACACGGTTTCGTTTCTTTGAACGACAAGGAGGCGGAGGTGGTTGGGACGCGTGTGTTTCAGCGCCTGAGGGGGGTGCGGCAGCTTGCCCTCGCAAGCCTGGCTTACCCCGGTGCGCTGCATACGCGCTTTGAGCACTCCCTCGGTGTTTGTCATATCGCCCACTCGATGGCGGAGGCCCTGGGCCTTGGCGAGGATGAGAAGCGCCTTGTGGGGTTGGCCGCCCTTCTGCACGATGTGGGGCATGGACCCTTTTCTCACGTTTCGGAGGCGGCCCTCGAGCTGTATGCCAACCGTAGCAAGGTCGGCCAGCGCCGCACGGGGGCGGGGCGCATTCACGAGCGCATCACCGCCGACCTCGTCTCCGCCGACGAGGATCTCAAACGTGTTGTTGGCGCGAGCGACTGCGAGAAGATCCGCGACCTGCTATCCGAGGGCTACGGGGAACCGGTGCTGCGGGCGATCGTCTCAGGCCCCGCGGACGCCGACAAGCAAGACTATCTCCTGAGGGACAGTCACTTCTGTGGAGTGAAATACGGTATCTTCGACATGGACCAGCTCCACCGTCAGCTTCGGGTGGTCGAGGATCCGGCCTCCGGCGATAGGCAGTTAGCGATCTCCAGCGGGGGGGTTCACGCATTGGAGCAATTCGTGCTCGCCAGGTACTATCTGGCGAACCAGGTCTACCGGCACCGCGTTCGCCTGATTACGGACCAAATGCTGATCCGTGCTATAAGGCTGGGCATCGAGGCCGACAAGATTAAGGAGCTTGGGAAGCTCTACGCGTATGATGGGAGCCAGGAGTTCCTGCATAACTATGTGGATTGGGATGATGCTCGCTTCCTACTGACGTTCGGAGACCAAAAGTTTGACGGTAAGTACTGCTTCCACCTGCTGCGACGTCTTAGGGAGCGGAGATTACTGAAGCAGGTTTACGAGGGGCGAGTGAGGGACCTTCCAGAGGGTTGCCGCGATCCTCTAAGCCGAGTATGCGAACCCGACCGCAGAGAGCAGCGGGACGGCGTTGAGGAGGCTCTATCGGAGGAGATCGCCCTGGCCGCGGGTGAAAAGTTGGACCCGAAGCTTGTCATAATACATGTGTATACGATAAAGTCCATGCGCGAAGAGCTGAGGGGCGATGAGGCGCCTGTCATCATTGACGGGCGTCCACAGCCGAAGACCTTCGAGGAAGTGTCGGCTCTGTTCCGCTCCATAAGCGAGGGTGTCAGCGAGGCGTTCGTGGAGGTGTATGCTCCGACCTCGTATGCAACGCCTAGAGAAAAACGGACGTTTCTGAACAAACTACACGAACCCATTACCAAAGCTTTGAGCGACTTCTTTAAGGAAAGGGGGGCCGAAGATGGAAACACGTGATTTTCTGGTGCTGGCGTACGCTGCCTTTGGTTCCCAGGTGCGCGGCAAAACGAAACTGCAGAAAATGGTTTACTTCCTGGGGGTAATGCTTGGGAGGGTGAGGGAGCTCGGCTACGTGGCCCATTATTATGGCCCTTATTCCCCCGCCGTTGCCGACGCAAACGCGGAGTTGAAAGCCTTGGGCTATCTTGACGAATTCCCCGCGGGCGGAGGCGGTGTCAGTCCCGGCGGGTTCGAGGTGGTTCGCTACGACTACAGGCTTAATGACGCGGGCTGTCGCCTCGCCGAGCGCAAAAAGGATGAGTGGCCCGACGACTGGAGTAGAATTCAGGAAAAGGCCCACGTTATCGCCCGAGCGGGCGACTGCGACTACATGGAGCTGTCTGTCGCCGCCAAGGCCTACTACATTCTGACTGAACATGGCCGCAAGGCGACGCTGGAGGCTATCAGGGAAATGGCACAGGGTTTCGGCTGGGAAATCGGGAAGCAGGAGCTCGATAGGGCCGTCGCCTTTCTGCAATCGCTGGGCCTCGTGACCGTATCGTGACCCCGGTGGCCCAGGTTTGGTTCCGCGAGACTATCGGCAAGCCTGGCGGAACAGGCGAGGAAAAATTCGGAAAAAAAGAAGTTGACACGGGCCGGTTCTCTTTGTATTTTAATTTTGCAGAAGCGAAGAATTGGGAGAATGACGCTTGATGTGAAGCGAACATGCCCATAATTGAGGCGTTCAAGGATTCCGACCTGTTCGGTCAGGCGATTCTCTTGATTCTCTTCTTCCTCTCGATTCTCGCCTGGTCAATTATCCTTCGAAAGCTTTTCGTCCTTCGTTCCGCTAAGGCCGCTTCGAGGAGTTTTCGTGCGGTTTATCGAAAGCACCGCTCCGACCCACTATCGCTTGCTTCCGGTGAAACCTCCTTTCAAGGAAGTCCATTTCACGAGCTGTGCGACGAGGCTCTTTCCTCCCTGACCGACAATCTCAAGGAAGTCCACGTCGGAAACCCCAGGACCACAGTCAAGAAGGAAATCAGCCGGTCCGGTCTGGAAGTGATAGAGAGAACCCTTGACCAGAAAATCACTTCTGAAACGATTAAGCTCGAGAAGAACCTCGGTCTTCTGGCGACGGCTGCGAGTGTAAGCCCGTTTCTCGGTCTGCTGGGGACGGTTTGGGGATTGCTCGTCGCGTTTCAAGAAATGGCCGTGCATCAGTCAGCAAGATTGAGCGTGGTCTCCACGGGCATCGCCGAGGCGCTCGTTACAACGGTCGTGGGGCTAATGGTGGCCATTCCTTCGCTTGTTATGTACAACTACATGGCCAGCAGCATAAAGAAGTTTGAGACGGAAATGGAGGGTTTCGCTTCCGAGCTGCTCGGGGATATAGAAAAGAAATACGTCGCCGCGTAGGAGCGAACGGCTCACTTCTCGTCGGCGCTCCGGCGGTGGATAAGGCAAGGCGTAAATTTCGCACCAGGAGGTTGGCATGAGGCCTTTCAAATCGACCCGTGAGAAGCCGACGCTCAACAGTCAAATAAACGTCACCAACCTCGTTGACGTGGCTCTGACGGTCCTGACCATGTTCATACTGGTAGCCCCGCTGATTGAGAGCGGCATACCGGTCGACCTCCCGGAGGCCTCTTCCAGCAAAATGGACTTCCGCGACACCGTAAACGTCAAGGTTACCAGGGACGGCACAGTCTATCTGAACGAGGTGAAAGTCGGACTGACGGAGTTGTACAATAAGCTCCGTCCTCTGGCGGCGGCGAATCCAAAGCTGCCGGTCAACGTTTTTGGAGACGCAAAGGTGGTTTATCAAGACCTGGTTTCCGTCCTGGATTCCGTTCGCCGGGCAGGGGTTGTCAATATCGGCCTGGCGACAGAAGTGAAGGTCAAAAGGTGAATCGTTCGCTCTCCTTTTCCATATCGTTCGTCGCTCACGTGACCTGCGTGGCATTTCTGATGTTCATGGGGAAAAACGCTGAAGAAAAGCCAGTGGTTCTGGAAGTATGTCGCGTCTCCCTTTTCGCCCCGGGACCGCTTTCCGCTTCGCCGCCCGGTCCTTCTGAGAAAGGCGCCGCCGAGCGCGCTCCGGTCGCAAGAGCAAGGCCAGCGCCAAAGCCGGTATTCTTCACCACAACCGCTACCCGGCAAAAGCCCAGGCGGCAGGAACCCCCTTCGGATTTCACGGAAATCGCAAAATTGGAAAGAGAAATGGAACCGCCTCCCCGACCGGCCCGCGGAGTGGCCGCTACCGGAAGGCTATCCGTTTCGGCGGGGGGGACTCTTTCCTCTTCGACGGGCGGGAGTTTTTCGTACGACGCTCTCATAGCCGCAGTCATCAGGAACAACTGGGTCAGGCCGTCGCGGAGCGTGGTGGGGGATGACCCGCCATCCGTCTCCGTTGCCATCAGGATTGCCATTGATGGCAGGATCACCCAAAGCCGGGTCGCCCGCAGCTCCGGAATCGCCTTGCTGGATGCCTCCGCCGTGAAGGCAATTGAAAGGTCCAATCCTCTCCCCATAGGGTTGCCGGCGGATATTGCCTCGCGGTACTACGACGTGACGATTGTCTTTCGCATAACGGAGGAGGCGTGAGGTGGAACCGTCATCTTTTGAGGTCGCCAAATGAAAAACCCAAGCCCTATGACGGCTGCAACCCGCCTGAGGCGTGGTGGAGGTCGGAAAAGGAGTGAAGGGACTCTCCCGGCCCGGGCTTTTTCCCACGTCTCCCTGTCGGAGCGTCGGCCGAGAGGGCTTACTTTTCTGGACGGGATTAACAGGATTATTGGGAGCTTCGTGCGCCGGACGGGCCGCATCTTCTCCATCCTGTTCATCCTGTCAAGGGGTCCAGGGTGCCTTCGTGCCTTTGTGCCTTTGTGGTTACAGTCCCCTGCGACGGCACATCTCAACCACCAAGACACCAAGACAGTAAGACTGTCAGGGAAATCTTCTCTGGCGGTGCTCCTTGCGGTGTGCCCGTGGCTGGCGCTGGGAGCACAACATGAAATTGTAATCACTGGTGAAGCCCTCCAGAAAACGCGGGTGGCAATTGTTGGCTTCACCCGGTCCGGGAAGCCCGACGACGCCCCCCTCACCAAGACACTTAGCGAGACACTCAAGTTCGACCTCGACCACTCCGGTTTTTTCACCATTGTGCCGGATAAAAAGGACGCCGAAATCCTCGTGAGAGCGAACTACGCCGTCTCGGGCGGTGAAATGGCAGCAGAATGTTCCGTCTACGACGCGGCGACCGGGAATGGCCGTTTCGCACGGCGGCTCGGCGGTGAAGTGAGCCTGGCGAGGCGGTTGGTGCATCGCATGGCCGACCTCATTGTCAAAGAAATGACGGGAGTTGACGGCATTGCTTCGACCAAGATTGTTCTCGTGGCAGAAGGCGGCGCGAAATCAAAAAATCTCTTCATGGTAGATTACGACGGAGAGAACATCGTCCAGTTGACCCGCGACAAAACCCTTTCACTGGCCCCGCGTTGGTCACCGGACGGGAAGATGATTTACTACACTTCTTATCTCTTCGGGTATCCTCGCGTTTGTTCAATAGAGCTTTCGACGGGTAAAAGGCGCGTGGTAAGCGCGTATCCCGGGCTGAACGCCTTCCCGGCGATTTCTCCCGACGGGAAAGAAATGGTTTTGACGTTGAGCAAGGACGGCTGCGTTGAGATTTATGGCGCCGCACTCGACGGCGGTAGCCCACGCCGGCTGACAAGGAGCCGCGGCGGCATCGCCTCGTCTCCTTGCTGGTCACCAAACGGCACGGAAGTCGCTTTTGTCTCCAACCGCGGAGGCGGAGCACAGATTTACGTCATGAACCCCGACGGCAGCAACGTCCGGCGGCTTCTTTCCGGCTTCAGCTATGTTACATCGCTCGACTGGTCACCGAGAGGCAATAAGATTGCCTTCTCTACAATGTATCGCGGCAACTTGCAGATTTTTGTCTTCAACCCCGACCGGCGCACGGTCAAGCAGGTTACATTTGGCGCGGCAAATCACGAAAATCCGTCGTTCGCCCCGAACGGCATACACATCGTTTACGTCGCGACAAAAGGATATGAGTCCGACCTTTATATCGTGGACACAAATGACCCTGAGCCGAGACCATATCGTTTGACCTCGCTCGAGGGGAATGAGACTTATCCGGCTTGGTCGCCGGTCGGGTTTTAACGGCGTCGCGCGGTCAGGCCGTCCGTATATCGAAGAAGAGAAAAGGTGCACAAGTCGCACAACGAGCAACAAAGATAAGGAGGGAGGATGATGAGAACGTACGCTTCATTCTTTGTGGCGGCCGTGTTGGTACTCGGGCTGGTGGTGTGTCCGGGGTGCAAGAAGAAAGAGGTCACCACCCCGGCCCCTCCAACGGAGGTCGTCACGCCGCCGGGCGAGGCGGTGGAGCTTGTTTTGCCTGAGCCGCCTCCTATCACGGAGTTCCGTGAGCCGGAAAACAAGGAGGTCTTTCAGGACATCCACTTCGACTTCGACCGCTCTGAGATCAAGCCAGTTGATCGGCCGACCCTGGAGCGCGTCGCCGAGTACATGAAAGCCAATCCGGACATTTTCCTTCTGGCCGAGGGGCATTGTGACGAGAGAGGCACCAACGAGTACAATCTCGCCCTCGGCGAGAGGAGGGCCCTCAGCACGCGCGCATTCCTTGCAGGTCTGGGTGTCCAGGAGAGCAGGATGGTTACGGTCACCTACGGCGAGGAAGACCCGGTTGACCCCGGACACAACGAGGAGGCGTGGGCGAAGAACCGCCGGGCGCATTTCAAGATTGCAAGCAAGGCCAAGGAGGCCACCCAGTAACACCGCTTTAGCGGAGGGCCGCTCGAGTGGGGGAGATTGACGCGCGCGCCGGGAGGGAGGCCATTCCCTTCCGAGAAGGATAGCGCTTTCCTTCCGAAGGCGGGGCACAGGCCCAGCGAAAAGAGGAGGAACCCGTCAAGCGATGGATGCTGTGCTGAATTCTTCGGGCCGACGGTCAGGGACCTGCCTCCTGACGAAGGTTATGGCTGCATTACTGGTCTGTTTTTGCCTGGCGGGGTGCAGCATTGACCCTTTCGGGACAAAGCAGGAGGTTCGGGAAGTATTGACCACCACCGGCGAGGATATTAAGGTCATACGGGTTGACCTGCAGAGGATGCAGGAAGAAGTCAACAACCTCTCCGTGCGGCTCGACAGGTACTCCGCTGTCCAGGAGCGGGAGCTTGCTTCTCTGAAAGGGGCTTTAGGTAGCTTCGACGGCCGATTGGGGCAGGCCAACACCTCCCTTCTTGCGGAGGTTGACAGGAGAATCGCCGAACTGGACGCAAAGAGAGTCGCCGATAAGAACCAGCTCGTGGCAAAGGTCAACTCACTCGTTGACGAGGTCAACGCCCTCTCGCGGAGAATTCGCACGGCCTCGGCATCTCCCCCCGCTGGCAGCGAGACCGTCGCTCAAAAGGGCTTCTACTACACCGTCGAGGAAAGGGATACCCTGTGGGGGATCGCAAGCAAGTTCAGGGAATACGGGGTCACAGTTGAGGCAATCCGGAAGGCGAACAATATGGCCTCAGCCGACAGCCGGATTGTCTCGGGCCAGAAACTGTTCATTCCCGTCAAGGAATAGGTTCCCCGTCCCTCCGTGGTCGTGATTAATCGCGGTCTCTTCAGGTGCGCGGCGCGCCTTCGGCACGCCCAATCCGAAACACGCTTGGAACGCGCGCGAAGAGACCGACAAGAACGGGACGGGCTAACAGCGTGGACAGGTGATTCTGTCGGTCCTATGCGCGGTGTCGGCCGGGCCTCAAACCATATAGCGCGGTTCTCGGACCGGGGTAGCTGGGCGGTATTCGCATGGCCGTGGATGTCGGCACCGCGCCGTGGGAATGTTTAGTCCCGTAAGAGCTTGCCCGCCACGGAAACGGCGATCCCCGCCATCGTCATGACAACGCTGCCGACCACAATCGAAACGAGACCTTTGCCGACGCTCTGCTCTGACGCTTCCTTGGCGGCGCCGCGGATGGCCATGAAGGCCCCCACCGCGAAGATGGTCAAGCTGAAGAGCATGGCAACGAGTTGAAAGATCCCACCCCCGGGGCTACGCCGCCTGGGGCCGGGAACCAGCGGGGGGCCTGGGCCGCCCGGTTGGTCACTCGCGCTCATGATTCGCTCCTTTCTTTGCACTGATAAGCTGAAAGGTAAAAATCCGACTTGCGAACGCCTCCTGACGGAAGCGCGGTTTCACGGAGACACAAACCGGTGGGATGTGGGGTGATTCAAAATAATGCACCGTTGACCTTTTACGGTACATTTACCCCCCGAGGGTTAATAGGTAACCACGGACTGCTATGCCGTGAAGAACGGCCGGAGCCCCTTCGGGAAAACTTCCTGTTCCTCCCGTAAAACCTCTCTCTTTTCCGAATCGGGATAACTGCATCGAAAACTTTACCAGAAAGTTGCCATAAATGTCAGGAGAATGTCAAGTGTTTTTTTTCGCCTTTTTTCTGCGTAAAGCGCTAGCAGAAGCAGGCTCTCGTAGAGGCGGCAAGGTCGCGCCTCGTCGAGAGCACCGGCGCAAACCTCAGGGGTTCTGGCGCATGAGAACGCAGATTGCCGCGCGAGGTTCTCCTTCATCGCCAGCGATGCGAAGGCTGGATAAGCGAACTGGCGTATGGCCGGGCGGGAACAGGAACGCCGTTGTGGCAATTGACCTTGCCTGAAGCTGTTCGGGCGGGGCACTCCTGTCGGGAAGCTCAAATGCTGAGATGTACCACCCGCGATTGTCTTTCCAGAGAGAAAGCAGCTCCACCTCGCCGTCAATATCCGTCACATCCAGGTCAACGAAGGGGAAACTGCTGCCCAGATATATGGAGACAACCTCATCGTGGGACTCGTCGTTGGTGCCAGCCACGTCATGAACGTCAAAGAAATACTGGCCCCCCGGAGTTAACCTGACGGCGCCGACTTCATCAATTCCGTCGGCGTCGTAGTCCAGTCCAATCGCCGCAAGGATGTTGTCTCCGCCCGCAGTACGGAAAGGATGTCTCAGCAGCATCGCGGGGGCATCATCTTCCGTGAAGCCGAATGGAACCGGCGAATCGTAAACGTACAAAGCGCAGGTGCCGTCACTTTCCGCCTTCAGGGCACCGATCTCGTGCCATCCATCGCCGTCAATGTCAAGGGCTGTGAGGTCTATGTTATCTCCGCCGGGAATGGACCACTCATCGTAAGATAACAGTTCGGGACTGGAGTTATCCGAGGACGCCGCACGGAAAACGAAAAATCCTAACCGCCCATCCTTTTCCTGTAGGATTCCGACTTCATCGTATCCATCGTGGTCCACATCAAGCCGTGTCAGAAGGAATATTCTCTGGAGTTCCGGGGAGGAAGCGTACTCGGCAACAGCCCTCTCCGCCAGGAGGTAGCCATCCCCGGAGGAGAGCGAGTAGGTGATAACCCTCGACGCGCCCCCGGGGTATACGAGCTTGATGATCAACCGCTCTTCCTCGCTGATGAGCCTCTTCTTTGTTTCGCCCGGCACAATCACCGGAAACATGGTGACGTTCGTGGAGGTGACGGAGTGGCCCAATCCGAGGGCGTGGCCAACCTCATGCGTTGTCACATTCTGCACGTCCAGGGCCCGGGGGCTGCCGTCGGTCGCCCAGACGAAATCTTCTCCATTGAGAAGAATATCAGCCTCCACGATTCTGCCGTCGGCAGGGGAAACCCACAGAATGGCGAAGGCGACGGTATCCCTTCCATAGCGCCATCCTTCCCTGACCCACGTCACGACGTTCTCCCCGTCGTCGTAAGCTCCCCTTTTAGCAGTCGTGCCCCCGTATTGGAACCTGAGGAAGGTGCCAGGAATCCTCTCCCAGCTCATGAAGGAGCGAATCATCGCCCCTGCTCCTTCCGGCCAGGCTGCCGCATCTCCGGCATTTACGTAATATACAATCGGCATGCTGCTTCGGTCCCAAGCCAGCAGCTCCGCCGCGAAAACGTGCCCAAGCCCCATCTGGCTTGCTGCTATCGCCGCCGCAATAGATGCTTTCAAATGCTTCCGTTGGATCATGTCACTCTAACTATCCCGAATCGGTTTTCCTATCACCCTGACACCCCATTCCCTCGCCTGAGGCGCGGTCCTTCCGGACAATATCTATGATTTTTTCCACGACTCCTTCCAGGGGAAGCCAGGATGTGTCTATCTGATATTTCACCCTCGCGTAAAAGGGCGCCCGATGCCGAAGAAGGGCTTTTATCTTTCCCAGAGGGTCATCCGTCATCAACAACGGCCTGTGCGACTCCTTTCTCACCCGCTCATAAGTTCTTTCCGGAGAGGCTGTCAAGCAGATTCCCGTCCCCGAAGACTGCAACGAACGCACATTGTCCGGATTGAGCACAACGCCCCCTCCGGTGGCTATGACCAGACCCTCCTTCGCCGAGAAGCCCCTCGCCACCTCCGCCTCGACCTGTCGAAAGTAGTCTTCCCCTTTCTGGGCAAAAATCTCGGAGATGCTACAGCCCTCTTTTTCCTCTATAACATCGTCCATGTCAACGAATTTCATATTCAGCCTGCGGGCAACTTCTTTCCCGGCTGCCGTTTTGCCGGTGCCCATGAAGCCAAACAGAACGATGTTCTTCATCACCTTCCCGCCGGGCTCCCGCGAACCGGGGCCGCTCGACGCATTTTCTCACTTTCTTTTTAACCGCCAATTGCCGAAAATAGTTTAGCATTTTGTCCATTTCCGGGCAACGGTCGGGAACGCGCGCAGGAGTCAGCACCCGTCCCCTGTGGGGAAGAGCGCCACCATGAGTTCGCCGGGGGCCTTGGACAGAGGCAGAACCGTGCCAGAAAGGGGCCGGCGGTCCCGTCCTCAGGAGTTTCGTTCGCAGCGGGCGTCGTGGAGGCCGTGGCCGTCGAGTTTTCGCCCCGCCTCAGGCGGCGAGGTGCTCCTATTCACGCCAGCGGATGAGCTACATGCGCAAACACGCTTTTGAGGAAATCGTCGAGGAGGCTCTGATGTCGCTGCCGGAGGAGTTCTCGCGCAAGCTCGAGAACGTGGATGTGGTTATTGAGGAAGAGCCTTCGGAAGATGTCCTGCGGGAGCTTGGTCTCTCGCGAGGCTCGCTGCTCGGCCTGTACCATGGGGTTCCGCTGAGGAGAAAAAGCGTCTGGACTCCTCCCATACTTCCGGGGAAAATCTCGATTTACAGGAAGCCCATCGTCTCCGTGTCGCGGACGAGGGAAGAGATGCGCCAGCGGATTCGCCAGGTGGTCATCCACGAAATCGGCCACCATTTCGGGCTGACCGATCAGGATATGCGCCCTTCGGAGCAGAGGCCGGCTGGCGGAAAGAGGGCTCGACTTCGCATCAAAAAGCTCGTGAAAGGGCACGGAAGGAAACAGCCGTGAGCTCTGGCGCAGGGAAATGGTATGCGAACGGACTGAGGTTTGAATGCCAGAGGTGCGGCCTGTGCTGCACCGGTGAGCCGGGCTACGTGTGGGTAACGCCAGCAGAAGCAGGAAAAATAGCGGAGTTTTTGGCTTTATCCCGCAGCGAATTCGCGAGCAGATACCTCAGGAACGCTGGCAGCTTTGACAGCCTCCTCGAGCTGCCCGACGGGCGATGCGTTTTCTACGGCGACAAAACCTGCGCCATTTATCCGGCGAGACCCGTTCAGTGCCGCACTTTCCCTTTCTGGGAATCAATCGTCCTTTCGCAAGAGTCCTGGAGGCGCTGCGGGGAGAAGTGCCCCGGAATCGGGAAGGGAAGACTTTACTCAGCCGCAGAGGTCGGCGAGATTCTTCGCATGTCATGCATCGAATACCGGCGCCCCGAATTTCATCCGCGGTGGCGAAACGGATAGGTCCCGCGCCCTTTGAGGCGCCGGCGGAGGGCATTGCAGTTCTATACCGGACGCCGTGTCAGCGGCCATATTGCCCGGTGGACAAACGGGCCGCGCGGAACGTCTCACGGGAAAGGGGATCATTCATTTTGTTCATGGGGCCTATGTAGGCTGGTCGTCGTCCCGGTTCATGCGGAGGTGTGTGGCAAGGATGGAGTGCGATGATGTCCTGGTGCCCGTCGGGCAGGAGGCCAAAATCACCGCCCGGCTTGGCCTGACCCCGGTCTGGGCGGGGCTCAGGATGCGTTTCAAGTTCAGGGGGATGCTCGTTACCTTCTGCGTTGACGGAAGGGAGGTTGGCCGCGCGACATCGCGCGGCTGGCTCGGCCGCTCTAAGATAACCTTCACTCCGCCTCTCGAAAAGGAGTATTGCGTGGTAGCAACGTACCGAAGTGGTGCCACCTCGCGGACAGCCTCCGCCCGGGCCACCATCTTCTCCCGGAGCACTGAGAGAAAGGCCATTGTCCTCGACATTGACCGGACACTCTCCGCAAGCTCCACGTTCGGCTCAATTTTCCGAAGGAACAAAAGGATTCCCCCTCTAAAGGACGCGGTGGACGTTACGAACGCCCTCGCCCGCAGCTACGACCTGATCATCGTCACTGGCAGGAAGTCTTACCTGCGACGGAAGACCAAGAGGTGGCTCGCCGAAAAAGGCTTTCCGCGAACGCCGGTCTATTTTTCCTCTTTCTTCAAAAGCCCGTTGAGCCACCAGCGGTTCAAGACAGAGCTTATCCGCCGGCTAAGAACCACCTGGACGAATATAGCCATCGGGATAGGCGACACGGACTCCGACGCCATGGCGTACCTTGAAAACGGCCTGACCGCTATCATATTGCGTCAGAAAGGCCGCTGTCCGCCCCCTGCGAGGGGAACGCTTCGACCAGGGGTCATCATGGTCAGCAGTTGGAGGGAGATTCGCAGGATTCTCCTTAGTGACCCTTGCGGTGGCGAACCCCTGCGAGGGGAACGCTTCGAAGAAGGGGAATAAAACGCAGAGACGCGAAAGCGCAGAACATGGTTTTCTCTGCGCCTCTGCGTCTTTGGCTTGCCGAGTCTTCCCCGTGCAACCGGGCGTGGGTTTGGCCCCGCGGACCCCTGCGAGGGGAGCGGTTCGATTAGCGCTGCTGGCACTGGGCCGAGGCACACCCCGCTGGAGGCGGGGTTGCTTTGGCAATTCGAGGCTCCATGGGAAAGCGTAGGGTCCGCCCCGTGGCCGGGAGGTGTTTCCCATAGCTAACCTTCTGCGATTGCACCCCCGGAAAGAGGGGTCCGGGGTGCCTTCGTGCCTTTGTGGTTACAGTCCGCTGCGATTGCACATCTCAACCACCAAGCCGCCAAGACAGTAAGACTGTCTGCGAAGAGGTTTGACACTCCACTCTGTTCCTGGCAATATTCAGGTCTGAGACCATGGCCGGCGTGCCAAGGCGCGCCTTGACAGGAGGGCCGGACAGGCAGTAGGATAGTGTCACAGAACGTGTGGCTTCTAAGCAGGATTTCGCCACGACTCGAACTCCGCGAAGAGAGCTGCGCTCTTTTGAAGGGAATGACGACCATTGCCTAAGAGAACATACCAACCGTCAAACATTAGCAGGCATCGCACCCACGGGTTCAGAAAAAGGATGAGAACTCGCTGGGGCCGCGAGATAATCAATCGCAGGAGGCGGAAAGGAAGAAAACGCCTGGCCGTTTAGCGGTGCGAAGATTCACCTTCTCTCGCTCGGAAAGGCTTCGGAAAACGGCGGATTTCGACCGCGCCTATTCTGAGGGGAAGAGGATTGCTGGTTCGTATGCTGTCCTGTTCTTTTGCCCCTCTCCCTCGGGAAGGACCAGGCTGGGGCTGAGTGTCAGCAAGAAGATTGGGAAAGCGGTTGCGCGAAATCGGGTCAAGAGGCTGCTGCGCGAGGTTTTTCGCCTCGATAAGCACAAGGTTAAGAAGGGCTATGATATACTCCTTGTCGCCAGAGAAGGTGTCGCTGGGTTGAGCTTTCGGCAGGTTGAGGAAGTTGTCATAGAGCTGTTCCGCAGGGGTGGGCTGCTTGCAGAGGGAGACTGCGTCGCCTCGCGGGACCAACCCGGCTGACGGCGGCGCTGAGGAGCGTTGTGCGGTCACGGCCGGGGACGCTTTTTTGACGGGATGAAACCCGGCCGCAGGCGGGGTGGGCGTTGCGAAAACGCTGACAATCGTGTCAGTCCGGTCCGGCGAAGTGGGCGTGGAGGTGGCTCGGACCGAACTGGTTCGGTTCCGCTGAGGGCGCGACGGAGACGCTGGTCCTATGTGAGGAGCGGATGAAGATTCTTCTGATTCTTTTGATAAGGGCTTATCAGCGCCTGGTTTCTCCGCTCTTGCGGCCAGCTTGCCGTTTTTTTCCAACGTGCTCGGAGTACATGATTCAGTCCATCGAAAAGAAGGGGGTATTGCGCGGCCTTGTGAAGGGAATCTGGCGAATTGTGAGGTGCAATCCGCTTTTTCCCGGCGGATATGATCCAGTGGAATAGGGAAGCGAAATGCTAAGGCGCTACATCCTTTTCATCGTTCTGAGTTTTGCCGTTTTCTGGGTATATGCGCTGTTGTTCCCGCCCCGCCCACCTGTGAAGCGACCTGCGACCGAAGGTCCCGTAAAGGAAGGCGAGGCTCCTGCAATCACCGGGAAGGAGGAACCGTCCCCGGAAAAGCCGCCGGAAGGGGAGAAAATCGAGCCGGCCCCACCCATCCAGAAGCCCACCGTTACACAAGAGCAACTTCAGAACGAGGAACAAGTCTGGCTCCAGAACGATTATTGTCGAATGGCGTTGACCCGCTACGGCGCCGCGGTGCGCGAGGTTTTGCTGTACAGCACCCGCACAAACAAGGAAGTGGTGATCCAGGGGGAACAACCCGTCGAAATCCCCGGCGCAGCGCTGCCTGAAGAGCCGGTTAACAGGTTGAGGGCGAATCCTCTGGTCATAACTTCGCTGAATGGCGAGGGTCTCGACCTTTCAACGTATCCTTTCGAGTTGGATGAGAAGACCAGAACACCGCGAACAGCCGTCTACAGGCTAACGCTGGATCGGGACCTCAAGGCTACCGAGCCCGGTCCGAACGCAGCGCTGGCGGTGACTAAATCTCTGGAGCTTGCGGAGAGCGGTTATCTCCTGAAGATGGACTTGCTTTTCGAGAACTTGCAGCCGGAAAAGTCTTTTCGCGTTGCGGCCCACCAGGTGAAGGTCGGGACAGTTTTCCCCCTCGACGCGCGGGCGGGATACAGGGACATCAATTTCGTAGTTCTCGGCGGCGCCAGGGCCAGAAAGCTCTCATCCAATCCCAAGAAGACCTCCAGCGAGTCGTTCGACTTCATGTACTGGGCATCCGCTGGCAATAAGTATTTCGCGTTGATCCTGTCGCCTGAGCAAAGGAGAAAAAAGTATAAGGTTGTCCCGGAAATCGGCCAGACCTCGGGGCGTTCTGAGTCCGCCACGAAGGGGTCCTCGAATGCGGGCAGTCAGTATTTCTCTCTCGGCGTCGGAGTTGAAGGGTTCGACCTCAAGCCCCGCGAAAAAGTCCTTCGCCGCTATTCATTCTACGCGGGGCCGAAGGAGTACGACCGGCTAAAGAGGCTGAGTCGCGGTCCTCAGTTTTCTGAGGACCCTCATCTTGAGAAGGTCATGCAGTTCGGCTGGTTTGGCTTTGTAAACATTCCACTACTGAAGGTTCTCAAAGGCTGCTACAAGGTCATCCCGAACTACGGAGTGGCGATAATATTTCTGACAATCCTGATAAAGCTGGTGCTTTACCCTCTCGACCAGAAAAGCTACAAGTCAATGAAGGAAATGCAGAAGCTCCAGCCTCTCATCGCGGAGCTGAAGAAGAAGTACAAGGACGACCCCCGCCGGGCCCAGATGGAGCAGATGAAGCTGTTCAAGGAGCATAAGGTTAATCCCTTCGGGGGGTGTCTTCCGATGCTGCTACAGATGCCTGTGCTTATCGCCATGTTCCAGATGCTTCGGTCAGCGGTTGAGTTGAGGAAGGCGCCCTTCGTCCTGTGGGTCAGAGACCTCTCCATGCCGGACGCGGTAGTGGACTTCAACGTGGAACTTCCGCTTCTTGGACATTTCACCCTGAACATCTTGCCGTTGATATTGATTTTGACCTTCATATTGCAGACGAAGATTTCCAGGGTGGGCTCGGGCGCCAGCCAGCAGGACCCTCAGCAGAGAATGATGGGGCACATGATGACCGTCTTTTTCGGCATCATCTTCTATAATATGCCTTCGGGTCTGACTCTTTACTTTGCCATCAGCACGATTCTCAGGTCGGTTCAGCAATACTTCGTCCAGAAGAGGAGTTGACCCAGCGGAGGTGCACCATGCTCCGGTCAAACGACCAGGTCACCCCGCCCGGAGGCGGGGCAAAAGACGCGGTTGCAGAGGAGCTTTTGAGGCGAATCTTGGAGGGCATCGGTGTCTCCGCTCAGATTGAGATTCGCAGGAGAGAGGGGGGGCTTGTCCTTTGCATAGAAGGATGCCCCGAAGCGGGAAGAGTCATCGGCAAGGACGGAAACGTCCTGCATCAAATTCAGTTTCTTCTCAATCTGATGCTGATGAAGAAGCTGAAGTCCCGCATGAACGTCGTGGTGGATGTCGGCGGGTACCGCGAGAGGCGGCGGAAAAAGCTCATTGACGAGGCGCGCGAGGCAGCCAGAAAGGCGAAACGCAGGGGTAAACCGGTCATTCTTGAGCCGATGCATGCCGCCGACAGGAGAATCGTTCACCTCGCCCTCAAAGACGACCCCGTCATCGAAACCGCAAGCGTCAACGAGGATAGGGAAACCGGCATGAAATGCGTGCGGGTCTCCCTCAAGCCGAAACCTCCTCCACCCTCGCTCGACGCAACGTAGCGGAGTTCATCCCTCAAAGGGCCCTTGCACCGCCTGCGGCCACGTTTTTGGTCGCGGGGAGGCTGAGCCGGGAAGTTCTTTCTCGACGAGCTTCATGCTGCAGACCGGGCACCTGCGGTCGGCCGGCTCCTTTCCGGGCTAAAACTGCGGATGCCCTGGCATCCCGCATGTCAGCACGATTTTGCTTGCCGGTTCGCTCACCCTTTTCTCAAGGTCCATCTCGCAGATGGAGCACTTTCCGGGCTGGTCGGCAACGACCCAGGGGCAAGCATCGGGCAAGCATAAGGCGGCCTGGCAGGGGGAAGGTAAATGTCCCCGAGGGGGATTTTCAGTCTGGCCGTGACGTACACGCCCGGCTTGGGGCGTTCATCCGGATTTGGCACCTCAACCAGGACTTTCACGGTCCGCGTCTCCGCCCGCAGGCAAGGATAAATGAAAGATTCCTTTCTGCTGAACGTCTCTCCCGGACAGGCGTCGCACAGCACTTCTACGTCCTGCCCGCGGCGAATCCACGGCAGCTCGTATTCGTAAACGTCTGCGACCATCCAGAGAGAGGAAAGGTCCGCGATTTTATAGAGGTTCTCTCCCGCTTTCACGTGCTGTCCCCCGTAGGCGTTCATCTCAATGACCGTTCCCCCTATTGGCGCGAAAAGCACAAGCTGCTTGAAAATGAAGGGAGAATACACGCATCCATTCTACAGACTTTTCTTGACATTACCTGCTGGACCGCGCGGTTCACATTTTCTGGGCCGCGGGGTATAATGTTGAAGGTTCGGTTCTAAGTTCAGCGATGCCGGCTGAGGCCGGAGGTGCGACGTGATTGACCGACAAGTCCTCGAAGACATTCCGAAGAGCCCCGGAGTTTATCTCATGAAAAGCGCCGGAGGGGAAATCATCTACATCGGCAAGGCCCTCAGTCTGCGAAGCCGCGTGCGGTCGTACTTTTCCGGCACTGACAGCCGTCATTCGGTTCCTTTCATAGCGGGGAAAACCGAAAGCATCGAGTGGCTCATCACCAACACCGAGAAAGAAGCGCTTATCCTTGAGAATAACCTCATCAAAATGCATCGTCCGCGATACAACATCGTCTGGCGGGATGACAAGACTTACATAAGTTTGCGCATCGACCCGACGGAGAAATTTCCCAGGACTTCCATCGTCAGGGTTCGCGGGAAGATAAAGGACAGAGCGCTCTATTTCGGCCCGTATTCTTCGGCGGCCTCAGTCAGGGAAACGCTGCGGCTTCTCAACAGGACATTTCCGCTGCGGACTTGCACCGATTCAAAGATGCGCTCCCACTCCGATCGCCCCTGCCTGCAATACCAGATCAAACGGTGCTGCGGGCCGTGCTGCAACCTCATCGGCGAGGAGGAGTACTCCCGGATCGTCCGCAGCGCTATCCTATTCCTCCAGGGCAAGAGCAGGGACCTTATTGATTCCCTCACGGAGGAGATGAGCCGCGCCGCCTCGGAGCTCAGATTCGAGGAAGCGGCAAAAATCCTCAACCAGATTCGCGCCATAGAAAGAACCGTTGAGAAGCAGAGAGTCGTCTCGGCTCAATCCATAGACAGGGACGTTTTCGGGCTTTCCCGCCAGGCCGATGAAGCCCAGGTATCCATCATGCATATCCGTGAGGGAAAACTCCTCGAAAGCTCCAGCTATGCCTTTTCCCGCGTCATGATTTCCGAAGAGGAAGTCATCTCTTCATTCATAAACCAGTTCTACAGTTCCGGCCGCCCCATTCCCGACGAGGTAATCCTTCCAGTTGAGATTCCCGAAAAGGATGCCTTCGAGGAAATGCTTTCAGAGAGAAGGGAAAAGAAGGTCGAGATTTTTTCGCCTCGAAGGGGGGAGAAGGGAAAACTCCTGGAGATGGCAAATAAGAACGCTGAAAGCGCCCTTGCCGCCCGAAAAGACGAGCAGGCAATCCTTGCCCAGACCCTCGCTCTCATCCAGAAGAAGCTTCGCCTCAAAAAAGTCCCCGCTCGCATCGAATGCTTCGACATATCGAACATAGGCGGCAACCTCGCCGTTGGCTCCATGGTCACCTTCACCGACGGGAAAAAAGACTCCTCCAATTACCGCCGATACAAAATCAAGACCGTCTCGCAAGCCGACGACTATGCTATGGTCGGCGAGGTTCTCACTCGAAGGCTACGCCGCGGAAAAGAAACCGGTGACCTTCCCGACCTCATGGTCATAGACGGCGGCAAGGGGCAGCTCAACGTCGCAAGAAAAGTGATGGAGGATTTGCAGATTGAAGGCGTTGACGTAATCAGCCTCGCTAAGGACAAAACAGAATGGCAGACGGTTAGGTCCCAGGGCGAAAAAATCTATTTGCCAAATGTCAAAGACCCGATTTTCCTGCGAGCTAATTCCCCCGTCCTTTTTCTGATTCAGCGCCTTCGGGACGAGGCCCACCGCTTCGCCATAACCTATCACAAATCTCTTCGAAAAAAGGCAGCCTTCCGTTCCGCCCTCGACCTTCTGCCCGGCATCGGCCCGAAGCGGAAGAAGCAACTCCTCAAACATTTCGGCAGCCTCAAGGGCATCAGAGAAGCCTCCCTCGACGAGCTAATCGCCGTCCCCGGCATGACCCGTCCCGCCGCAGAGACCGTCCACCAATATTTCAAGCGCGGAGGCGACCTTCCGCTCGACCAGGCTGGCGGACACGAAACCGAACCTCCGGAAGCTGAGGCCTCCGCGAGCGAGGAGCGCCCCCATTACCGCGGTTGAGGTGGTGAGTAGAACTGCGCGAGGGTGTGTCTCGCCTTTCCTGTAGGGCGACGCCCAGCCGTTCCTATGACAGGGAAATTCCCGATAAGCTGGGCCACACCGTCCCCCTATGCCGCGGGTGGGTGCCCCGACGTCTCTGTCCGTGGGTCAGCCGAGCCTGACAAGACTCTTCAAAAAGAAAGCCGGCGCGCGGGCAAGGCGGAAGCCAACCGCAGTGAACTGGTCGGTGGTACGGAAGGCAGTATGAGGTTCGGACAAGGGAAAGTCAAGCCAAAACTGAGGATACGAGTAATGCCTCAGTCTTGGGCGGAGGGCCAAAATTTTTTGCGTTTTCTTCATTTTTTTCTTGACATATTGTATTTTATATTGTATACATGAAACATGAATAAAAAGAAGGTGGGAAAGGATAGTGAG
>Ga0315312_1000269_pt1 | contig 73826 bp, 80 predicted proteins | sample TDP7_MG_FD_203629 | JGI IMG/M metagenome (GOLD analysis project Ga0315312, IMG submission 203629) | Freshwater sediment microbial communities from Lake Towuti, South Sulawesi, Indonesia - TDP7 | ecosystem: Environmental > Aquatic > Freshwater > Lake > Sediment | place: Indonesia: South Sulawesi...
AGTCTGTGGCCCGAAAGGGCCGCGTGGGTTCAAATCCCACACCCGGCGCCACACAATACACACCCGTCCCCCGTCAAGTCAACGGTGACGTCATCAGTTTTCTTTGGCAGTGCAGCAAGAATGGGTATCGGAGTTCGACCGTGGAAGGCTTCAGTAAGGCTTTGCGAGACATAGCGAAACACGTGGACATCAATTCGCCTGAAGACGTTAAGGAATACATTGCTAAGAAAAACGTCTCGGAGGGCAGGAAGGAGGTTATCGTCAACTGTTACGCCAACTATTGTCAGTGGAAGGGGTTAAAGTTCGGCAGGCCTCTTTACCGCCGCGTCAAGAAGCTTCCGTTTGTTCCATTAGAAGCCGAAATTGACGCTCTCATCGCTGATTTGCCAGGGAAAGTATCGGTTTTCAGTCAGCTGATTAAGGAGACTGGTGCCAGACCTGGAGAAGCATGGAATATCACGTGGACTGATGTTGATCCGCAGAGTAACACTGTTACGATTAATAGTCCAGAGAAGAATTCGAATCCAAGGGTGTTGAAGGTTTCAGCGTCGCTGATTTCGAGGCTTCTGTTGATGAAGCGGAAGACGCAGTGGATCTTCAAGTCAAATCCAAGCGCCAAGTTGAAGACGATAACGCGAAGGTTTGAGGTGAGAAGGAAGGTCATAGCGAATAAGCTTCAGAATTCAAGGATTTGTTTGATATCGTTTAAGTCATTGAGGCATTTCAAAGCCACTATGGAGTATCATAGGACAAAAGACATACTCTATGTCAAAGAGCTGTTAGGTCACGTGAGCATAACGAGCACGCTTGTCTACACGCATCTGGTGAACTTTGAAAGCGACGAGTGGACGTGCAAAGTCGCAAACAACCTTGAAGAAGCTGTAAAACTCGTTGAAGCAGGCTTCGAATACGTGACCGACATGGAAAGCATCAAGATTTTCAGAAAACGCAAGTAACACCTATTTTCAGTTGTTCAATGAGGTTAATGAAGTTCGGCCAGTGCTGGAGCTTTTTTAACAATAAGTGAGTCTTTTCTTAGAATAACTTGAAGAAAATCCCCTGCGCCTATGCTTAAAGCTTCAGCGTAGGGGGCGGGTATGGTCCTTACGATGCTGTCTCCATGTTTGAATGTCTTGACAATTCTATGTTTCATGTATGACTTCAACCTCTCTGGCCTGGGCGCTGAGTTCAGTTACAAGAACATAGTCGTCGCTTCGTTTTAGGTAATCCTTCACTGCCTCAAATCGTGCCGGGTCGTAACTGGTGATCAGCTCGTCCAACACGAAGAATGGGAAATCTTTAACATATGTTCGCTTTGCAGCAAGTAGCAGGGCGATGGCTATTGTTATGCGCTCACTCGCTGCGAGAGCGTAGCCAGTAGCACGATACAGAGAGAGTAAGAAACCCTCCAAGGGCTGGCTCCCGCCCACATAAACTCTCAGTAAACGCATAAAAAAAGAATTCGTTGAACATTCACTGCGCGGGGTCGAGGCTGGCTGCCTCTCTGGGAAAAATATGTGGGCTCTTTAAAGCAGACAAAAGTTTTTCTTTCAGTGATTTATTTTCAGCAATCGCAACGCCAAGGCTTACTGAACACATCTTTTTGATATTGTTGAAGCGTTAGGTCTCTTTGATTGTTTGGCACTTTTTCGGGAGGGTTAGTACCAGTATCAAGTCCCCAGAAACCTTCTCCCGGCTTGTTAGTATCTTTCCTCACTACAATTGCTGAAGGATAAACAGAAGGATCGGTGACTTGAGCTACTTGAGTGCTTACCTCTCCAACTATGTGACCAATAGTGCCTCGATTTATTTTTCTATGACCCTCACGTTTGAGCTGAACCATTAAATCACTATATGTAACAATTTGTCTATTTTGCGCTCTTTGCCGAATTATATCACAAGTGTCTCTGATGACCTTCGCACTTATCTGGATTTTTCCCATTCCATAACGGGGATTTATATCTTCCCAATCGCACATTTTCCTACCTCTACATAGTCTCAGATGCTGATTTAATAACACTTTGTATATTTGCGATTACCAAGAGAGCAATGTGCCAACCAGCTTTAGAAACTAACGTGGGTTTCGTAACGCATGCTATATTTCAATATTCCTAAATAAGCGTTTCACAAAAGAAAGAAAAAGAGATTAGCTGAGCACTTTGAGTCCAGCTTGGCGAGGTGCAAAGAATGTCTGAGAAAAAAGAACCTCCAGAACACAAAAAGTGGTTAGACAGACTGGAAAAAGAATTCAACGACAACGGATTCACAACTATCCGAGAAGGCAAAATGTTCCTACCAGGCCGACATTGGAAAGAGCCGGATTTGTTCGTACTCCATGCCGAAAGTCAATTGCGATTGCTGTTAGTGTTGGAAGTCAATGCTGAGCCTGCTTACAGAGATGTCTTGAAGAAAGTGAAGAGAATAAAGCATCGATACAACCCAAGTCAGATCATAATCTTTGAACCTGTAGAGTTTATGAACAAGGAGTATGGTGCGCGTTTGAAATCGCACTCTGCCTATAACAATGCAGACAGTTTTAGGCAAGTTGAAGATCGTAAAGAAGAAGAGTGGCGCAAAGAAGAGTATATTGAAGTTTCATTCTGGAACGAAAAAGACTATCAAGATAAGATAAGGGAACTGGCTTCAGAATTCACGGCTTAGACAACTTGTGAGATGAGGTTTGAAAACGGAATGAAAGTTGGAATCATAATCGGTGCTGGAGCGAGTGCTGCCGTCAATCCGAAGAGGATTCCTCTGATGAACAATTTCTTTGAAGTAGTTGCAGACTTCAGTAAACAAGATGAGCGAGTTGGAAGAACCCTTAAAACTTTGCAAAAATACAAACTCGTAAGCTCAGGGGAGGTTCCGAAAGGAAACCTCGAGGACGTATTAAAACAGACTCTTTCGTTTCCCAGAAATCAAAAGGATCCGTGGAAGCGCCCTTATGATGGACTCCTGCTCACGCTTCAGCGTATATTTTATACATTAGACTGTGAGGAAGACATGTCTCGTTACATAGATTGTCTCTCTCCACTTAGCAAACTTAATCCGGAAGACATAGTTTTCGTCTCTTTCAACTACGATGTTTTCTTAGAAAGAGCTTTGGAAAAGCTGTTCTCTTGGAGTGCCGACTTCGGATATTCACCCAATGTGCTGCCTGGTTACATAAACGCGGAACAAGCAGAGCAAGCAAGAAGTCCTAATCAAATATGTGATGAAGTTTATGCGTGGTCATGTGATGTTGATCCCCAAGTCTCGTTTCCCTCTGAACTGACTTCATCTATCCAAAAGGGGCGGGGGCCTATCGTACTAAAGCCCCATGGCTCCTTGAACTGGTTCATTCACGGTAAAGGCAAAAGCCCTTTTTGGATGACAAAGGAGACTCTGGGGTTCCTTCTCATGAGACCAATTGATGGAAATGTTCGCATTCCAAGGCTTTGGATTTACCCAACAACCAACACGGTACAAGGCGAACTTGGCGACCCAGACTTTCTCGTGGGAGCTGTGCTCCCCGCTATCATTCCACCTGGAAAGAAGTTCTCCAAAAACATTCCTCCGTTTCGAAGAATTGAAAGGTCTATGAAGGATGTGCTAAGTAAAGTTTCGAGATTAGTTGTCATTGGATGGAGTATGAGGCAAAGCGACAAAAAGTATAGAGAACTATTTGAAACCGTAACAAATATGCGAAAACGCAGATTGGATGTAATAGCTGTAATCAGTTTTCATCAAGAAGAAGAATTTTACTCACGTTTCAAAAGTGTTCTGCCAACCAAGAGGTTCTTACGCTGCGATGAAGGTTTCATGACGAAGCATGCAAAGAAGTTGTTAGAAAAAGTCATAAAACCTAATTAGGTTTAGCTACATAAGCGGTTAGCCAAGTCTGCTTTAAAAGCAATGAGCATAGAAATCGTAGGATTCTCTATACTATTTAAAGCGACATTCTTTTTTCAAGGCTCCATGTGAAACCACGCCTTGACTATGCAGCATAACTTTCAATGTTTAATGTGAAAAATGCACACCATCCATGTTGTCGAAAACACATCCTGAAAAGTATATAAAGAAAAGCGACCCGCAAAAATTTTGCCTTATAACATTTTGCTCAACATCCAGCTAAATTTCCAAATCCCTACAGCGCCATTTTCACGCTTCGGCTTGAAATCTCCAAATTGCCACGAGCTAATCAGAAGCTGGAGATTAACCTGCTCATAAAAATCAGCTTGTTTTGCAAACTGTTTCTCTTCCTTGGTCTATGTGCGCTAAGTTAAAGGTTGATGATTTTAGCCCAGCGGTTTAGAAAAAACCAGAGCCCAGTACGCCTATGCGTGAAGGGTTAGGCGGATTCTAAACCCGTAAGCTAAAAGTCAGCGGCTCGGTTGACGGGTCCCGCGATGCTTCGGCGAACCAGCCCTTAAGGCGTAAAAACCCGTTAAACGCTTTCTCTAACTTCGCCCGCAAGTTCCAGCATAACGGTGAGGGCATATATACGCAGGCTGACGGATGGATAAGTAACCCGTTTTCACGGAGTACCTATCTCAATGAAGAAGGCTGATAAGCGTAGGCAAACCGTGTAAGAGGTCAATCCGCGCAGCCCATAATATGATCGCAGACTGCCCAAGGGTATGGGAACAACGGCAAAGTAGGTCAGTGGCACCGAAATGCAGATAGAGCCATCCTAAGAGGCGAAAAAGCCTCCAACCCTCCCTTTTTTCTAAACTCAGCTTGGTTTCAATGGGCTGGCTGCCAAAAGCCCAACGACCAAGAGAAGGCAGCAAACAAACCCGTAAACAATGTCCGGGAAAACAGAGGTGAAAAACATGACTCATGACTCAGCAAATGTTGGCGGCGGGTGTGGGACCGAAAAAGAAAACACAAAAACCGAAAATTGCCAAATCAACGAAGGTTCAAATCCCACACCCGGCGCCAACAACATCCTTTTGGACGAACACTCCCCGTCCGGTGTTTTACTTGCGCTTTCGGAAGAGTTTGGCGTTTTCGACGTCGCAAACGTATTCAAAGCCCAACTCGACTAGGCGACTGAACCTTCTTCTAAGGCCCAAGCTTAAGACGTTGGTTTTAGTCCTTGGGCAATGTTTTGCAGGTCTTCCTTGGCGTTGTCGATGAGTTTAACAACTGCAGTTTCTATAGTGAAAACTCCCTTAAGCGAATCCACCAAGTTCCTGTCTTCAAGAGCTCTCAAAACAGCAGCAATCTGACCATTCAGCCTTCGTTCATCGCCTCTTTTCAAATGCTTCAACATTTCGCCTCTGTCCGCGCCCTCTCTAAGCAACACAAAATCCCTCACGTCAGCTCTTCTCCCAGAATGCAGCTTAAACGCAATAAGCAATTCTCTCTCGGGAATACGACATTCAACTGAAACCCCATAACCTGGAATAGTTGCGATTACAGAAGACTTTTTTATGTAATCAAAACTCCAAGAGGCATCAGTTGCCCTACACACCAAGCTTCCAACCAAAATATCAATAGTCACAGGCAAGTCATTGAGCTTCTTCACGTAACTTATGAATTCACCTCCATAAGCTGCGTCAAACCCAGCTTTTTGCACATGCTTGGCAAAGCCGTCTCTCTTCAGAACCTCCTCAAATTTCGTCTTATGCTCCTGAGGAACCACTAGGTCGCAGTCAACGGAAAACCGATGCCTGGCCAGCGCACTTACAGCGTATCCCCCAACAACTATGAAATCAAAGTTCTCTTCCTTGAGCCCACGAATCGTTCTCAGTATCTCATTCTCTCTTTCAACAAACTTCATGAAACCAACTCAGAAGTTAGTCTCGGCTTCCTTGTATCTAACCCGCAAACCTAAACCGTACATTTCATCCAACATCTCCAAAGCTGGCTCATAAGAATACACATTCTGCTCACAAAAGGCTACAGTCTCCTTCAACGGAACAACATTGAAACCTTCAACCTGCTCAACGCCAAAATCGACTCTTGGATAAAAAACATAAAACACACCGAACAAAGTCTGCTTAACAGGCTCACCATCCACCCAAAACATCTTTCCCATAGACCTGAAAAACCTTTTCCAACGATTCAAATCAGCCTTTCTCACCAACACGTGGATCGGATAGAAACCAAAGAATCTATCAACCTGATATCCGCCCTTAGTCCAAAAGAATACCGCGTCTGGACCCGTGAAAGCGTATTTCAAGCCCACTTGCCTCACTAACTCGTACCCTTCAGAGATGTTCACTTTCTTGGCCAAGTATTCCTCAGGCGAGTTCACCCTATACCGTCCCCAACCAGCCCTCTCCAACAACCCTTTGCGTGCCATGTCATGCAAAACCTTGTTAGGGTCTGGACTAACAAAAACCGAGCTGAACTCACGTGCAGTGAACTGCTTCTTCCAGTTCCACAACACGTTCCACAACTCATAGTATGACATAAAAGATTACTATAACAGTAATAATTAATAAACCTAACGCCCCAAGCTGCAGACGACAAGAAACTGAAGATGGGTATATCGGCAACGTATTTAAAGCCACACAGTTGCCTACATATCAAAGACGATTGATTCTTAACGTTTAGCGATACCCAACTTCGCAGTCTAATAAACCTCTAATGTTGCAGTTTGAACTGCTGCAAGATGCAGTTGTCAAAATTAGACGCAAATTGAGCTTAAAACAAAAAAAGAGGGAGTTTTTGGGGCATGCAAAGTCTTCCTAGCATTGAAACCGACGACCACAGTCTCGGCACACATATCGCTGAGCTTCTCCGAAGTGCGTGGATCGGACGCCGTCTTTCCAACCCGCTGACTACCACATTCAGGACACTTGACTACGTTTTCAACAGTCATAAGAGACTCCTCCAAACAGCAACCGCTAGTCTCAAATCCCAGGACTCCACACAAAAAAAGAGGGGGGGGTTGCGGGGGATTTCATCGTGAATGTCGATAGTTCAAATCCCACACCCGGCGCCAACAACATTCTTTTGGACGAACACTCCCCGTCCGGTGTTTTACTTGCGTTTTCGGAAGAGTTTGGCGTTTTCGACGTCGCAAACGTATTCAAAGCCAGACTCGACTAGTCGGCTGGCTTCTTCTAAGGTCCACGTTGCCCTGGAGACGAACTCTTCGTCTGTGAAGTCTACGAGATGCGTGTAGACCAGAGTGTTCTTTATGCTCTTGTGTCCGAGTATTCTCATAACGTGCAGGATGTCCTTGGTTTTGTGGTATTCCATTGTGGCTTTGAAATGTCGGAGTGTGACAAAGGTTACTTTCAGCAGCCTTGGGTTCTTCGCCTTTGAGGCTATTCTTCGACGCTGTTCTTGGAGCCTTTTCTGCAGGGTTTTGTGCTTTACGTCGCCGAATACTTTTAATGACTTTTTGGGAGGGTTGTTAGCCTCTCCATAAGAGTAGTTGAAATCCTAAAGCATCCGTGGGTTGCTTCCCTTTGTTAGGTGATTCGTCTTCTTCCCCGACTAGATCGTCAAAGGCTGGCTCAAGCAACGTAGACGGCTTCAGAAGGCAATGGTTTTCGCTGTCTCCGAGATTCAGTGTCCTTCTTGCAGTTTTGCTCACAAGAACGTGCGCTTGCGAAAGAGAAATTTGTTTACCTTTATTCAAACTCCCTTGGCTTGGCGATAACCTCTCTTATTCTTAGGTCGAAGAATCTCGAAGCGTTGGCTGGCTTAATGAGCAGGGCGGTGTCGGCTCCTCGACTGCTTCCGGCGATAGCAATGATGTCTCTGTCGACTGGAATAAGATCAGCATCAGCCGCCATCAACGTGATTTCCACACAAACCTTGGTTCCTTCACTCAACCTTCTAAGAGTGTGAGCAATCAATTCAAGAGGCTGCAGGGTTCCAAACTCCTTTCGGATGGCTCTCTCCACACTGCTCAAGGCGTGGGTACCCATTAGTACATGGGCTCCGTTCTCTAGGATTCTTAAGCGGTTCTCTTCAGTCAACTCATGAGCGCCTGGCTCGGTGAACCCTGCGTGGTGTGTGACAACCACAACGTGGAAGCCCTTGAGAACCTCTGAGGCTTTGACCCCTGTCTCGCCTGTTGTTGATGCCACCACAATATGGTTTACACCTACTGCCTTCGCGTAATCTTTCACAAACCGCAGCAAGGCATCTGTGTTGATTTTCCCAGACGACGTAAAATAGAGAGTTTTGCGTTCAACTGCGCACATCTTTCAAATCTCCAAACGGTTCTGTTGTTATCGTACCAACGTCTTTCTTAACGGTTTCCTTTTAAGTTTGGTGCCACAAACTGTACACGTTTCATTCCTGTAATTAGGCGGATACTTTCGATAGCAAGCGGGGCAATACATTATCCAGTGATGACGAAAGCGTATGCCAAAGGTCATGAGTGACGCAAACTCGACGCCCACTTGATCGGCAACGTTTTGAATGGAATAGTCATCAGTAACGACTAGTGGAATGCGCCCCAAACTCTTCATTTCCAACGCCAAAGCCAAAACTTGCAAGTCCACTTCTGAAAGAAAGAGAACGTCACCAACGGTTTTAGAAGATTCTTTAACCCTTTCCAAAAACGTGCGGTTAGGAGCCTTAACCCTTAGCTTCCCGCTCTCTATGGCTGTTTTGAAACGAGTCCATGGCAACGAGTTCGAAGCCAATTCGCGCTCAACGCTTGGAACCGAATAAACCTCGTCTGTAACGGAGAGCGGGTCAAATCCCGCTATGAAGGCAGACGTGTCAAGAATAATTGCCCTTCCAATCGGCTGGGTCAACGCTTCTCCCCTCGAGAAAAGAGAAGCCTACCCTTCAGGCGGTGATAGAAGTCTTCCCTAAAACGAATGAAAGAAGACGTGTGCTCCGACTTGGTCACGGTTATTCGCGACTTTTCCGCTCCAGTCGCAGTCTGATAGTGACCGTCGATGACAACAACCGCACGTTTCGGACTCAGAAAATCCACGTGCAAGGTAGAGTCGGCTGAAAACACGATTGGATGAAAAACGGTTAACGGCGCGATGGGCGTAAAAACAAAAGCCTGTATGTCTGGGTCTACGACCGGACCGCCAGCTGACAGGGAATAAGCTGTTGAGCCTACCTGAGAGGCGATTACGGCGCCGTCTGAACGGCACTCCGCCACTGGCACGTCGCTCTTCCATATGCGCATATACAGAAGTTTGGCTGGAGCCCGCGACGTGAAGACCACTTCGTTTAAGGCGTCTGGCAGCCGAACGTCACCAATGTACGACGCCAGTTTCATGTAACGCTCGAGTTTAAACTCACCAGCCAAGTACTTGTCTATTGCGTTGAGTGAGTCTTTTGGTGTCACATCAGCTAGGAAGCCTCGCACGCCCATGTTGATGGCTAGGATTGGGGGCTCAGGTTTGGGCAGTTGGAGACACGTTCGTAGAATAGTGCCGTCTCCTCCAATTGTTATCACTAGGGCGGCTTGCATCTTTTCCAAAGGCGTAGACAAGTCTAGCCTCTTAATGTGTTTGGTCAACCTCGGGTCGAGCATGACTGATAGTCCCTTGGTTTCTAAGTGATGAACCATCTTGTCAACTAATTCCAATGCTTTCTTTCGGTCTACACGGCTGACGATTCCTACCTTTTTAGCCAAGTGTGTTTCACCGAAGCCCTTACTCTTAGCGATAGAATAATTAACTATAACTTGTTTTCGTTTGGAAGGATGCAATCTAATTTGATATATTGCACGGTCTGAAATACTCGTTAATTCACTGAGTCCAGAACTTCACATTTGGAGAAAGGAACAATGGACGAAGCAATAGCGTTAGCTACAATACTGCTTAGTGGTTTGGAAAAGATGGTTTCTTATCGCTTACAAGCGACGGCGCCTCAAATCTTGCATGAATCAAACCCAATAGCCAGACTTGTAATTCGTCGATGTGGACTTTTTCCCACGCATCTTGTTTTCTTCCTTCTCTCCATCTTGACTGTCTGCTTCACCTACGTGCTGAACGGGTCTTCGCCTATTGCAGGGCTTTGCCTCTGGCTTGAATTGCTATGCACAGCCTTCGTGTTTCTAAACAACTGGATTTTGGCAAGGCTCTACTGCAAATAATTCATCACCACGCATTCTGCTTAGAAAAATATATCACGGGAATAATTATAGAATTACAAAATGGCGAGGAGATGTTTCAATGGCTGGTAAACTTGATCAGATTAAGGAAGTATGGAGTCGCTTTAAGGATTTTCAGCATGTATCCTTGGCAACCATGGAAGGCGATCAACCTAGAGTCAGACCCGTAACGCTGATTTACTTTAATAAACGATTTTGGATTACAACGGACACAAGTAGTGCAAAGGTTAAACAAATACAAAGAAATCCAAAGGCGGAATTTTGTTTTCTGTTCAAAGAGGGTGACGAAGATTGTTGTCTGAGAGTTGCTGGGCTAGCCAAAATAATTGGAGATAAAGAGATGAAGGCGAAGATAGCTAGACATTGTGATTTTTTCAGCAAACACTGGAAAAGCGTAGATGACCCTGACTATACTTTATTGGAGATGTGCCCCGCTGAAATTGAATATGTGACACCCGACAAAACCACCCACATGAAAATTTAGCGTGCGCAAGGAAAGAAGAGAAAATATAAATTGACGCCCAAAACCCTTTAAACTACAAAATCACTGTCTTAAAAGTTGTCAAATTGAACATGAGGCGTCGTAATGAGCAAGCCTGTTGAACTTGGAACCATAAAAGTTGGCAGCTATGTCATGGTCGAAGGCGAACCCTGTCGCATAGTTGACTACGCCAAATCTAAACCCGGCAAGCATGGGTCAGCTAAGGCTCGTGTTGTAGCCATAGGAGTTTTTGACAATGTCAAGAGAACTTTTGTGAAGCCTGTGGATTCGCAGGTTGAGGTGCCAATAATCGAGAAGCGTAGTGGTCAGGTCCTAGCCCTGCTGTCATCTACGGTGCAGCTGATGGACCTAGAAACCTACGAGGTCTTGGAGGCACCCTATCCAGAGGACGAAGACTTGAAGGGTAAGCTGACTTCTGGAGTTGAGGTTGAGTACTGGCACATTTTGGGCAGAACAAAAGTCATGCGGACTAAGGGTTAAAGGGCAAAAGAATTTAGATTAGCCTTTTTTGTTTGTTTAGTCCTCTCTATCAGAAGGAGGCGTGTTAACAAAGTTGAGGCATGTCGAACAGATGAGACTGCGCAAGGGAATGAGTATCAACCAACTCGTTGAGCAAATGAATGCCACTGGAGTTTTGGGCGCAGGGAAGATTGGGGAAGCAACCCAACTGATTTGGGAGATGTTCAATAAACCCGACTACACTGTGTTTTTAACATTGGCTGGCCCCATTGTTCCCGCTGGTTTTAGACATGTCATAGGTGACTTGATTGAAAACGAATGCGTGAACGTTTTGGTCACAACAGGCGCCAACATGGTTCACGACATGGTTGAGGCGTTGGGCTATCGACACATAGTGGGCACTTTTGCGGCTGAGGACAGAAGGCTCAGAAAAGAAAACATAGGTCGTATAGGCGACATCTACATCGAACAGCAGGCATTCCAAGGCTTAGAAAAGTGGCTCCTCAAGACTCTGGAAGCCATACCCGAAGAGAAGCGACGGCGAATCTCAGCCGCTGAACTCTTAAACGAGATTGGAAAACGAATTGAAGACAAAGAGTCGATTCTAGCCATAGCTGCGCGCAAAAACGTGCCAATAATTTGCCCAGCCCTAGTTGACTCCATAGCTGGTTTTCAACTCTGGACCTTTGGACAAGACAAGACCCTGCGGATAGACCCACTTCTCGACGTCAGTGTGCTCATGGACAAGGTTTACGAAGCCAAAAAGGTGGGCATGATCATGCTGGGCGGAGGTGTACCCAAGCACTTCGCATTGTTTGCTAACACGTTCCGTGAGGGCGTGGACGCCGCCGTTCAAATAACTATGGATAGACCTGAACCAGGCGGCTTAAGCGGCGCCTCTCTTGAAGAAGCTATAAGCTGGGGTAAGGTTAAACCGAAGGGCAGAGCCGTTACAGTCGTCTGCGACGCCACAATAGCCTTTCCTTTGATAGTTGCTGCGGCACTCGAGAATTTTGAGAGAAGATAACTACTCGAAGATTCTAGCGAGCGAAGACAAGACGTCTGTTTCTTCTTTGACGACTTCTAAGAGGACTTTTCTCGCTTCATGTACGTTAGTAGCGTTTTTCGCTGTTTCTCTTATGAGTTTGGCGATAGTTGCCCATTTTTGCCCTATTTTATAGTAACCCTGTGCCAGTAGACGAAGCCCAAGCCACTGCCGAGACCGAATATCATGGGCTCAGAAAATTTGAAACCGTAGAATTCAAAAATATCTCGCAGTGCTGAAGATTCGCAGTGAACGCCAGCTCGATGAACGAATCCCGTTACCTGTTTGATTAACGTGTTCCTATTCAACCTTTATTCTATAGCCTTTCTTCCTTGGCAAGTGAACCTCAAGAATGCCTCGTTTAAACTTTGTTTTCATCCGTTTTGCGTCAACAGGCACTGGAATGCGAGTCTGACAGCGGAAGAACTGAAACTCACCCTGGCGATGGGTTATGCCGAACTCGTTAAAACGAATCTTGCGTTTCATCTCCGCCTTAATTTCCATTGTGTTCCTGTTTACTTGCTCAACCTTTATCTTGTCTGGGTCTGTGTAGGGCAGGTCGGCTGTGACCACAACCTCGTCGGCTGCCACAAAGACGCTGCACAACGGCTCGATGCAACACGACCTTAAATCCCAGCTTGGGCGTTCAGCCATTGCGACTTCACCAAGCTCTTCTGAGAGGGTTTCCAAGTCTTCTAAGTAGTCGCTTATCAGATCGAATATTAAGCGCCTTCTACGCCTAGTTTGTGCCATGGGCATCTTTCCTCCCTAAACATATAGGGGCAGGTCGTATTCCTGCGTCTTTTTCATGCGGTTCAATTCCTGCGTAGTGCGCTTCATCACGTCTCGAGCTCTCAATCTGATTTCCTCGCCACCCTCAACAAGCTTAGAGACATCAATTTGCAAACCCGTTATCTTCGAGAACTCTTTGATGGTTGCGGCTGCAGCTTCAGGGTCTGGATAATTATAAAATGATTGAGCCAGCAGGGCGATGGCTGGAATGTTGCGTTCGGCACAGTAACGCATGATGAGAGCGTAGGGACCCACCATAAAACCACCGTGCAATATTTCTATTCCCTTGTCACTCAAAGTCTTGAGAAGAGCAGGATTGGAAGCTGCACCGAAAACCTTCAACTCTTCTATATCTTGACGATCTTGAACAGGGACACCGCCCATCGAAACCATCAGCTTGACCTTCTTAGCTTGGCCCCACTCAACCAGCTTCCGAATGACGGGCTGAACACCCTTTGCTGGTATGGCTGCCTCAGCAAAAGCTGCTATAAAGTTGGTGTTTCCGAAAATTCTTAATGGTGCATACGGCAACCCTTCATGTAAAACAACAATGGGTGGAAGCAGTTCTGAATCAACATAGGCAATTTCATTCATTTTAAGCTGAGAAATTATGTGCGATGTGGCAATGAGTCCAACTAAGCCTACGTCAGGCAGTCCATGCAACATCAACGCGTTGCTTGGAACAGACTTTTTCTCCACGACTCTAACGTGTTCAGACAAACAACATTCACCCTTAAACTTTAGTTTCTCGAGAGCCCACAGAAAAGAGTTATGGTTACGCTTTAACCAACTAGATACGTATTTAAGACCGTAACCAGTTAGGGGTTGAAAGATAAGCCATGGCTCTCGAACGTTTCGGCTCCTCCATATATGATGCTTTACGCAAGATTTTCAGAGCTCCGGTTGTCGATGAAGCTGCAGTCAAGGAATTAGCGCGTGACCTTCAACGCGCCCTCTTACAGGCAGATGTCAACGTTCAACTGGTCATTCAGATTTCAGAGAACATAGAAGACAGGGCACTGAAAGAAAAGGTTCCGCCAGGCGTGTCAAGACGCGAACACGTTGTCAAAGTTGTCTATGATGAATTGACCCGTTTTTTAGGCGAAAAACCCGTTCCGTTGAAGGCTGAGCTTGGGAAAAGGACGGTTCTTATGCTGGTGGGCATTCAGGGCTCAGGCAAGACTACAAACGCCGCCAAACTCGCAAGGCACTTCCAGAAGCGCGGATTAAAAACCGCTTTGGTCTGTGCCGACACTTACAGACCTGGAGCCTACGCTCAACTTCAGCAGTTGGCCAACCGCATCAACATTCTTTTGTATGGTGAACCTCAAAACAAGAACTCCATAGACATTGCACTAAAAGGGTTGAAGCAGTTCCCTAACCAAGACGTTGTCATAATCGACACGGCTGGGCGCCACAAAGAGGAGAAGGGCCTAATCGAAGAGATGAAGACTCTGGAGAAAGCCATCAAACCAGACGAGGTCATCCTCGTGGTAGACGGAACAATAGGTCAGCAAGCAGCGGTTCAAGCCAAGGCTTTCCACGAAGCCACACCAATTGGCTCGATCTATGTGACCAAACTCGACGGATCAGCCCGAGGAGGCGGCGCACTCTCAGCTGTTGCAGCCACAGGCGCCCCAATAAAATTCATCAGCTCAGGCGAAAAAATCGAAGACATTGAACCATTTGTGCCCTCTCGCTTTGTTGGGCGTCTCCTCGGCATGGGAGACCTACAGAGCCTCATCCAAAAGGTGCGTGAAGCCGAGGTTCAGGTACCAGAGAAAAAAATGAAAGCTTTCTTGTCTGGCAAGTTTACGTTAACCGACATGTACGAGCAGTTTGAAGCCATGAAAGGCATGGGTCCGTTTAAGCGCCTTTTGAAGATGATTCCAGGCATGTCCTACAACATACCAGACGACATGATGGAGATGGCTGAAGACCGCCTCCAAAAATGGCGCGTCATCATCCAATCCATGACACCCAGTGAACGCAACGACCCGAAAACCTTCAACGCCTCTCGAATCAGAAGAGTGGCGAGAGGCTCGGGCACAAGCGAAAAAGAAGTGAAAGAACTACTGCAGCAATACGGCATGATGAAGCGAATGATGAAAACCCTACGCAGAAAACGGGCGTTGCCTCTCTTCGGCGGAAAGAAAATCTCAATGGACCAGCTTGGAAAACTCGAAGAATGACCACGTTCCGAAGAAGAGGAAAATTTTGATGACAGACATGCTGGAAAAGGCACAAAGAATGCTGGAGAAGTATCCTCTGTGTACCCATTGCCTTGGCAGACAATTCGCGTTACTAGGATATGGATTGGGTAATCTGAGCCGAGGCGAGGCGCTCAAACTCCTACTGACCATGAAGGCGCATCAACTAGCCATGGACAAGAACAAAACAGGGTACACTTTGCTCAAAACTCTGGCGTCAAACGGCGGTTTTGACATGGCTGCTGAAATCCTCAAGCGAATGAGGAAGAAAGTTAATGGAAAGAGGCGCTGTCACCTCTGCACTGGGGGCTTCGATGCTCTCCAAGACTTAGTGAACCGTTCCATTGACATGTTGCAAAACTACGAGTATGCTACCTTCTTGGTTGGCGTCGAACTCCCTACAGAGGTTGAGGAGCGCGAGGACGAGTTCAAGGCAGAGTTTGAAGTCAAACATGGCGAGAGCGTGCGCAACGCTTTCAGTCGAGAAATTGGCAAGAAAATCGCTGAAGCTACTGGAAAGGTAACAGACTACAAGAAACCAGACGTGGTTGTGCTGCTAAATCCTTTTAAGGAGTGGGTCGCGGTACAAGTGAATCCAATTTACATAGCTGGAAGATACCGCAAACTGGTGCGCGGCATCCCTCAGTCCAGATGGCTGTGCTCCAAATGCCGTGGAAGAGGCTGCGAACGTTGCAACTGGACGGGCAAAATGTATCCAGAGTCGGTAGAGGAAATCATAGGCGCACCAATACACCAACAAACTTTAGGAGAAGACATAGCCCTCCACGGAGCAGGGCGCGAAGACATTGACGCGCGCATGCTGGGAAGGGGCAGACCATTCGTCATTGAAGTGAAAAAGCCCAAAAAACGGTTCCTCAATCTACGCAAACTCGCCAAAACAATCAATGAGGGAGCACAAGGAAAGGTGGAGGTTTCAAACCTACGTTTCGCCAACAAAGACTGGGTTAGGCGATTGAAGAAGACAGAGGCAGCTGAAAAAGTGTATAGGGCAATAGTTGAGTTTGACAAGAAAGTTCTTGACAAAGAATTAGTGCAGATTGAAAAAAGATTAATAAACGCAGTTGTTCAGCAGCAGACTCCTCGAAGGGTTCTGCATCGAAGAGCTGATTTGATTCGGGAAAAGCACATATATGAGGCTAAAGTAAAGAGGTTGACGCCCAATCGCATAGAACTGAGACTAAGGTGCCAAGGGGGACTCTACATCAAAGAACTCATAACCGGAGACGAGGGTCGAACCACTCCCAACATAGCAGAGATGGTTGGCGCCAAAGCCACGCCGCTTGAACTCGACGTCTTGAGCGTTTTGATGAAGGAGGAGGACTAAAAAAATGGGGAGAAGAGGGAAGGGTTATCGCCACAAGACACGCTCTCTCTTGAGCAGAAAGCCTCGGGAACGTGGAAAAACAGGCTTAAGCAAGATTCTGCACGGCTACGAGACGGGCGAGAAAGTGGTTGTCAAGATTGATTCTAGCGTCCACAAGGGCATGCCTCATCGACGCTACCACGGTAAGGTTGGTGTAATAGTTCATAAAAAAGGCAGGTCTTACGTAGTGAACGTAACTCAAGGAGACGCCGTGAAAGAAATTATTGTTCGCCCAGAACATCTTGAACCCTACCCCAGCGAGTTGACGAGGTGACTAAGGCATGTCCAAGAAAGCGCTGCGCGAACGCCCACTCAGCATTCCAGAAGTGAAGAAGTTGCTTGAGTCTCTTGGCGAAGACAAACTCGACCAGTTTCAGCGCAGGTCATTGGACTACGCTTCCAAGTTTTCACGGATTAAACCCGAAAAGGCAGAAGAGTTAGTGAAGGCTCTGACAGAAAAGTTTGGATTGGAAAAAGAGGAAGCCATTCAAGTCGTCAACTCCATGCTTGAAAGCATAGAAGAGATCCGCGTGTTTTTGGCAGGCGGACGCAAAATAGTTGAGGCGTCAAAACTGCAAGAGATTTTAAATCTTTTAGACGAGTATAGGAAAAAGGAATAGGAACAGCTTTTCACAAAGAAAATAATTTGTTGCTGAGGTGTGGGCGAGAGTATAATGGAGAAAGAGAAGCGATACGAGGAATACGCCTACGTTTTAGACTACCTTCCCCATGGCAGACCTGGCGCTAGACCAAGTTACAGAGCAGGCGCCTTAGTTCAGGTTGTCGGAGAGGAATTCTTCACGCTTCTAGAAGCTACAGTTAGAGAGGGCTTAGTCTTGAAGCCTTACGACCGCGTTTATGTTGGCAAAGAATCCCGCGAACAAATCACCTATATCATGGGCAGAATAGGCTATGAAGAGTTGACATCTTCTGCAAAGTTGGAATTGCCCACGGCTATCGAGAGAATCGTTTTGAATCGGGAGCAATGGTTCATTAACTTCTTCAACACGGCTCAAGCCATAACGCCCAGAATGCACGCTCTTGAACTAATTCCCGGCATTGGAAAGAAGTACATGTGGCAGATCATAAACGAACGAGAAAAGAGAGCTTTCGGAAACTTCGACGATCTGCAGCGGCGCGCCAACATTCCCAGTCCAGCCAAACTAGTGACTAAACGAATACTTGAGGAACTGTCAGGCGAAAGCAAGTATCGACTTTTCACGCGGGCGCCTTAGTGATAAAACGATGAGCCTTCTTCAGCAGGCGAGACGCCTCATACGCGTACACCATGTTTTTCCAAAGAAGCGTTTGGGACAGCACTTCCTGACAGACAGCGCCCTACTGCAAAGAATGATTTCCTATGCTTCATTAAACAGCGACGACGTGGTCTTAGAAGTGGGCGCCGGCTTCGGCTTTCTCACTAGCCTTCTGTCTCAGAGGTGCAAGAAGGTCGTTGCTGTGGAGGTTGACCGCAAACTGGTTCAAGCGTTGCACGAACAATTCCAAGGTGTAGAAAACATTGAGTTGATTGAAGGAGATGTTCTTAAGGCTTCTGTTCCGCCTTTTAACAAAGTGGTCGCTACACCACCTTACTCTATCTCCTCTTCTCTGCTCTTCTGGCTTCTAGGAAAACCATTCGACATAGCTGTGTTAACCTTTCAAAAGGAGTTCGCCGAGAGGCTGGCAGCACCGGTGGGCAGCAAAGACTACAGCAGACTCACGGTTACCACTTATTATCGAGCCGATGTGGAATTGCTCGATTATGTGCCGAGAACGGCGTTTTATCCGCCACCAGACGTTGACTCTATAGTAGTGAAGTTGAAGCCTAAGCCAAAACCACCCTTCAGGGTGAAAAACGAGCAAGCCTTTTTCGAACTTGTTCAGACAGTTTTCACTCAACGAAACAAGAAACTGCGTAACGCCATCTTACCATTATTTCGGAAGCATGGGATTGCGAAAGAAAACGCCCTTGAGCTGGCTGATTCACTAACCTTCCACGACAAACGTGTGCGCGAACTGGCGCCTGAAGACTTCGGAGCCTTGACCAATGAAGCCCTCCAGAAAACGAGTATTCTACGATGAACTCACCTTCCACGTTTTCGACGATGTTTACGAACCAGCCGAAGACACATTCCTCGCAGCCGATTGCCTAACTCAAATTGTTAAGGAAGACGACACCTTACTGGACATTGGAACAGGATGCGGAATTTTAGCCATCATCGCAGCCAGAAAAGCCAAAAAAGTGATTGCCACAGACGCGAATCCTCACGCCGTCAAGTGTGCTAGACTAAATGCAAAAATCAACGAAGTCAGCGGTAAGATAAAGGTGCGCCTAGGCGACATGTTTCAGCCAATAAGAAAAACAGAGAGGTTAGATGTGATAGTCTTCAACGCCCCTTACTTGCCATCTTCTCTAGAGGAACAGAGAACGTGGATTGGGCGATCTTGGGGTGGTGGACCAACCGGAAGACAACTAATCGACCGATTCATCAGTGAGGCGCCACACTATCTGAAAAGAAAGGGCAAAATTCTTTTGGTGCAGTCCAGTCTAGCCAATATTGATGAGACTATGGAGAAATTTAGAGAAACAGGTTTAGAGGCTCAAGTTATTGCTGAGAAGCCAGTTGCCTTCGAAACGATTGTTGTAGTTCAAGCAAGCCATTTATTTGTACAGCGCACAAAAGAATTGCCAAGGTGAAAAAATGAAGTTTCTTGTGTTACAGTGGATTAAGCCTCAGGTTCCAATCGAACGATTAGCCAGTCTAACTCCAGCCCAGTTCAAATACCTAAGCAAGTTGGAGTCACAGAGAAAAGTTGAGCAATACTACCATCTGATAGGGCAACAGGGACACATGATAATCTGCAACGTTGAATCAGATGAAGAATTGTCAAGAATAATAAGCGAGGACCCTTTGTTCTTCGACAGCGAACGTGAAATATATCCGTTGACAACTAGGGAGGCACACGAAAAACGTTTGTTGGAAATCCTTCGGCGAAAGTGAGTTCGAGAGTGATGCGATGGTGGAAACTGAAACAGTGACCATTATAATTAAGGAGGCAGCCTATGGCAAAGAGAGCGCTTGGAACGCCCTTCGATTAGCCATGGCTATGATGACAAAAGACATGAAAGTCAACATATTCCTCCTCGAAGACGGGGTTTCAGTGGCTAAGAAGGGTCAGCGTCCACCAGAAGGCTATTACAACCTAGAAAAAATGTTAGCCCAACTAATCCAAAGTGGCGCAAAGGTTAGAGCCTGCATCACCTGCCTCCAAGCCAGAGGAATAAGCCAAGATGACTTGGTGTCGGGCGCAGAAGCTGGAAAAATACTTGACTTGGTGGAATGGATTAAAGAAAGCAAGAGTGTTCTGTCGTTCTAGAATATCTGCTTGAACCGTGACTATTTTTTCTTCTTTCTCTTCTCTTTCTCAAACCTGTTGGCATGGCTTTCACAACAGAAATAGTATTCTTTTCCATCGATGACTCGTTTGTGAATTGCAAAGACACATTTTCCAGTGTCGTCGCAAATTTCAGCTTTGCAGTAGTCACATTTTATGAAAGTTGGCTTCATTTCTTTGCCTCCTTCTTTTTCAAATAATCCTGTATGGCAGCGTGCAAGCCGTCTGCAGCAAGGTTGGAACAATGCATTTTGATGGGTGGTAGTCCACCCAGGCTGTCGGCAACGTCGCCACGAGTGATCTTCATGGCTTCTTCCAATGTCTTGCCCTTGGCCAACTCGGTTATCATGCTGCTCGTGGCTATGGCGGCGCCGCACCCAAAGGTCTTGAACTTGATGTCTTCGATTCGGTTGTCCTTCACTTTGATGTAAATGGTCATCAAATCTCCGCACACAGGATTGCCCACTGTTCCGACGCCGTCTGCGTCTGGGATTTCGCCCATGTTGTGTGGGTTGCGGAAGTGCTCCATGACCTTTTCAGTGTACATTTTATGAGAGCGGCTCCTTTGGAGTTAGTGGTGAGATGGCGCGCAGTCTTTTAACTATATCGGGTAAGGCGTTAACAACGTAGTCTACGTCTGCTTCATTGTTTTGCTTCCCCAACGTGAACAAGAGTGAACCGTGCGCCTCTTCATGCTTCAAACCAATGGCTAACAGGACGTGAGAGGGCTCCAAAGTCTTAGAGGTGCACGCAGAGCCTGAGGAACACGCAACGCCCAACATGTCTAGGCTCAGGATGAGCGATTCGCCCTCAATATAGCTAAATCTGACGTTGGCGTTGTTTGGCAACCGCTGAGTTGGGTGTCCATTCAAAAATGAACTCGGAATGCCTTCAAGCAAGCCCCTAATGAGTTTGTCTCTTAATCGCGAAAGCCTTTCACCCTCGGTTTTCATCTCGGCTTTGGCTATTTCAGCCGCCTTGCCCATGCCAACTATAGCTGGAATGTTTTCAGTGCCCGACCGCAAGCCCCTTTCTTGGCCTCCACCCTGGATTATAGGCTGGATTCTGGTTCCTGTTTTGACGTAGAGGGCGCCTGCTCCTCTTGGACCGTACATGTCGTTGGACGAAATTGACATCAGGTCGATGTTTTCGCTTTCGGCATTTATGGGCACTTGACCTATAGCGGCGACGGCGTCAATGTGGAGAAGTGCACCTTTGCGGTGGACTATTTCTCCTATCTCTCTGATTGGTTGTATGGTGCCAATTTCACCGTTGGCGTACATTATAGACACTAAGATGGTTTTGTCGGTGATTGTCTTTTCCAGACTTTGAATGTCTACAACTCCGTATTTGTCAACAGGCACATAGGTGACGTTGAAACCTTCTTTCATGAGGGATTTGCATGGGTTCATAACCGACATGTGCTCGATAGTCGAGGTAACAATGTGAGTCCCTCTGTCTTTGTTTCTGTAAGCCACGCCTTTAATAGCCAAATTGTTGCTCTCTGTGCCCCCAGACGTAAAGAAAATCTCTTCGCTTCTCTTTGCTCCAACTAAGGCGACAACCTTTGCTCGTGCGTCTTCCAGAACTTTTCTCGCTTCGTTGCCCCACGAATGAAGTGAAAACGGGTTTCCATATTGTTGACTGAAGTAAGGCAGCATAGCTTCCAGTACTCGAGGGTCAACTGGCATGCCAGCCGTGTGGTCCATGTACACGCGTCTCAAGGTTTTCTCGTCCTATTCTAACCTAGAAGCATAAAACGGTGTCTGCGTCTAAGGCTAGGTCGTTGAGGGTGGCAGCGCCAACTATCTTGGCTTCTGGAGCAAACTCTCCACGTGGAATGCCAAGGAGCATACAACTCTGCTCGCACACAGCAAGTTTGACGCCGGCTTTTATGGCTTGGTCCATCACTTGCTTCAGCGTTGGGAACTGACCTAGTTTGACTTTCTCAGCTTCGCCTTTCTTGACAACGGTTATTCCCTTAATGACGAAGTATATTGTGGCGTCTAAACCCATGGCGGCGGCTGTCGCTGCCAAGATGAAAGGCGCGTATGTGCGCTCTGGCGTATCTACACCACTTGTTTGTACGTAGAGAATCTTCTTTTTGTCGCTCACTGCTGAATTCCCTCCATTTATCTGACTTTTTTGATTAAGAATCGGAGTGTGCTGCCCTCCTTGCTTGAGTTCAAGAGTTGCTGCTCCAATCGTTTAATGAGGCTTTTGATGTCCTCTTCGGCTGCGGGATCATCTGCCAAGACTTCCATTACCTCACCCACTTTCATGTTGTCTAATTCCATACGCACTCGGAAAACGGGTTCTGGGCAATAGAGCCCAAGGCAGTCCAATTTTCGGTTGGGCTTTTTTTGCTCAGACAGTTTGCAAACACTCCCTACCTTGTTGAAAATTTAACATAATAATTCTCATACTTATAAATTATTAACGTTTAGCGTCTTGTAATGCCTAAATCTTCTCCTCAGATCATGTTCATGGGTAAAAAGAGAAAACCAAGGTTGTTGAGGCAGCGTGCTACTTCAAAGCTTCTTCAAGTCTCTTGTTTACTTCATTCCAGTTGACAATGTTCCAGAATGCTTCAACAAATTTGGCTCTTTCGTTTTTGTAATCAATGTAGTATGCGTGTTCGAAAACGTCGAGAACCATCAGAATTCTAAACGTCGGGTAAACATTAGTGTTGTGCTTCTCAATCTGCATTATTAATGGTCTACGAGTTTGTCTGCAGAGGGTTAGTGCTGCCCATCCGGAGCCTTCTACGCTGGTAGCAGCCTGAGAGAATTCTTTCTTGAACCTTTCAAAGCTGCCAAACTCCTTCTCTATGGCATCACCTAAAGCCCCACTTGGTTTTGCACCTCCGCCTTTGCCTGCTGGTGCCAAATTGCCCCAGAACAATGAATGTAATAGATGTCCTCCTATGTTCCATGACAGTTCTTTCAGAGTGGCTTTAACATCCACGTCGGTGCCGTCTTTTCGTGCCTTATCAAGCCTTTCAAGAATGGTGTTTGCACCGTTAACGTATGCTTGATGATGTTTTTGATGATGTATTGTTAATTGTTGTTCAGACATATGTGGCTCTAAATCCTTGTATCCGTAGGACAGTTTTGGTAAAGCATAAAACCTGGTTGGCTCCATATTTAATCGCCTCCTTTACTTTGTTAATTTATCAAATTAGAACTGTCTGTCCATATAAGCCTAAATTTGCACTATTTGTATCTGACTGCAAAAGAAATATAGCACAAGCGTGCCTTAGTGCTGAAGGCTAAAGGGTGACAAGCAACCGTGTGCATCATTGGCAAGAACAAGTTGATGGAACTGATTGAAAAATACAAGGTCATATACCCATATGACTAGTTTTTGTTTTTGTGTGTGCGCACAGCTAGAGACCCCCCTCTATTAGGATCCAAATATGATCCAAATATGAACCTTGGTTTTTTAGCCAATTAGAAGTTGAGAGAGGTTGAGACAGGTAGAGGGTTGTCTAGAGTCGTCTATTTGGCTCCAAATATGCAGTTGCGCGCGGGCATTGCTGGGCGATATGACTTAACCAATTCCCGCAGGAAGTCAATCATATCAACACTTGCAATATCTTTGTAATCTAACCATTTGTACGTATCGTGCTCTGAAGGAATGAGGCGAACCTCGCCGCCTTTGTATTTGCAGAGGTAGACTGTTTGAAAGGTCTGACGAACTGGCAATTGGTCTCGGTTTGCGTACACGTATATCACGTGTCCTACTTGAATTGTCAGCCCAGTTTCTTCGCTTACCTCTCGGTAAATGGCCTCTTCTAATGTTTCTCCAGGCTTCACGATTCCCCCTGGAATATCCCACTTGAGCGGCATGTATGTGTTCAATTCTGAACGTCGCGTAACTAGATACCTACTCTCTCGCTCAATCAGCGCATGTCCAGCCACAAAGAATTTCGTCACTACATCCATCCACATATTCCCCGTCAAAGCGTTTTTGAAGCATTTATAAGCATACTAAATATTATTGGCAAAACCAAGCATTAAAGACTTTAACCAGCTGAACCATCTTTGTCGAGATTCAGCTAAGGACTTTCAATTCTAAAGATACTTTTTTATTTCTTAGTTCGTGTTATTATTGTTTCTGAGGACTCGTTTGCAATGAGAAAGCGCTCGAGAGCGCCCAAGATTCTAAGTTCTGAGTATAGTGCTTTCCGCATCAAAATACAAGAGATTTTCAAACGCAAGCTAAGCAAAGAGCCAAAAGTCATATATGATCCGATGGCAGGCACAGCACCACTAATTCCGTTTATTGAGACAAACGGACACACGGCATATCTTAATGACATTCTACCTCTCCATTTTTTCATTAATAGGTCAAAAACATACCAAGTATTCCAGCAATACCAACAACAGGGCTATGATTGGTATTTTCAGCAGTTGCTCTCCTGTATGGCTCCTCTAGAAGGTAAAGTGCTCTGCATATCCGATAAGTGGATAGATGATAGCATCCTACGTGGTCTTGTCAAGGCTTGGCACGCAGCGGAAAAGTATGATGAGAATTCGGCAACCCTTTTGAAAGCCACAATTCTATTGTGTGTACGCCCTTTTTCCTCGACTACAAAGTCAAAGAATCCTACTTGGTTGAAATATGGGGGTATTTCATCAGGTAAAGACTTGCGGGAAATCATAGGAGACAGCTTGACTAGGTTTGATGAATACTATCGTTATCATTACGGGGCATGCCATATTAAGAAAAGGGGAGAATGCATAATTACAGAACGGAATGCAGTTGAATTGCACTTGCCGCAGAAAGTAGATTTTATTCTAACCTCACCACCTTACTGCAATAGAATAGACCCAGTGGTGCAATATGGACCTGAAAACTATTTTATCTCTGCTCTCGGGCATACTATTCCTGAAGAATGTCTAGTCAGTATTACAAAGGTTAAAGATTATAATAAGCTTGAGCAAGATTTTGAATACCTAACAACCAAGTCAAAGTACGCTTGCAAGTTGTTGACCAAGATAAAAGCATCTAAGAAAAGGGATGACCCAAGCTACTATCTGAAATACTATACACGTTATTTCGCCAAACTTTTTCAGGTAATAGATAAAGTGCTGAATAATTTGTCTGCAACAGGCAAGATGTATATAGTTACACAAGACAATACCCACAGAGGAGAACGCATACAGATTGATAGAGTACTCAGAGAATTACTGCGAGCAAGCGGGTGGCAATCTAAAGTAATCCGCAGGTGGCCAAGACATCACCAGGGCTTAAGGCATGTTTATCGGAGTGCGTTTATCAGTCCTATGCAGTTAGAGAAACTTATGGTGATACAGCGGTGATCATTGAGAGAAAAGAAGCATGGGGCAAACTCAGATATGACACGTCACAACATCGCTTCTCCCGCCATCAGACCAATGGGAAAACTGTTACTCCCTATGTAAAGAAGCCGGTTGTCCTCAATGTTTACTTAACCATGAAGTGTAACATGAACTGCATGCATTGTGTTACCAAGGACTTTGACCGGAAAGATGATCTGGTAGTCTCAACAGAACTTATCGATTGGATCAATAGATCGGATCATTTTATGGTAATGGTTATTACAGGCGGGGAACCACTTCTCCCCGAATATGAAAATCAGTTGATAAAGTTACTTAGGGAGACTCACAACAAAGGTCTAGTTATTGATACAAATGGAACCATTTTTCCCAGTCATTCTGTGATAGAAGCGATTCTTAACACCAACGCTTTAGTTCGCATTTCCTGGGATACGGCTTACCCAAAAGGCGAAATGTATTTTCGTCACGTAAAACCACTCACAGAACGAACTTATCAAGAAAACTACGAATGGTACGAGAAAAAGCGAGATATGATACCACGCTTTCGTTCGGCAGGTGTTAATCTCGCAATACAGAGTGTTGTCACAAGGAAAAATCTTGATTCAATCTTTGACATGCCCGAAGTATTGCGTAAGTTTTCTATCAATCAATGGTATATACAGAGATTCATACCATCACATAAAGCAACTCGTAAGAGTCTTGAAGTGAGCAGTGTCGAGTATGAGAGGGTTACTGAAAAACTGATAACGATGTGCCACAAAATGAATATCGATTGCATAACAAAGAAAGACCGAAGACATAATTGTATAGTTATGTTAGTTGGAGATGGATTTGTTTATACACAAGGGGAAAATCCAGGGCGAAAACTTCTACTAGGGAAAATAAACTCTGATATCAGATACTTTGAGTACATAAGTTCCGCGGATCATGCGGAAAGGTATTATGGTTGAGGGAGGCAAAAAATGAAGGAACAGAAGAGTCGGTCAATAAAGAAATGGATGGAAGTTTTCTCGGAGCTATATTCAGAAGCGGATTCCAAAAGAACACCAGAGCAGATGTGGATTGCAGTAATGGCTCACGCCAGCTCAATCGGCGAGTCTATACGGAGGGTTGCTTTTGAAAGGCTTTTGGGTTCTGCAGCACACACCTTCTGCTGGTTATGCAGCTTTGTAAACAAATGCAACACACTAGAAAATGATGTTTTCTCAATTACGGAGTCTCTCTGTGGAATCGTTTCGCTAAAGTATCCCGGGGTGTGTGGTTATTGCAAAGAAACACCATGCAAATGCGATCCAGTGGCAATCGAAAAGATAGAAAACAAATCTACCTTGTACAAAGACCTTCTTGAAAGAAGGTCTTTGATTCTATCGTCTTTTGAAGACTATTGCATCGACGATTGTACGCAAGTATTTCACAATATCTATAGTGGCAGGATTCATATTCAGACGTTTGAAAGCATAGGTTTTCATTTCTTAGAAGAGGTAGGAGAAGCAGCCGTTCGTGTTCGTCAGCTAAGCCAACTAAAAAAAGTAACTGATGATGTAACCACGGGGATTGATTTGGCTTTCCTAAGAGAACTATCAACCGTCGAAGGCATAGTCAAAAACTACCCTAAGCATGAAAAGTCGTTGAAACACATAAATTACGATTCCAGAGACCCAAACATGCTCAAGGCAAGATTGGTGGGAGCTAAGATGGGCTTGGTAGTAGAGATTGCAGACTCATTTTCGTGGTTTTGCTCAATTTTGAATAAAATGGATTCTATATCAAAATCTATTCATGAAAATCCTGAGAAGCACCAGCCTATCATAAGACCATTGGAACAAGTTTTGAACGAGAAGTATTTCGATTCCAATGGCAATGCTAGATGTCCCTCTTGCAATAGCAACCCTTGCAACTGCGCTTTTTACAATCTTGTTATTGAGGATAAACTAACTCCTTTGACATCAAGGAAGAAAAGGAAGGTAGTTTAATGCACTTAAGAAGGTCAAGACCAAGCAGGCATGAGCATTTCCTAAATAGGGCTAGAGTTGTTGCCGAAATGAGTACATGTTTGAGAAGGAAAGTAGGCGCAATCATCGTTGACAAAGACGGTGTAGAGCTTACCTCCGGCTATTCGGGAGCTCCAAGAAACACAGAGCATTGCTTGGACATTGGAACTTGTCTTAGGACAGATCTGAAAATTCCATCCGGACAGAATTATGAGTTGTGTAGGGGTGTACATGCCGAACAGAACGCCATAATAAACGCAGCAAGAACAGGAGCCAGAATAGTAGATGGAGAAATGTATATCTCAAGCGAGAGGTTCAAAGATGCATATAAGAACGGAGACGAAAGGGATAAAATTTACGGACCGTGCATCATTTGCAAGAAAGAAATAATCAATGCAGGCTTGACAGCGGTATACATGAGAGAGGAGGGGGTTGGGGAAAAAAGTTACACCTTGGCAGAAATCAAAGAGTTGCTAGCACAAGAGGAAGAAGAATGGAGAAAAAAGTACAGACTAGCCAGACTTACACCATAAACCAACTTGCAAAAACATGGTTCAAAGACGAACCCTACTAACCATATTGCGAATTCATATTTTTTATAAGTGGATGTCTAAACAAATGCTTTATTAGAGCCGTTCTCCGTATGCTGAAAGAAGGGAAACTCGTTGAAAGCAAAAAACTACCGAGCGGTCAAAGGACCCTCATACACTAGAAAAGAGTATGTTCGAGGCTCTCCCTCACCCAAGATCACCAAGTTCACCATGGGCGACACCAAGAGCAAATTCTCTCACCAAGCCCTTCTAATCGCCCAGAAAGAGGCACAGGTTCGACACAACGCCCTAGAAGCGGCACGCGTGGCTTCAAACCGAGTGCTGATGGAGAAACTTGGGAACAACTACGTTTTACGCATCGTGCCCTATCCACACAACATCCTACGTGAAAACAAGATGATTTTCGGCGCTCACGCAGACCGCCTCCAAGACGGCATGAAAAAGGCTTTCGGCAAACCCGTTGGAACAGCAGCCCGAGTCAAACCCGATCAACCCATCATAGAAATCGGCGTTAATGAAAACGGAATCGAAGTTGCAAAGGAGGCTCTGAAGCGGGGGCAAGACAAGCTGCCCATACCTTGCCGAATCATAATCGAAAAAACTCCAGACTAATCTAAGCGGGGTGAAAATTGTTGCCCTCTTCTCGCAAAGAGAAGCGCATTCTATGGTTCGACGAGCTCACAAAAGAAGACATTCCGTTGGTTGGGGGAAAAAACGCCAACCTAGGCGAGATGATTCAGGCAAAGATTCCAGTTCCGCCTGGCTTCGCCATAACAGCACATGCCTATAATGAATTCATAACAAAAACAGACATCGCCCAAAAAATCTACAGCATCATCACTGAAACAGTCACCGACGTGAACAATCCCAAACAGTATGAGGAAGCCTCGAAGAAGATTCGAAGACTAATCGAATCCACACCCATGCCTCCCGAAATTGAAAAGCCAATTCGAGACGCCTACAACGAACTGAACAAACAAACAGAAATGTCTGAAGTTTTCGTGGCTGTTCGGTCAAGCGCAACCGCTGAAGACCTGCCAGACGCCTCGTTTGCAGGACAACAAGAAACGTTTTTGAACGTTAAAGGCGCTGACGACCTAATAGACAAGACTATAAAATGCTGGTCCAGTCTGTTCACGCCTCGCGCCATATTTTATCGAAACGAGAAAGGCTTCAAACACGAACAGGTGCTCATCAGCGTGGGCGTTCAAAAAATGGTCAACTCCAAGGCAGCAGGCGTCATATTCACACTTGACCCAGTGACAGGCGAAACCGACAAGATTGTGATTGAAGCCAACTGGGGCCTGGGCGAATCCGTGGTGTCTGGCGCGGTCACTCCAGACCACTACGTTGTGAACAAACAGACATTAAACATGATTGACAAGAAAATCGCCCAAAAAACAGTTGAATACATACGTGACACCAAAACAGGAAAAACCATTCACGCCAGCGTGCCCGAAGACAGGCAAGTGCAGCCGTGTTTAACTGAAAAAGAAATTACAAGACTAGCTGAAATTGCGAGAACAATTGAGGAGCATTATGGTAAGGCGCAAGACATAGAATTTGCAGTCGACCATGACCTGTCTTTTCCAGAAAGCGTTTTCATAACGCAGTCAAGACCCGAAACCGTGTGGAGCTTAAAGAAGGAGGCGCCGCCTATCGAGAAGCCTAAACCGCTGATGGCACCAGCAACATTGGAAGAAGCCAAAGTGGTGGTCAAAGGCATAGCGGCGGGCAAAAGAGCCATTGGCACTGGTGTAGCCCAAGTAACCTTGACCGCCGAAGACGCCTCGAAAATTATGCGTAAGGGCGACATCCTGGTTACTCCTATGACGAATCCCGACTATGTACCCTTCATGAGAATCGCCAGCGCCATAGTTACAGATAAAGGCGGCGTCACGGCGCACGCTGCCATTGTCAGTCGAGAGTTAGGTATCCCCTGTATTGTTGGAACCGAGAACGCCACCAAACTAATGAAGACGGGGCAGGAGTACACCGTGGACGCCAAAAGCGGAGTAGTCTACGAAGGCATAATATCCAAACCCGAAGAAGCAACACCCACGACAACCGCCGCCCCAACTGTAGTTGCTGGAGTAGCATTGGAACCAGCACCCGTGACAGCCACAAAAATCTACTTGAACCTTGGCGTGCCCGAAAAAATCGAGGAATACAAGAATTTACCCTTCGATGGCATCGGTCTCATGCGCATCGAATTCATATTGGCAAGCTACATTGGGGAGCATCCTCTCTATCTTTTGGAAACCAACCAAGCTCAAAAATTCGTTGACAAATTAGCTGGGGGAGTGGCAACTGTAGCTCGAGCCATCCAGCCTAGGCCAGTTGTCGTGCGTTTCAGCGATTTCAAGACCAACGAGTACCGTGAACTAAAGGGTGGAGAAAAATACGAGATAGAAGAGGCCAATCCAATGTTGGGGTGGCGTGGCGCCAGCCGCTACATAAGCCAATGGTACGAAAAAGCGTTCAGGCTCGAGTGTAAAGCCGTCAAGAAGTGTCGAGAAGAGTGGAACCTCAAAAACGTTTGGGTGATGCTCCCTGTTATCCGAACAGTTTGGGAAGCCAAAAAATGCTTGGAAATCATGAAGGAAGAAGGATTGGAACACACCAGAGACTTTCAAGTCTGGTTCATGGCTGAGACACCCTCTATCGCCATTCTAGCCGACGAGTTTTCCAAACTCTGCGACGGCTTCAGCATAGGCTCAAACGACATGACTCAAGGCGTGCTCATGATAGACCGAGACTCCGAAAGACTTGGACTGATGGGCTACTTCGACGAGCGGGATACTGCTGTTGAACGCATAATCGCTCATCTAATCAAAGTGGCGCATCAAAACGGCGTCACAGTTTCCATCTGTGGAGAAGGCCCATCGAACCTACCTGACTTCACCGAGTTTCTTGTTCGCAATGGCATCGACAGCATTTCCGTAAACAACGATGCAGTGGTGCGCACACGCCAGTTGGTCGCCAGCCTAGAGCAGAAGATCCTGCTTGAAAGACTAAGCGAGGTGCGCGAACAAGGTCAAGGGCAGAAGCAGAAAACCTCTAAGAAACAAGAAACAGAATGGTCACCCGAATGGTGACAAAACAACTAGAGAGTTTCGCCTTGACAATTTAACCTTCATTTCCCCTTTCTTCAAGCTTCCAAGGTGTTAAAAACGAAGACTTCAACCTTTGACCTCGAAGAAGAACGTCTGAAAAACGAGATAGGAAAGCGAGGAGCGAAATGCGTTCTTTTTCAGTTGCCCGAAGGACTCAAGGCAGAGGGTCCACGTTTAGTGTCCATTACGGAAAAAATGGGAGCAGTTGCCATTGTATCTGCCGACCCTTGCTACGGTGCCTGCGATCTAGCCACACAAGACGCCGAGAGCCTAGGCGCTGATCTACTCGTTCATTATGGACATAGCGAGATGGCGCCACAACAACGAGTGCAAACAATATACATCGAAGCAAAAACAGCCGTCAGCATTAAACCAGCGGTTAAGAAGACGCTGCCTCTGCTCAAACCTTGGAAACATGTCGGCTTAGTCACAACTGTTCAGCACGTTGACATGCTCGGCGAAGCTCGTACAATACTGCTCAAGGCTGGAAAAAGCGTGGCTGTGGGAGACGCTGGCAGGCTCAAATACGCTGGGCAAGTTACGGGCTGCGATTACAGCAACGCCACAGCCGTTGCGAAAGATGTAGACGCCTTTCTATTTGTCGGAGGAGGCAGATTCCACGCCATAGGTGTTGCGTTAGCCACTTCAAAACCCACGATAGTTGCCGAACCTTATGAAAGAAGAGCTTACACCATCGACGAGGAAGTGCAAAAGATTGTGAAGCAGCGGTGGGTGAGCAGCCTTGAAGCGCAGAAGGCTAAACGCTTCGGAGTTTTAATCGGTCTCAAAAGTGGACAAAAAAGAATAGATGAAGCCATGCGAGTCAAGGAGAAGTTAGAGAAAAAAGGAAAGAAGGCTACTTTGTTGGCTATGCGTGAAGTTACACCTGAAGCGCTGATGCAGTTTCCAACCATAGACTCGTTTGTGAACACCGCTTGCCCCCGCATCGCACTAGACGATGCAAAAAAGTTTCGCAAGCCAGTGTTAACAATTAATGAAACACTTGTGATTATTGGAGAATTAACATGGGAAGAACTGCTCCAAGAAGGCTGGTTCAGAGAATAAGTTTCTAACAATTGTATTAAGCCCAGCCATTCCCGGCATATCTTTACGTACGAAGGTGTCAAGCCGCAGTCTTAAACCTCTAACCAACTTTTGGAGCCGGGGAAGGGATTTGAACTCTTGAGGCGCAAAGCGCCACCAGTTGTCTTCTGACTCCATACTATACATCTCGAGGCGGGCAGTAGGCACTTGCTCAAAGCGATTTTTCCGCCTCCAGAAAAAGGCCCTCCAAGAACCCAGCAACTAGAGCATCCTCATAATTCTCGTATTGGATAGCTTTTTCCTTTTCCTTCCTTGAGATTTCCGCTAATGTCCTCCAAAAGGCTTTAGCGATTTCTTCTCCATGTGTCATTGTTTTTCACCTCCACCTCTGCTTTGATCCTCTATCCAAGCTAATCTTGATGTCGCGTTTTGGATATTTGAAAGGAAGGTAAAGAGCGCTAAGAGAAGTCGATTCTGCTGGTCTGAAGTCTGTTGAGCTGGTGGAAGGTTTGCAAGTTTTCCAATGTCTTGCACCGACTTGTATATTGAATCAAAACACAGAATAATCTCCTCCACCGTTCTACTGACCGAAACGTAACCCGAACCTTTTGCGTAACCATTAAGAATTGATGCCGCTTTTGGCGTCAAGTAAACTGAATAGGGTATTCGCTTTTCTTCAGCGGGCTGTGGGTGTGACAAGGCTCATGACCACATTATTTACAATGTGAAAATGCATTATTTAAGCATTGCGCTCCACGTTTTATGGACCTTATGTAATGCCTCTATATGTCTCAATTGTCCTAGAAAGACGCAAAGTTCTTAATTGGGTATTGCTACTAATAATAGTCGAATGATGGCGTCGGCGGCGGGATTTGAACCCGCGGGGTTCATTTGGACCTCTCGCTTGATTAGGGCGATTACCCTTTGCCTACCGGGCGACGCCGACGTTGGACGCAGATTACCAAAACATAACTTATACATCGGCAAATATAAATGCATCGGAAACCTCACCTTTTTGGACTTTTTTCATAGATAGAAAAGGTATTCATGTTAAAAGATATAGAGATATAGAGGTAGAGATATAGACATATAGAGATAGAGAACCAGAGAATAAGGCAAAATTGCTGCAGACACAAATGAGCAAACTATAGAAATATTAGGCTATTAGTTAATAGTATTGTTATTTAGAATTGTAATATTGTAGAATGCTTGTGCACAGTAATAATATGATATGTTGTTATGATAGTATTTTAATATCTTCTTATGTTAATATGCTAGCGATTAATAGATGAACAGCGTAAAAGTTATAAATTAAAAACCTCCTGTGTATATGTAAATGTAGATTAGAAATTACATATATAAGGTGAATCTAGTGAGTGAAAAAGAAAAAGAGAAACAGGAAATTAGAGTACTTGTAGGTGGAAAACTTGTTACACTTGAAGATCTTAAGAAAGAATACGTCGAAATAGCTATTGCTGGCACTCCAGGAGATATGAGGCTTTTAGAAGCACTCGCTGCTGCGGATAAACCCCTAACTAGACATGACATAGCCAAGAAAGCACAACTATCTTCAGTTTATGCTATCGACATACTGAAGAGGTTGATGAAGAATAATCTCGTTTTGGAATTTAGGATGGGCAGAGGTAGATATCTCTATTACTTGTTAACTGAAAAAGGCATTCACTTTTACAAAAAAATGAAAAGCGGAGCTAAATAGTCAGAATATTGAGTAGAGACAAAAGCTTCTTTACTGCGATATTTCCCAAAAAGAGTTCGGCTAGTGGTTGACAGAATAATCGGGCATGGTTGATGCAGAAAAAGATAATTCGAAGGCTAGACCTTGAACGTTTGCTTCAGTTGGTTGAGACACATCCCTCTCCCAAGGCTTTTCTTGAACAATACACCATACCCATAGATGTTGCGTCTGAGATGCTGTTCTTAGCTGCCTACGTACACGACGACATCATAGGCAAGATTGTTACCGATTTGGGCTGCGGCACTGGCAGACTCAGCCTAGGCGCCGTCCTTTTAGGAGCAGAAAGAGCGATTGGCGTTGACGTTGACAAGGCAGCGGTGAGAATGGCGAAAAAGAGCGCTGAGAAACTGAACTTGAAAGAAAAAACTGACTGGGTCGCTGGCGATATTGAGGCTTTGCATGGAAACTGCCAAACGGTTTTGCAGAACCCTCCCTTTGGCGTGCAGAAGAGAAGCGCGGACAGAAAATTCTTGTTGAAGGCACTGCAGTTGGCGCCCAGAGTCTATTCACTTCATAAAAGCGGGGAAGGCAACCGAGCTTTTATCAAAAGGTTTATTGAGGGGCATGGAGGAAAGGTTACGGGCATATTCCCACTGAAACTTAATATTCCCAAACTGTTCAAGTTTCACACCAAAAGAAAACACGAGGTTAAAGTTGACCTCTACAGAATAATAAGGGAGTGAAAATGCAAAATGGCAGCGTCTGGTCAAGCATCTAAACGAAAGAGCGGACAACTGGTTGTGCCAGGCGAGAGGCTCGGCGTCATTGAGGAGTTTGAGCCTGGACCAGGAACATACGTGGAAGAGGGCACAATCTACTCGTTGACCACTGGTCGAGCGCTCATGGACATTCTCAACAAGAAAGTTTCCGTCTATCCAGGAATCAAGGCGTCAGGGGTTCCCAAAGTCGGCAGCGCAGTGGTGGGTCAAGTCTCGGAGGTCCAGAGCAAACAAGCTGTTGTAAGGATTTTTCAGGTTGGCAACCGCGTGCTGAGTGGGTTTTTCAGTGGGCTCCTCCACATTTCAGACGTGAGTCCCCGCTACGTTGAGAGCATGTACGACGTGTGTAAGGCTGGCGACATCATCCGCGCTCAAGTCATAAGCGACAAGAACCGAGTTTTTCACCTGTCCACCAACGACAAAGACCTAGGCGTTGTTTACGCCTTCTGTTCCCGTTGTGGTCACGTGTTGTCGTTGAGGAGGCTGCGAATGCGTTGTCCAGAGTGTGGCAATTTTGAACGCAGAAAACCTGCTCAAGATTATGGAAAGGGTGATTTTGAATGAACGTCAAAGTCGTGGAGAAAGGACCTAACGAACTGCGCATAGAAATTGAGGGGGAAGGCCACACTTTCTGCAACGTGCTTCAGAAGGCGCTACTGGAAGACGAAACCATCGAAACAGCGGGTTACGACATCCATCATCCCTTGGTTTCTAACCCAATAATTTATGTTAAAACTAAAGGGAAACGACGCCCAGAGACCGCTCTTCGAGAAGCAGGGGAGAAGATACGGACTCAATGTAGAGAGTTTCGGACGAGTTTTGAGAAAGCTTTGAAAGAATGGCAGCAAAAATGAGCTTAGTTCCAATGATAAAGAAGTATGGAAGTATCGGGGAGCTTCTGCTGGACAAAGACCTAGCCGCGCTCGGCGATTCTTACATTAACTTTGTTTATTCCTTAGCTATGTCAAAACGGTTCAATCGTCCAATGGGTGCCAAAGTAGACAACCAAACTCTGGCGGAAGCCGTGACCAAGTCTGGACTGCGCAAGTTTCTGCCCCACAGGGTTGACCGCCACACGAGGGGAAACGCCGCCGAAGCCTTGCTCGTGTATGCTTGGTTAGGTGACCTACTTGACTTTGACGATTGCACAGAGGTTTTGAGCAAGGAAGAAGACGTTGCTGAGGCGTTTGCTAATCTGCTAAAAGATGTTTTGAGAAAGCTGAGTGTAACTAGTGAGCACCCGTAGGGCTAAGCGGAAGCGCAAGAGTGAGGTTGCGAAGATTCGTGTTGTGAAGCCTGAGATTCGAGTCTTGGGCATTGACGACGGTGTGTTTACGCCGCATTCCAACGAATTGGTTGACGTTGTTGGGATTGTCTATCGTGGCGGTTACTGGCTCGACGGGTTCATGCGCACAAGGGTTCGGGTTGACGGCTTAGACGCCACTGAAAAACTTGCAGAGATGATAACCAGTTCGCCTCATTATGCACAGTTGCGCGTGATAATGTTGAACGGCGTCACGTTGGCTGGCTTCAATGTTGTGGACATAGAAGAGTTGTGTCAAAGGGTGAAGTTGCCTGTTGTTGCAGTTACGAGAGACAAACCCAACTTTGAAGACATCAAAAAAGCTTTACAAAACCTGCCTCACAGCGAACAACGTTGGAGAGCCATAGAAAGGGCTGGAAGAATGATTAAGGTGCGCACAAGGAACGGTGAAGAACCCATATACGTGCATGTAGCTGGGCTTTCAGAGGAAGCTGCCGTGCGCATTTTAAAGAGCACTTCGACGCGCAGCAATGTTCCTGAGGCGTTACGGGTGGCGCACATCATTGCGTCTGGGCTCACGCAGACGAGAGAGTAACCGCAGTCGTGAGGTGTATTGTTTACCGTTAATATTGAGTGGAATGAGAAAAGGTTTAAAAGACTCGCTGTAAACGTGAAGGAAATCAGACACTCGTGAGGACACTGGCAATGGAATTTTGTCCAAAATGTGGAACTCGATTAGTGCCTAAACGTCCAAAAGAAGGGAAGAAGGGCAACGTTTTTCTCGCCTGCCCAAAGTGCAGTTTCAAAAAGAGATTAGTTGCCAAGAAGCTTGAGCCTATTCCCAAAGTTATTGAGCATAGTCCGCAGGAGACGATAGCGGTTATCAGTAAGGAAGAGCAGAAGCTGCGAGTCTTGCCTACAGTCCGCATTGAATGTCCCAAGTGTGGCAACAACCAAGCCTACGTTTGGCAGGTTCAAACACGGGGAAGTGATGAGTCCTCAACTCAGTTCTTTAGATGCACCAAATGCAGTCACACATTTAGAGAATACAGTTAAACGCGAACAATTTTGCTCTTGTAGTTAGTCGCGGATATAGAGAAGAGTTGCATGAAGTATATTTTCCTCTCTTGCGCCGCTGTTGGTTGGGGCAGCGGGCGTTGAATAAGGCGTTTGAAGCCTTCATTGCGTCTGTTGTGAGTTCACTTGTTCTGATGGTAGCATTAACACTGCTCGATGTTTGGGTCGTGTATTTTCTTCTGTTCAAAAACGGTTTGTTAATCACTTTACCTTTTTACTGGTGGTTTCCTTTCTGGGTTATGGAATTTACTTTTCCATTGTGCTTGATTTTGATGTTTGAGAATAAGATACCGTTGACTTGTTACTTGTTCTTTGTTTTAGGTGGAGAGGACACATTGTACTATTTGGTTGCTGTGGGGCATGTACCTGAAGTGTATCATGGGATATACTTTTTAGGTCTAATTTTTTCTCCCACGAGTGAATTAGTCTTGAAAACTTTGGTTTTGAGTGTTTTTTTGTCGATGCTGATATTTTATTTGGAATATAAGAAAATAAAAAGAGGTTTAATTAAGTCTCTGTCTTCGTCTGTTTCTGTTTGAGTTGTTCACTGAGAGATTTGTAGATAGATTTGCGATGTGAGGAAAAAGGGTTTTGTGTGTGTGCGCTCTTGGTTAGACCGCCCTCTATTAGGATCCAATTAGGCTTCAAATATGTTTGTTGAGAGGTGTTGAGACGGGTGGAGATGTGTCTAGATTCCTTTTTTATTGTGGGATTGTTGGGGTTGTTGTTTTGGGGTTGTTTGGTGTGAGTTTAAGGTGGGTTTTGTAGTTGCGCCTTTGGTTTAGTGTATAAAATTATTTACTGGAAAATACTGCGTATTGGGTTGTGAAGATGTGGGCTTGTTGTGAAGTTTGGCCTATTCTGGAAAGGTTTGGGTTGGTTAAAGAAAACCAAGCGTATAGGGCGCATAGCTTTGTACACGTTGAACAAAGAGAATCCAATCGCTAACAAACTAGACGAACTGTCAAGAGAAATCGCCATATACACAGGCAAGAAACTAGTTGAAAAGGAAACTATTAAAAAAGAAACACCAATCCCAACATAACACTCCAAATAAACAATACATGTAAAGAATAATGCTTTAGTCATCCTAGTGTTGACGGTTTTTGTTTATATGTGTGCACAGGGCTAGACCCCCCTTAACATGAGGCTCTTAATATTATAGAAGATTGTTTCAAAAGGCATAAATGTTGATGGAATCTTATTGTTTAACCGTGTCTGGTCTTTTGGTTTAGACGATGAAACATAGTGTAATGGGGAAAGGAGAATAGAAAATGGTAAAGAAGTCAGTGTCGAGAATAATGCTGCCAATGCTACTGGTCGTAAGCGTCCTAGTGTTGACATTTAGTGTAGTGCCAGTATTCGCTAGTTTGTCGGTTCATAACATAAATATGGGTGAAGATTTTGCTACGATTCAACAAGCGATAGATGACCCAGATACTCTGGATGGGCACACAATACTTGTTGATGCTGGAATATACTACGAAAACATCTTTCTATACAAATCTCTGAAGCTTATAGGAGAAAATCCTGAGACAACGATTGTTGATGGCAGTGGAAGTGGACACGTGATACACGCAGCTGCTGACCACGTTACGATCAGTGGTTTCACATTTCAAAACGGATTCGGCGGCATATCACTTGACCGTTCGAGTGGCGACACTATCACCAACAATTTAATAACTCTGAACTCTATGAGCGGCATCGAGCATTATCACTCTAACAACAACATCATCAGCGACAATAATGTAACGTTGAACAGTGCCGCAGGTATGTGGTTGTGGAACTCCAGTAACAACATCGTCACTCGAAACTACGTTTCCCGCAACACATGGCAAGGCATTGCACTATCCACATCGTCAGACTACAATGTAGTGTCTGAGAACATGGTAATCGACACTCAGATTGAGAATGGTATTGTTGTTTTTGAATCATTCCGCAACACATTATCAAACAACGCAGTCATCGACAACGGGTATGACGGTATTCTGTTGATATTCTCGGCTTACAATATAGTGGAGGAAAACCAAGTAACAACACCCTTGGGTCCGGGAATCCGTCTGCATGGCTCAACAGACAATGTTATCAGCTACAATAATGCTTCTTACAACGGCTTAACGGGAATTGCGTTGCACGATTCTTCCCACCGCAACAAATTAGAGGGAAATACTGTAGCTTCAAACAAGGTTGATGGCATTTCCCTGATAGATTCCAACAACAATGAAGTATCACATAACACAGTTCACCACAATCTGCACGGGTTCTACTTAGTCTCTGCCCACCAAAACACGGTGTCAGACAATGTAGTGAGCGACAACGAGGCTGATGGCATCCTATTAGTTTTCGCTGATTACAATAGGGTGGAGGAAAACCAAGTGGCAGCCAACTCGGGTGCTGGAATCCGTCTGCATGGCTCAACAGATAATGTAATCAGCTATAACAACGCTTCGTGCAACGGTTTGACTGGGATTGCGTTAGGCAATTCTTCCCACAGCAACAGATTGGAAGGAAACACAGTGAGTTCAAATGCAATTGACGGCATCTCGTTGGTGGACTCTGACCATAATGAAGTATCATATAACATAGTGCACCACAATATACACGGGTTCTACGTGGTCTATGCCAGCCACAACGTAGTTTCAAACAACATTGCTAGCGACAATTTTGAAGGAATCTCGGTATGGTTTTCTTATGGCAACGAGTTAGTAGGCAACTTGGCAGTCTCGAACTCTTATTGTGGCATCCATCTAGTAGAATCAGAATACACCACTGTTCAAATGAACACTGCATCTCTGAACGTTGAAGACGGCATTGTCTTACACAACTCTAACAATAACAAGATTACAGAGAACATGATTGAACGCAACTATCGTGGAATAACTCTTGTGGAATCTGATTACAACAAGATTGAAGCAAATACGTGTGTTGACAATACCCGCTGGGGCATCGTACTCGATGGGTCGGAACATAATTCTATCGAAGAAAACATAGCCACTCGCAACCAACGGGGCGGCATCATCCTCTATTATTCAGATTACACCAAGGTCGAGCAAAATGAAGCAACACACAACAGTGAGTACGGCATTATTCTTTATGGGTCAGACAACAACAAAATCGAGGAAAACCAAGCTAAGGAAAACAACCATGGGATATACCTTTTCGCTTCCTCCAACAACATCATCGAGAAAAACGTCGCCGCTAAAAACCAGATGTATGGCATAGCAGTTGCCCAAGACGAAGGAATCAACTCCAATAACAACAAAATTGAGCAAAACAAGGCTCTAACGAACAGAGAGTTTGACCTATACTGGGACATGACAGGCACAGGCAACATCTGGGAACAAAACAAATACAAAACCAAAAACTGGTAGTATCGCCGCCAACTCACTTCCTCTTTTTCTATACTGTAAACTACCTCGAATGTCAACACATCGTGAAAGTCTCTGTGACGCTTCTAAGAGGACATTCTCAGCTTTAGCTTTGTGTGGTGAGTTTTTGTATTCTGTTCCAGTTGTCGTCTACGTTCTGTTGAATCTCATCGATTACGTCCTTCCTATACGTTGGTTTGAACAGATGCGCGAACCTTCCCTGCGCCTTCAGAAACTCCTCAACAGGCTTAGGCTTAACAACGTTAATGTTCAACTTGTACTTGCCCTTCTCAACCTCGTAAACTGGGAAGTATCGTGTTTCAACAGCCAACCTAACCAGCTGAACACTCAAAGACGAATCATGCCTCCAACCCAAAGGACAAGGACTCAACACATCAATAACAGCGGGTCCGTTGACTTCGATTCCCTTGCGCACCTTAGTAATAAAATCGTTCCAATATGCGGGTGAAGCCGTAGCCACATACTCAATCCCATGAGCCGCACAAATACCAATCAAATCCTTCTTCCACTCAGGCTTCCCAAGAATAACATTACCCGCTGGACTCGTAGTAGTGTCAGCACCTCTCGGAGTAGCGCCCGACCTCTGAATACCCGTGTTCATATACGCCTCATTATCAACACAAATATACAAGAAGTCATGTCCTCGCTCCATCGCTCCACTCAAAGCCTGAATGCCAATGTCATAGGTTCCGCCGTCGCCAGCCATGGCAATAACATCCACATGCTTGCTCCAAGCTCCTCTCTTAGCCATAGCCTTGTAGGCTGTCTCAATTCCAGAAGCAACCGCAGCCGCATTCTCAAAAGCCACGTGAACCCACGGCAAACGCCAAGACGTGTAAGGATAAATCGTCGAAGCAACCTCATTGCATCCCGTAGCAGCCACAATCACTGTTGGTCCCCTCAAAGCCTTCAAAGTCATACGATTAATAATGCCTTCACCACAACCAGCACAAAGCCTATGCCCAGAAGCAAACAATTCCTCAGTTGACAACTCTTTCAAAGTAACCATCTATTCACGCACCCCCAAGAACATTGTATCCTCCTTAACAACCCCAGTCCTAGCGGCTTCCAAGGTTTCATTGAACACAAACTCAATGTCAGAAGGCTGAATGTCCCTTCCACCCAACCCATAAATGACATTAAAGATTTTAGGACTCACCTCAAGCCCGTGCAAAGCCGAAACCACATCTGAACACAAGGCTCCATACGGGGCTCCAAAACCAATGGCTCTGTCAAACACAGCCAACGCTTTGACATGCTTTAATGCAGCGCTCACCTCTTCTGTTGGAAACGGTCTGTAGAGCCAAAGCTTAACGACCCCCACTTTCTTTCCTTGCGCTCGAAGTTTACGTGCAACCTCTCGGGCTGTACCAGCTGTACTTCCTAGACAGATTATTGCGGCTTGCGCATCTTCCATCCCAAAGGTGTCGAGAACACCATAGCTTCTTCCCGTGACGCTTCCATATTCTTTGTTCACCTTGCCCAACACTCTTGGAACATTCAGCATGGCTTCGACTTGCTGCCTCTTGAACTCAAAATAATAGTCAGGTAAGCAGAGAGCACCAACCGTGATTGGTTTATCTGGGTCTAGTGTAAACAACGGCTTGCGCAACTGCAAAAATCGACTAACCACCGCATCTTCTAAAACGTCGACGCCTTCCAAAGAGTGAGAAAGAATGAAACCGTCAAGATTAACCGACACAGGAAGCTGAACATCTTTGTCTTCAGCTATCTTGAAAGCTTGGATTGTCCAATCATACGCTTCCTGAGCGTTTTCAACGTAAATTTGAATCCAACCGCTGTCTCGTGAACCCATCATGTCCGAATGGTCTCCATGAATATTAATCGGCGCTGACAAGGCTCTGTTCGCCACACCCATAACGATTGGACAGCGCAATCCCGAGGCTATGTAGAGCATCTCATGCATGAGGGCTAAGCCTTGACTAGCCGTTGCCGTGAACACACGGGCACCTGTCAAGCTGGCGCCAACACAAGCCGACAAAGCCGAGTGTTCTGACTCTACACAAACGTATTCGGTTTCAACCTCTCCGTCGGCAACGTACTTGCTGAACCGCTCAACCATAATGGTCTGAGGCGTAATCGGATATGCAGCTACAACATCAACCTTGCCCTGCTTGACCGCATACGCGACAGCTTCGTCTCCAGTCATGCCAACAACTGTCATTTCTGTTCCTCCACCATTCGGATGGCTTCTTTCGGGCATTCTTTGGCACAGATCCCGCAGCCCTTACAATAATCGTAGTTTACTTCAACCCACTTTTCCCTTCTAACAATGGCGGCGTCTGGGCAATAGATCCAACAGAACAAGCAGTTGACACACTTTTCCTTCTCAACCAATGGTCGGAACGCTCTCCAATCGCCAGTCTTATATCTAAGCGAGGAACCAGGCTCAACGACAACCGCACCCATCAGTAGAGACTTCCACCCCGGCTTCTTTTCTTCCAATGTCACTTTCCAACAACCTCCTCATACGCTCTCTTCACGGCTTCAACATTCTTCTCGCCTAGTGTTCCAGGAAAACGTGCTCTAACAACCTTGGCTATGGATTCGAAAGATGTGAGAGGCGCCACTTTTAAGAGTGCTCCCAACATTGCTGTGTTGTAGATAGGGCGTCCCAGAACATCTAAGGCTATTCTTCGGGCGTTTACGGCGTAAACGTGGGCGTTAGGAACTGAAAGTGCTTTACTCAGTTCTTCCACTGTGAGCTCGGTGTTTGCCACAATAGTTCCGTCTTTGGCTAGACCTGAGGTTACGTTATTGCCTACAAGCGTGGGGTCAACAACCACAACAATGTTTGGGTTGTAGATTTGACTGTGAACGCTGATGGGTTCGTCTGAGATTCTCGTGAACCCTCGAACTGGTGCGCCTGACCGCTCGGGTCCAAACTCAGGAAAAGATTGCACATATTTTTTGTCCATTAGCGCTGCTTCTGCGAGTAAGCGACTCACGCTGACTATGCCCTGTCCGCCTCTTCCATGCCACCGAATTTCAACCAACATTGGCTTTGCATCCCTACGAGAAACTGTTGCCAACCACACCTAAGGATATAAGGTTTTCCGCGCATTTCATAAAAGACACAGTCTGTTAAGTGCCGCTGGGAAAATTCTCAGTTGGGCATCCTAAAAATTAAAGAGAGAGTCATTTTAGGAAGTTTTAAATCAACGTCAGCATAAAAAATCATCCATGTCAATTCAAGACTTACCCGTCTGCTCAAGAAGCGAACTAAACCATTTCATCAAGAATAAGCTGCTTCCAAAATGGCAGAAAGCAGCGCCAACCCTCCTTAGAATAGAACCTGAACATGTTGATTCAAGAATAGAGACAACCGTGAAATCAGTGATTGCCAACAATGGCACGTACGAGAAAGGAGAAAGAGTGACATTCAATTCTCGACCAGACGCTCTTCCAGTGGCAGTTGAAATGGGTTACGTGCTCGAGAAACTGGGCTACAAAACATGCATAATATATAACCTGCTTGGAGACCCTCCCACACTAAACAAACTATTAACAGCCTTACCCAATCGAAAATCGCTAGAAAAAATTGTGGGCCAGTGCAAAACCCTAGTTGATTTTGCCCAACACTGGGTAGTTCCATACGCTACTCCACGTACAGAACCCAACAAAGCAGAAAGAGAAGCAGTAAAGGTCTTCACCGAGGTATACAACAAGGGGCTGTTTGAACTGGATGAAAAATGCGAGAGAGGAGAGATAAAGTCTCGAGACGTCATAGGGTTCCCGGTTGCCCACGAGGCCAAAAGACTGGATTTGTCGCTTTCCGAATGGGAAACAATACTTTACAGAGCCATGGGCGTCACCAAAGCTGAAATAGAAAAGGAAATAGAAAAAACAGGATACGTGAAAGTGCTGGGGAGGGCTTACAGAGGCAAAACACTCAAAATTGTTAGGAGAGGTAATTTTCCAGTCAATCTAACAATGAAATTGAAGAACAGACCCATCTTCAAGGATGTTGGAAGAGTCGGAGAGAACACCATCTACGGCAAGCTTTTCGAAAGAATCACGAACATACCAGCCGGCGAAATAGCCATGGCTCCAATTGAAGACAGCGTCAACGGCGAATACTACACCAAAATACCGCAGATGACAGAACGAGGCACAATGGAAGGCCTCCACGTAGTATTCAAAAACGGGCGAGTTGTAGAAGCCACGGCCACAAAAGGCGAGGAAGCACTTCTATACTATACTGGTCTGGCAAAGCCAAAAACAAAAGCCGAAAAACCCGTGTATGAAGCGCAGAACACAATAGCCGAATTGGGCATAGGGATGAACCCGGTGTTAGACTTTGAAAAAGTAACAGGCAACCTTCTTATAGACGAAAAAATGAAGGGCATACACATAGCCACAGGACGAAACAAAATATTGGGCGGGAAGACACCTGGAGCTATAGGTGGAATAGCCGTAGAACACCAGGATTTTGTCGTTGGCAAAATCGACGAGATAATCACCATCTAAAAACAGTGCTCACTCCAACTTACCAAACAGCCAGCCGAATGCTACAGATACCGGAAGACACGCCATATCGGCGTGGTGATACAGCGCGCGCAAAACGTGTTAAGATTTTCTTTCAAAGGGTAAAGACTAATTATGGAGAACGTCTTGTTCTCTAATTCTCAGCAGGAGGAACAACTCGGGGTGTTGAAAGAAATCCGCATCCATGGTCGTGGCGGCCAAGGCGGCGTGACAGCAGCCGAGATGTTGGCTCGTGCTGCGTTCAAAGAGGGCAAATGGGTTCAAGCCATTCCGTTTTTTGGCGCCGAAAGGCGTGGGGCACCAGTCAAAGCGTTTGTGCGATTGGCCGACGAGCCGATTCTGGTTCGCAGTCAAGTTTACAACCCAGACTACGTAATTGTTTTGGACCCCGCTCTGTTGGAAATAGTTGATGTTACTGAGGGACTGAAGAACAACGGTATCGTTATCATAAACACAAGGAAAAACCCGAAAGAAATGAGCATTAAAGGGTACCGTACAGCCACTGTTGACGCAACAGGAATAGCCCTAGAACTGCAACTCCTCGTCGCCGGACTTCCCATATTGAATACACCTATGCTGGGGGCATTTGCGAAGGCGACGGAGGAAGTGAAACTAGAAAGCGTGCTCGATGTGATACGGCAAGAGTGGTCTGGAGCGGCTGGAGAAAAAAACGCTAACGCAGCTTCCTTAGCCTACAAAAGACTGGTGAAAGGCTGGTAAAACCCTCTAAAAGAAATGGCAAATTCCTTTTCCAAGCGTTTTCGGACTATACGAAATGCTTTAACCTTCGACTTGCCACTTACTGTAATTCTCATCGTGGTGAACACCCGATGGCAAATGCTCCTAAAAAAATGAGGGATCTGCCTCTTACACCTCTTTCACGTCCACGCATCGCCAGCACAGGCAAGACTGGCTCTTGGCGAACGTTCCGACCTATCATAAACACTGAAAAATGCACGCGCTGTCAAATCTGCTGGATATACTGTCCCGAAGCCTGCGTCGAACTTGACGCCACAAACATGCCCAAAATAAACTATGACTACTGCAAAGGCTGCGGAATCTGTGCCCATGAATGTCCACTCAAGATCATCAAAATGGAAAGGGAGGGGGTCACCTAATGACACAGGTCATCATTGAAACAGGAAACCGAATCGCAGGACTCGCGTGTAAGGCAGCCAGAGCCGAAGTAGTAGCCGCATATCCGATTACACCTCAAACAACTGTGGTTGAACAAATAGCCGAACTTGTTGAAGGAGGAAAGCTGGACGCCAAATACATCATGGTTGAATCGGAACACAGCGCCATGGCAGCGTGCATAGGAGCCGCAGTGGGCGGAGCACGCGCCTTCACGGCAACTTCAGCTCACGGGTTAGCGCTCATGCACGAGATGCTCCATTGGGCTTCAGCAGCCCGCCTTCCTATTGTAATGGCTGTGGTGAACCGTGCCATGGGGCCACCTTGGAACATATGGGCTGACTTCAGCGATTCGCTCTCTCAACGTGACACAGGCTGGATCCAATATTATTGTGCTGATAATCAGGAAATCTTTGACACCATAATCCAAGCCTACAAGTTGTGCGAAGACAAGCGCGTCTTTTTACCCGCCATGGTTTGTTTTGAAGGTTTCATTCTCTCGCATACGTCCATGCCCGTCAAGATTCCAGACCAGAAGGAGATAGACGATTTTCTGCCGCCTTACAATCCTCCTTGGCTGATGGATGTTGACAACCCGCTTACACACGGCCCCATTGTCTATCCCGAATGGTACATGGAATTTCGATACTTCATGTACGAAGCCATGGAAAACGCTAGGAAAATAATACCCCAAATCGACAAAGAATATGGAAAACGGTTCGGTTTCGAGCACGGAGGACACATAGAGAAGTACAAGTGCGAAGACGCCGACCTCATCATACTATCTATGGGAACAATCGGAAGCGAAGCCAAACTGGCCGTAGACAACCTACGAAAACAAGGGCAAAAAGTTGGCGCAGCCCGAGTTCGAGTTTTCAGACCTTTCCCAAAAGACGAAATCTTAAATCTGTCAAAGAATGCCCAAATGCTTACGATAATCGACCGCCAAGTCTCTTACGGCATGGAAGGCCCGCTGCACACCGAAGCCAAAGCGTCACTTTACTCAAAAACAGACTCACCCCTAACAGCTGGCTTCATCGCTGGCATAGGCGGACGCGACGTTACACTTTACGACATCGAAACAATGGTCAAAAAATCGTTTCAATACCTCCAAGCTGGAAAAGTGGAAAAGGAGGTCCAATGGATAGGCTTGAGGGAGTGAACACAATGTCAACATTAAAAGAACTCTCCAAAGAAGAATACTTCCTCCCAGGAAACGCCACATGCGCAGGATGCGGCGCAGCCATAGCCATAAGACTGGCTCACAAGGCACTTGGACCAAGAACAGTGTTTGTGGTTCCAGCCTGCTGCACATCGGTTATTCAGAGCGCTTTTCCCTTCACAGCCTTCGCCACTCCATGCTTAAACATAGCTTTCGAAGCGGCGGCTGCAGCCGCATCTGGAGTAGTCGCTGCTTATGAGAAGAGAGGGGTCAAAGACGTTACTGTGCTGGCTTGGGCTGGAGACGGCGGAACAGTTGACATAGGCATTCAAGCGCTTTCTGGAGCTGCCGAGAGGGGAACCAACTTCATCTACGTCTGCTACGACAACGAAGCGTATGGCAACACAGGTTTCCAGAGAAGCGGTTCTTCGCCCTACGGCTCCCAAACCACCACAACTCCAACTGGCAAGAAGGAGCACAAGAAAGACGTGCCCATGATTATGGCGGCACATGGGATACCCTACGTCGCCACAGCATGCATATCCTATCCACTCGACTTCGTGAACAAACTGAGAAAAGCAAAAGAAATGGTGGGCACCAAGTACATTCAAGTGTTAACTCCCTGTCCACCTGGCTGGCGTTTCTCCACAGAAAAAACAATAGAAATGGGACGCTTAGCGGTGCAAACAGGCATCTGGGCTCTGTTTGAGGTTGAGCACGGAAGCTTCAAACTCAGTTCACCCAGCGCCGCGCTCGTTGACAAGTCAAAACGCAAACCCTTAGAAGAGTATGTGAAAGCGCAGGGACGCTTCAACCGGCTGACCTCGGAAGATGCTGATGAAATAAGGCGTTGGATTGATGAGACATGGGAAAACTATAAGAGGCTACAGCTAAATGTATAGTCTAACCAAATTGTTCAGAATTAGACATTGAGGAGGAATCAACGTGACAGAAGAAAAACCCACGCAACCACCAACCGAAAAAGTCCGCGCACCGCGAGAACCCAACGTGGTTTTCATCGGTCAAAAACCCGTCATGAACTACGTGACCGCTTGTCTTACAGTCTTCAACACTGGAGGAAAAGAAGTCATTCTCAAGGCTAGGGGGAATTCAATACCCAGGGCAGTGGACACTGTTGAGGTGCTTCGGCGCGGGTTCATCAAAGATTTGATTGTAAAAGATATTAAACTGGGCACAGAAGAAATGACCCGTGAAGGGGACCGAAAATCCAACGTCTCTACAATCGAAATAACCGTGACCAAAAAAGAATCTTAGCAACTCTTTCAAAAGCAGAATCTTGACCCAACTCAGTTTTCATTTTGCGTTTCGCCATTGCTGGGTATGTTTCCCAGGAGTCGACAAAGCGAAACATCTATAACACTTGTTTCCTAACAAAAGATACTCTTTCAAGGTGAAGAACAATGGGTGATTACCCAAAAATTGTTGTCAGGCCTCCGGGACCCAAAGCTAGAGAGCTTGTCAAACGGGATGAACAGGTTATTTCACAGTCGTTTGTCCGCTTCTATCCGCTGGTGATTGAAGGCGGTAAAGGCTGCATCCTGCGCGATGTTGACGGCAACGAGTACATCGACCTCAACTCAGGACTCGTTTGTTTGAATGTTGGACACAATCATCCAAAGGTCATCGAGGCTGTCAAGAAGCAGTGTGACCGCTACCTCCACTATTCCATCACCGACTTTCTATACAAGGAAGTCGTGGACTTGGGTGAAAAACTGTGCGCGATTACGCCTGGCAAGTGGGAGAAAAAGGTTTTCTTTGGAAACAGCGGTGCTGAGTCGATTGAGGGCGCAGCCAAGCTTGCTAGGTGGCATACTAGGCGACAGTTGTTCATCGCTTTCATTAGTGCCTTTCACGGTCGAACGTTCGGCGCGGTTTCTTTCACCGCCAGCAAACCTGTTCAGCGTCGGCACTTCTTTCCGTTGGTTCCAGGCGTGACACACGTGCCCTATCCTTACTGTTACCGCTGTCCCTTCAAGCTGACCTATCCAGACTGTGACTACTGGTGCGTGGATTTCATCGACGAGTTTGTTCTGCAGAAGTATGTTCCACCCGAAGAGGTTGCAGCCTTCGTTTTTGAATCAATCCAAGGCGAAGGTGGCTACGTTGTTCCTCCACCAGAATACTTCCAGCGATTAAAGAAACTTGCCGACAAGTATGGCATATTGCTTGTTGACGACGAAGTGCAAGCTGGCATGGGAAGAACCGGCAAGTGGTGCGCCATCGAAAACTGGAAAGTTGAGCCCGACATTGTCTGCATGGCCAAGTCTCTCGCATCAGGTTTACCATTAAGCGCAATCGTATCCAGAGCCAAAGTAATGGACTGGGAAGGCGGAACACACGCCACCACATTCGGCGGAAACCCAGTTGCCTGCGCCGCTTCGTTGGCGGTTTTGGACGTAATCAAAAACGAACGCCTATTAGAAAACACAGTTAAACAGGGCAACTACATCATGAAACGTTTGAACGAAGTCAAAGAAAAAAGTGAAATCTTGGGCGATGTGCGTGGAAAAGGCCTAATGATAGGCGTTGAATTTGTTGAGAACAAGAAGTCGAAGGCGCCTGCACCAAAGAAAGCGGAAGAGATAATGATGCGAAGCTGGAAACGTGGTGTTGCAGTCATAACCTGCGGCAAATCCACCATAAGGATAGCGCCACCGTTGATAATAACTAAGGACTTGGTTGACTCAGCCTTAGAAATCATAACAGACACAATGAAGGAAGTAGAAAAAGAAAAGTAGGCTAAAGCACTGTTATCTAGATTAGGTCTTTCACTTCGCTAGTTTGAATGTTCTTATTGTGACAAATCACGCTATCCGAGGCATAAAAAGAAAAGGGTAGTTGACTGTTTCTTGTATTTGCTCTCTTTAGCAGTCATGGTTGCCAGAACTGTCCCCATTTGGAGCTTACTATAGACACGTCGAGTATGTTAACGGCGCAATCTCCATTGAGGTCTGAGACTATGTCGTAGCCTAAGGGTCCATTTGGTGGGCCCGGATACCAGTGGGCGCTGATCACGCTGAGGTCCAATATGTTGACAACCAAATCGTCGTTGGCGTCACCATGCAGTTCGAGAATCCAGACGTAGTCTCGTCCTGTGAACGGTGTTCCGCCCGCTGCAGTGTTGAGGTTTCCTGTTATGATGAGTGGAATGACCTGGCCCAAGAATGCATCCAGTCCCAATGTGCTTCTTACTTCTTGCCTTGAGAATTTTAGCGTGAGGTCGAGGTAACCGTCGCCTCCAAGGGCGTGCCCACCGCCGGGTTCACCTGTCCATGGAGTTGCAACATCTTCATAGTTCCAGCGAATCGGAGAAACCCCAGCATCAAGACCCTCGCGGGTCAGTTTAATGGTTGTTACATTTATTGTTGTGACATCGAAATCTGCTGTACCACAAATAGCTACTGGCAAAAGCCCATTGCTAACAAGGTTGAACGGATTCGGCCAAGAACCAGGTTTGATATCTACGTATTTTATGGGTGGTGGAGCAACCTTCTCTAATGTAAGTAGTGCCCATTCGGTGCTAAGGATTCTATCACCACCCCAATCCCATTTTGTACTGGGCCACGACCCATCGTCTAATTGTTGGGTTTTCAGTACATGCTCGAATTCGCTTTGCCAATCAATTCCATCGATTTCGTGTATGCCAAGTGTGAACAAGCCTTTCATAACGTTGAGTGTTGCTTGGTAACTAGCTGTTTGCTCCGGTGTTCCTTTCCACCCTGGGTCATCATTGGGATCGTTCCAGTGGCGTACAAGATATGCAATAGCGTCTTGAACTCTCGAAGTTGTCGCCGTGTCACCCACAAGCGCCATCATGTAGAGCAAGTGTCCAGTCCTAAGAATGTTAGCCTCGTAAGGGCCTTGATAACCTGCTCCTCCATCGTCTATGTCTCCGTCAACGTCGTTTTGAACGTAGTCTATCCAAATGTTCAGCTCTGTCTTTACAAAGGCTGGAATCGTGCACGCGAATTTGTAAGTTGGGGATTCCGCAAATCCGAGGCCAAAGGTTGCCCAGCCTGTGCAGGACTGATCGCTACGCCACCATTCCCATCCATCCCAGGGATCTTGCCACACGTCATTCTCGTAATAACTCCATCCGCCTCGCGCCCAGTCTGCGTCGTTCTGACCAAACGCGAGATAGTCTACGGTGTCTTGAAGCACATCCATATATGTCCAACCGTCTACAGGGCTTCCAGCGACGCTTACAACTCTGTCTGGAGCACGGCTGCCTGCAATTGCCATCATCGCAACAGCTGTCTCGTAGGTTCGCTGGTAATCCCAGTCCCAGCTTAAGAAGTATATTCCTTTTCCATTTATGTTTGTATCTGGGTCGCCGGCTGGCTGCATACTAATGTCCATGATGTGCGCATGGGCGAAGAGATAGTTCAGTCCTTTTTCCACGTGCTCGCGGTAGGGGTATCTTGGGTCAAAGGGTGAAGGAAGGCCATACCCGTATTTCGGGTCCACTGCATGCTCCTCTAGTTTTAAGACAGCAAGACCAGTTTGTGCCACAGGATACATTGAGCCCCATGAACCGTCTGGGTTTTGTTGATTCACCAGCCAGGTTACTCCATCGTTTATTGCTGTTGCCACTGATATGACTTTTATAGTGTGCGTTTCAGTGTCCCATAACCCTTGAGCATCCGTAACATTAAGTGTCACCGTGTAGGTTCCAACTGCGGGAAAGGGGTATGTAGCCGTTACTCCGTAGGCGTCAATCACGCCGTCACTTTCAAAGTCCCAGGCATAGCTAACTATGGGCGGTTCATTACCGTCATTCCAACCAGGTTTTGACAGCGAAGCATTGAAGGCTACGGGGTCATTTACCTGTGGTTTTTCTGGAGAGTGGGTGAATGAAGCGGTAGGACCAATCGGACCAAGCTTAATCAGCCAGAAATCGGAGCCCCCGGCGCCATAGGATGTGGTGGTGCCAGCTAACGCATATCCTCCGTCGAGCGTCTGAACAACAGACCATGCCCTTTCATAGACTGTTGCTTCAGCGCCTGCTCCTCCGTATGTTTGATTCCACTGCATGTTTCCAGCCGAATCGGTCCTAACCAACCAGAAATCATTGCCTCCAGCACCAAATGATGAGGTGGAGCCAGCCAAAGCGTACCCTCCGTCGGAGAGGGTCTGAACCATAGCAAGGGCTATTTCATCGCCTGTTCCTCCGTATGTTTGGTTCCACTGTGAGTTTCCAGCTGAATCTGTCTTAACCAGCCAGAAGTCGTTGCCCCCGGCGCCATAGGATGTGGTGGTGCCAGCTAACGCGTATCCTCCGTCAAGAGCCTGAACAACAGAAACAGTTCTTTCATCGAGTCCTCCTCCGTCATCGCCTGCTCCTCCGTATGTTTGATTCCACTGCATGTTTCCAGCCGAATCGGTCCTAACCAACCAGAAATCATTGCCTCCAGCACCAAATGATGTGGTGTAACCGGCAAATGCGTATCCTCCGTCGCCCGTCTGAACAACAGAATAGCCCCTTTCAAATCCTGTTCCTCCGTATGTTTGGTTCCATTGCATGTTTCCAAGCGAATCGGTCTTAACCAACCAGAAATCATTGTATCCAGCACCAAAAGAGCGGGTGGAACCAGCTAATGCGTATCCTCCGTCGGGCGTCTGAACAACAGAACGGGCTTCGTCCCAAGCCCACCCTGCTCCGTATGTTCCGATCCACTCCATGTTTCCAGCCGAATCGGTCTTAACCAACCCCATATCCATGCTACCACCTCCGTCGCGACCTGCCAATGCGTATCCTCTGTCGCTAGTCTGAACCAAAGAAAAGACATCGCTCCAACCGTATCCTCCGTAATTTTGGTTCCAAATCATGTTCCCAGCGCCATCAGCTTTAACAAACCACCACTCGCCTAAGGGGGATAAAGAGCCAGCCAGCGCGTATCCTCCATCACTTGTCTGGATCATGCAATGGGCTTCTTCATCAGCTGTTCCTCCGTATGTTTGTGTCCACTGCGGCGTTGGGGGTGGAACAAAGGACCCTGCTAATCGAACATTGAATGCCAATGTCAACATGCCCGCTAACAACAGTGTCAGCATTATTCCAGAAACAGTCTTACTTTGCCTTTTTCGCATTTTTTTCTCCTTTCTCCTTTAATTTGGGTATTTATTTTATGCCAGCGCCCCTCTCTCGGCGCTGCAGAAAAGGCATACTCGAAATTAGCCCTTCCAGTCTTCATCTTTTTTAATTATACTAGTCTTAAAACTTCTGGAAACATCTTCTAGAACTTAGTTATGAAGTTCACTTCCCATTATAAAATTTCAACAAACAATTTAGAACACATCTCTGACACATGCAGAATAAAACCCTTCCTAAAACAAAAGTAACAACATGCCCAATTATATTCCCAGTTTTTCTCTGTAGGCTGGTATGTCTAGGAATCCGTGTCCGCTTATGTTCATGCATATCACTTTCTCTTTACCAGTTTTCTCGTTTTTCAAGGCTTCGTCCATTGTCGCCCTTACGGCGTAGCTTGATTCAGGCGCAATGAGCCAGCCTTCGCATTGGAGAAATGTTCTCGCCGCTTCGAAAATTGCTTTTTCGTCGTGTGGGTAAGCCACAGCTTTAACTATTCCGTGGTGTCTCAATGCGCTTATGAGTGGAGCTGCTGCGTGGTAGCGTAAGCCGTCGGCTTTTATGGGCTGCATGTCTGTTTTGTGTCCTAAAGTGTACATTTTTAATAATGGCGTGTGTTCGGCTACGTCTCCAAAGTCGTATTCATACTTACCCTTAACCAGGTTGGGTGCCGCCTCAGACTGCGACGCCAAAAACTCGCATTCACGCTTCTTCTTTAACACTTCTCCAGCGAAGGGCAGGGCGATGCCGCCGAAGTTGGAGCCTCCGCCTAGGCAACCCACTAGCAGGTCTGGTTTATCGTCGGCTATCTCAAACTGTTTTATTGCTTCTAATCCGATTATTGATTGATGCATGAGAACGTGGTTCAAGACTGAGCCTAGGCTGTAGACCGTGCCCTCGTGCTTCTCTGTGTACTCTAAACCTTCGGAAACAGCAATTCCAAGCGAACCGTGATGTTCAGCGTCTTTGGACAGCATTTTTTTCCCAATAGCGGTTTCTTTGCTAGGTGAGGCGTGCACCGTAGCCCCTAAGAGATGCATGAAAGTGCGTCTGTCAACTTTCCAATTATAAACTGAGCGAACCCAAAAGACAACGCAGTTTAAACCCATTAAGCGTGCAGCATGAGTGAGAGCCGTTCCCCACTGCCCAGCGCCAGTCTCAGTTGCCAGAGTGTGTATGCCTTCTTTGACGGCGAAAAAAGCCTGTGCAATGGCTGTGTTTGTCTTGTGTGAACCCGTGGGTGACAGGTCTTCTCGCTTGTAATATATTCTCGTCTTTTTCAGTTTGAGATGTTGTTCAAGCTTTAGGGCTCGGTACAATGGTCGTGGACGTCCAACCTGAATGTAGAGTTGACGCACCTCGTCGGGTATGGGAATCCAACGCATGGGAGAAAACTCTTGTCGTAGGCATTCGTGTATCATGGTTCTGTTGAGGAAATCCATGCGGGAGACTCCATCCTCTGGCTCTTTAGGTATAGGCAAGGGCTCAGGCAGATCAGGCTGAATGTTATACCATTCTTTTGGCAACTCGTCAACTGGTAGAGAAAACTGGTTTGTTTTTTGCATGTGATTTATTCACCTTTTGATGGGGTGGTGAGAGCGCATATTATTGAAGAGTTTAGGAATTAAGAGTTCCGATAACTAATGTTCGCTAGGATCTATGTGTGTGGACGGTTGGATAGACCCCTATATTTGTGGTCAAATATGTTCCGTTACATGGCTCCAGCATTCTTCAGAGCGTCTAGAACCAAAAACGTTTCAGTCTCCTGCTCTCTTCTACCCCAACTTCCATCTTTATTCTGTCTCTTAACAACTGATGGAAACGCTCTTTTAAGCTGCTTCCCTGCTAAGGCATGAGGCGCCCTTGATAAAGCATGAAACGTATGATAGAAAGGCAAACCTCTCCATGCTCCCGTTTTGCTCTGTCGCCAAGCTAAATTTTTCAAGCCGTCCTCAACCTGTTTAGATTCTCTGCTCAACGGATGCTCAATTAACATACGTAACACATTGATATTGCACCATGCACCGCACCAGTTGGGTCTCCAAAACTGAAGATATGAATTTACGGTTGTTTGAACTTGCCTGTTGTCGCCAAAACCAAAAATGTGGAGCAAATGAATCGCGTAAGTTGTTTGATAAAAAATCGTGCAGCCAGGTCCAAATTCTCCATAAAACGTTGAACGCATCAAACTAGGGTCTTTTCTGTTGTTTGAACCGAAAAAGCCAGGATAGCCTCTGTACTGGTGTCTCTGAATTGAAAGTAGCCACTCTAACCCCTTCTTGACATTTCCGTCTTCTGCGCCATAGCCTATAAGAGCAAGGTTCCAAAGATTGTTAGCAGTGCGAACAAACAGCTGGTCCCAACTTCCATCCGCTGACTGATCGGCCACTGTTTTCTCGAACAATTTTTTCTTTAGGGTTGAGTCAGTTTTCGTTTCTTTTTTGAATATTTCTCTCCTAAGGTAAACGCCAATAGGTGATTCTAGGGCTGCAACGTAATTTAATGGGTTGACCTTCAGCCTGTTTCTTAGGTTTTTCATGTGGGGTCACTGGTTAGAAATAGCTTTGGCTTTGTTAAAATGCTTTTTTAAACTCTCCTTTCCAAAATGCGGATGAAGCCAACTTGACATCATTGAGAGGCAAAGAAAAAAATGGAAGGTTGCTGTTACATTAGGGTTTGTTTGTTCATTGGGAACACTGTGCTTGCTCGTATGTCTTTGCTTCCAAGCACGCATTGGGTGACCCTGTTTAGTCCTATGCCACAACCCGAGTGCGGTGTGCCACCATACAACCGATAAAACTCTAGGTACCAGTCGAAGTCGTGTATGCTGCCGCCTCTTTCAATCAACTGTCTAAGCATGGTTGAGTCTTCTAGTCGTTTCCGCAAGGGTTCATACTGATATTCTCTTTCAGCCGCACCCACAGCCTCTCCGCTAAAAGGCAATATCAGGTCAGTGCTGTTCACAACGTTGATATTGTAAGCGTTCTGCTTCATGTTAAAGAACTTAATGGCTTTGGGATAGTGTGTGATGAACAAGGGTTTGTTGCCAAACATTTCCACCAACGCTTTTTCATGTATGCTCTTTAGGTCGTCTCCCCACTTGACACCGAACGAGCTCAGTTGCTCCACGGCATCCGTGTATGTGACCTTTTTGAACGGTGTCGTCACGTTGATTCTGTCTTTTTCCACTCCCAAAGATTTTAGCTCTTCTTCCCGTGTAGCCACGACTTCCTGAATCATGGAGCAAATGACGTTTTCAATGTGGCGCATCAGTTGCCGCAGGTCGCCCTCAAATTCGAGTTCAATTAATGTAAACTCTGTTAGGTGTCTCTCATCAACAGATGGTTCCGCTCTGAAGCTCGGTCCAATACACCAGACCTTTTTGAGGAAAGGCGTCAAAACTTCAAGGTAAAGTTGCCCAGTCTGCGCAAGGTAGGCGTTTTCTCCAAAGTGGTCAACCGTGAACATTGTGGCTATGTTTTCGCAGGCGCCAGTAGCCCGTGTCAGATGGGGCACAACAATTTCAATGAAGTCGTTGGCGTCAAAGTATTTTCTTGCGCCACGCAAGAGGCTGGCTTCGATTCTCGCAACTGCCTGAAGCTCGGGTGTTGAAAACAGTTCAAACCTTTTTGTTGTTGTGGCTAATTTCTCTAGGTTCTGAGCAGAAAGCAATGGACTGGAGAGAACTTCTTTCGAGGCGAAAATTGGCTTACGCAAAGCCCAAGCCAAACAAATGAGGCTGATAAGCTTATAAAATTTTTGTTTGTTTTGATTTATTCAACTTTATTTTGCGCGCCTAAAGCTTCAGGCTTCGAAACAATTTCTATAGTGGTTGAGGTTCTAGAGACGAGTTCCAAAAGGTTTGAGAAGCCCCTCTTGGTGTAGACGTTCTTTACCTTGATTCGAGTTCCAACCGACAGTTCCTTTCCGAGTTCGGCGTGTTTTCGCCACAGCGACACCCTGATCTTCCCAGTGTCATCTGCCAAATCAAAAGAGGCCACCAACACTTTCTCTTTCTGCGCTGTTGTGACCTCTCTAACGTTTGGGGTCGCGGCAACAGTTGCTTCAATTGTGAACGGACCGCCCTCTTCCTTCAAGTCTGCTATTTTGCGTGTTGTTTCAGTTGGAACAATAAGTGGTTGTGACGGCGCTTGACCAACTAATTTTTCGATTTGAGTGGCGTTTTCAACGTGCAACTCCATTCGCCCATCTGGTTGTGTTTTGACTCTGGCATTCATTATGCGCAGTTGGTCGTCCTTTTTCACATCGCCCAACTCATCTGCTTTTTCGTTCCAGAACACCAGAGAAACCTCGCCTGTATCGTCTCTAAGCCTCAAGCGTCTCACTTTGCCAGTTGATCCGTCTTTCCTCTTGAATTCTGATGCGGAATAAACGTCATGGACTGCTCCTAGAACGCTTGCTTTTTGGCTTTTTTGGGTTAAATTCCCTATCTTGTCTATGAATTGCTCTATCGATGGGTAGTTGCCTTCAACCACATCCACGGGTGAAACCTGAACGTCTCCCCGCTGGCCCACGTGCAACTCAAGTTTTCCGTCTAAGCCCTCGCGCACGTAGCCGTGTAACACTCGAAGGATTTTGCCCTGTTTGACCTTTTCGGCTTCTACTAGGCTTATCTTGTCGTTCCAGAGGACCAGCCTCAGTGTGCCGCTCTTGTCAGCGAGCAGCAAGCGGGCTACCTTGCCTTCTGTGAGGTCGGGTTTAGAAAAGGTTTGAATGGGATAAACAATGATGACTCGGGCAGTTAGGGTCACGTCGTTTAAGCCAGAGACGAGGTCACCCACAGAAATCTCAGATTTGAAAGATTCTTCTGTTTGTGGAATCTCAACGCCCAGTTCGGAGGCGACTATGCGGGCTGCCACGTCGTCTAGGAGGTAGTCTTCTGCTGAACGCTTCTTCTCGTAGATGAGTTTGAGCACATCTTCTCGCGTTAGGTCTCGCCGAATTGAAAGAATTCGCTGAACCATCTGCTCCAAGTCCACTTTTCAGGCGCCCACGATAATTCGCAGTCAAACTTTATTTAAATCTACTTGCAGAGTTTTCTTGAGTGCAGTGTTAATGAGTGACCAGTTGCTGTGGAACGTCGGCTTGACACTTGTTTTCGTCGGCTTTGCAATAGCGTTTATCGCTGTTGTTCTGCTCTTTCTACGAGGCTTCAAGAGTAGAGGAGGAAAGGTGCGAGGCGGAGGAGCCGTCATCATTGGACCCATCCCAATAATCTTTGGCACAGACAAAGAATCGGTGAAATTTATCCTCGTCTTGTCTATCATTCTAGTTGCGCTACTTTTGGTTTTGACGGTGCTTTGGTCGAACATTTTTAGGTGAAAAAGAGGATTAGCCATTGCAGATTGAGAAGTGTGACATCTGCGGGAAACTCACGGCAGCTCTGCATGTGTGTAGATTGTGTAAACGCCGAGTTTGCATTGAGCACTTTAAACCTCAAGAGGGAATATGCTCACACTGCCACAGTCGCTTAAGCCAGGCAACGCAGTCCACAGAAGAAAACTTGATGTCTGCCACTCCTTTGAAACTGTTTTTTCTGGGTTTCTTTCTGATGCTTGCAGGCGTCATTATCCTTTTTGTTGCGGCTGCGCTTCAAGAAGACGCTAGTGTCAGCTTTGTATCTGTAATATTTATCGGTCCGATTCCCATCATTTTAGGTGCAGGTCCACAAGCCTCTTTAGCCCTTCTATTCGCTGTAATTCTGACAATTGTTGGTTTTGTCGTGTTTTTCTGGTTGCGCAAAACTAGGGTTAAGGCTTAGGTTTGGTTTCCATGGTCGTGGTCTCTTCTCTGCCCCATATCATGTATAGGAAAGCTAGTATTAGTATGAAGAAGGTTATGACTGTTAGGGCGGTTATGACCACGGTTGTGAAGTATGTTCCCAAGTCGATAGCCAATCTGGACTCACTTTCCTCACTATTTGAGCGCCAATGCCTATTTAAGCAGTATCTTTCTCCGAAGGTTTTGAGCGGACACAAACTCGTTGATTAACATGATTAATGCAAATGTTATAAGAAAAGAATGATAGTGAAATCCAAATTGGCATAGAAGAGTACAGGAATCCAAAAAATGAGCACCAAGAAGAAAGTAGCCCTCATCGTTTTAATTGCGGTTATAGCGGTTCCAACAGGCTACTTTGCTGTTCAATTTTGGAACGTTGTCGCCTTTCACGAGTACCGCAAAGGACTCGTTGTTCAGGCCCGTCTAATTGACCTCCAATACATGTTGAATCCCTTCTCAATTGAGAATGGATACTTCACATGTTATCTCACCTTCACCAATCCATCCAGTGAAACACTAACCTTAAACAAATTGTATGTTAACTATTGGGAAAGTCCTCTGAGATGGCAACAATACTTGATAGCCTCTGGAGTTGGTAAAACTGTTGAGAACATCTCCCCAGGCACAACAACGATTTCGATCATCATGGAACTTAACCCCGAATACACTGGCAACATTTTGCTTGTTCAACAGCCTTTATGGGACGTAGGCTACACACCAAAACTTGGATCCACCGCTTACGCGATAAGAGCTTATGTCCAGAACTCAACTATAGAAACCGAAGGTCCATTTTATGCATTGGAAATCGACGAAACCGAATCCACACTGACTGCATATATGATGTCAATCATAGACGTTTGGGGCCATTCCATTCGAAATTTTAGCCGTTGCCACCATTTTCCAAAGTAGAAAAGCCGAGGAAGTTGAACGGGCACACAATTTAGTGTTGGCGTCTATTTTTGGTTTACAAGGACTTGGTCTCCTCCTCACTCCATTTTGGGGAGGCATAGTCGCTTCTCTCATTCCACCCTTGCCTCCGCAAGACTTTTACTATTCCTCTTTTGCTGGTGCCTTTGCGGCTCTCTTTTTGCTTGCACTTGTCTTTTCGATTTCTATGGTGTTTTTCCTTGCAGCCTATGGTTCTTTAAGAAGGAGAAGCTGGGCCAAGAAACTCGCATTCACTTTATCTTTTCCATCATTGCTTGTTTGGTCTTACGTTATATTTCATCTTGTGAGAGCTTGGTTTTTTGAGGGATTGTCTACCATGTATTACCTTTCATTAATCTTTTTGTTTCTGACTTTGACGGTTGCAAACGCAATTGCCACATGTATTCCGGTTTGGCAATACAGGATTGCGCATCAAGCTCGTTGATGTTGCCATGCTCATTTTTGAAATTGTCCGTTTCTTTACATTTTTGTGCCGTCTTCCGCCCGCTTCTTAGGCTTTCTCTGGTCCGGAGCCTTCCACTCCTTGATTAAGACATTATAGAATTGGTCGTCGTCCTCGAAAGCGTCAAACCTGCCCGTTGCCTCAGCCAACTTCTGCGCAATGATGTGATAACACACGTGTCCGCGGTCAAATTGGAAGTAAAAGTCGTAGCAGGAGCAGTAATCAATTGCCGGCATGACGAGGTAGTCGCGTCTCTTGCCCACAACAATCCAAACAACTCTGCCGCTGGGCTTGAAAACATACTTTTTGATTCTCCCTTCTTGAAGCGCTTCAAAAGCCTTTGTGACTCGTTGTCCAAACGCCTCAGATAGCCGAGCAACTTGTGAATCTGAAACGTGTCCCTCTGACTTAACAGTCTTGCAGATGTCTTCTAGCACGTCTGCTTCAAGCCTTTTCTTCATTTGCGGTTTTCTCTCGTCTAAGTCACAATTTCTTCCGCAACTGTTCTGCCCAGTTTTCGGCACTCTTCCAGCTTTGCTTGATTAGGCGTATAAAGCACAGTTAGTCCAGGCTCTATGGTTTTCATGCCGAATCTATTCTTCAATATTTCAAGGATGAGTCGAGGCGCCTCACCGCTCCATCCGTAGGAGCCGAAGGCTGCGCCAATCTTGCCCTTCAATTGAACGTTGACTCTGGCAGCTTCCTCAAGCATCTGTTTTATTGGCAAGGTCATGTCGTGGTAATAGGTTGGCGAACCAAAAACAATGGCAGAAGCTTCTGCTAATTCTTCGGGTCTCGCAAAATATTTCACTATCACTTCTACGGTGGCAACCGACCTTGCGCCTTCAGCCATCGCTTCAGCCATTTTCTCGGTGTTGCCAGTTTGGCTGTCATATAATATGAGTAGCTTTGCCAAAGTTGCTCAGTCTCCTATTCCACTCGCAATTGTGTGCTGAAAATGTTTAAGATTACATGCATATAAATGTAAAACATCTTCTGGTTAATGTTTGGGATTGATTTAGTAAAAGATAAAAGTGCGGGAATATACTGAGTGAAAAAGAAGGGAACAGCCTTGACAAAGGGTTCTTACTTTCAAAACATTCTCGTGCCTGTTGATGGCTCCCGCTTTTCTCTCCAAGCCGAAGAGGTTGCCGTCGACATCGCTAAGAAGTTTAATTCTAAAGCAACCCTGCTTCACGTGGTTCCTCACGAGATTATGCATCCGCCTGCGGAGTACTCTCAACAGGTTCCAGATTCTGTTCGCAAGGACATTGAAGGCTTCTTCGTACAAAAAGGCAAACAAGCCTTAGGGGAGGCCAAAGCGCTGTTTGTTGGAGAAAAAGTGCAAGTTGATACTATACTTGAAGAGTTCGCCGACCCGCCTGAAACAATATTGGACGTGGCTAAAGAGAAAAAATCCGACCTAGTGGTTATGGGCAATCGCGGAGCAAGTGAAATTGAAGACTTCACCTTGGGCGGCGTCGCTGAAAAAGTCTCCAAACACGCCGAATGCCCAGTTCTTGTGGTCAAGAAAGGCACTGTCATATCGAAAATACTGGTGGCAGTCGATGGTTCAAAACACGCAAAGAAGGCATTGGAACATACTGTGCAACTAGCCCAAAAATACAATGCAGCGGTGACTCTGCTCAACGTAGCCCAAACACGTCTTCCCCACATAAAGACTGAAACTGCGAAGAGCATGGGAGACCGCGTTGTTTCCGAGGCAGCCGCGCAAGTGAAGGAGTTAAAGGTTGACAAGAGAGTTGAGGTTGGACACCCAGCGAAGACCATACTTGACGTTGCCAAGAAAGGAAACTACGACCTGATTGCTCTAGGCAGCAGAGGCTTAAATCCAGCAAAAAGGTTCTTCATGGGCAGTGTCAGCGACAAGGTCAACAGGCACGCACAATGTTCTGTGTTAATAGTCAAATAGACGCTCGACGACAAAGATTAGTTGCTCAGGCATGCACTCTTAAGTAACTTATCCCTAAGAATTCCAAAGGTTTTCTGCCACACTATCATTAAATAATGTTAAAAATAACATTTATTAGCTATTAAGTCACTATAAGATTGGGTTTTAGCATGGATAGCACCACTCTTACCTTGAAGTTTAGAGGGTTGGAAGCCGAGCTTCTCGAGGAGATGGTCAGACTCGGTCTTTTCAATTCTAAGTCTGAAGCCATTCGTGCTGCCATCATGAAGTACGCCGTCGATTCAGGATTGTTAAGCAGGGAAGACTTGTGGAAACGAATCAAAGTCCAAAAAAGAAGAGGCGTCAGTCCGGGACAGATCGAGAAGGAACTGCAACGCCTTGAGCGGTAGCATTAAACTCAGAGCCTTACTCGACGCAAACGTTTTCATATACGCTTTTGAAACTCCAGAATCAAACTCTAACCTCATCGTCAACGCCCTTAACCAAAACCGATTCGAAGCCGTAATTACCGAATCAACATTCAAAGAAGTCTACAAACACTTTAAGAAACAATACACCAAAAAACTAGCCGACCAATACCGCATCTACTTATTCACCACATGTAAGATTGTCTTCAGTCATCAACTAAAAGAACATTTCCCTAAATATGCCTATCTAATTAATGACAAAGATTTGGAGCAGTTAGTCGCAACTGGGCATAAAATACCTCGTCTCATACGACAAACACTTCCAAGGCATAGAAGAACATAAAACGCCCAAGCAATTCGCCACAATCATAGGACTAAAAGTGCATCCAACCAACTATTAAATTCGTTTCTACCATGATTTGTTGAGGATTTTGGGTTACAGTTTTTTCACGCTAACTGCCACCATTTTGTAGTTTGGTGTGAAGGTCTTCTCGTCGAACTGTGTTGGAAATAATTTGTTGACTAAGAGTTGTTCGAAGTGAAAGTGCATGCCAACCATGCCCATAGGAATGCTCTCGTCTATGTGAGCCCCACACGTGATGCTGCCCGTGCTGCTAGCAACTTCAACCGTGTCGCCTGTGGCTATGCCTAAGCGTTGAGCGTCCTTTTGGCTCAGGTAACAAAATGGTCCTTCTCTGAAGCCCATCAGCGTTTTTGATTTGTTAGTCATCTCACCTGTCAAGAAATGGTGCTGCGACCTGAAAGAAGTGAGTATCAAGGGATACTTGTCGCTGCGGATGTCTTCCACGCCCTCAAAGTGTTCGGGCATAAACCTCTTGAACAACATGCGTTTCTCAGGCCAACAGTCTGAGCCTGCGTAGACGCTGTCGACATCGATTTGACTATAGGCTGGAACAACATCAACGATTTCTCGGATGATTTCTTTTGCTTCAGTGTACTTGAAATACTGGTCGCAGTTGAAAAATTTTGCAAGGTCTTTGAAGACTTGCCACTCTGGCTTGCATTGTCCGCAGGCGTCCACAACCTTTCTTACTAATCTGACTCTTCTCTCACCGTTTGTTATGGTTCCAGTTCTCTCGAAAAGAATTGGTGTGGGAAGCACCACATCAGCAAATGTGCAGGTCAAGTTGAAATAATGGTCGAGTACAACCACAAACATGTTCCGTAAATTCTTGTGTACAACGCTCAGGTTGGGCAGAGACAGCGCTGCGTTCATGCCTGATATAAACGCTGCCTTAGTTGGTGAGATCAAGAAGGCTTCAACAATGGTTTTGCCCTTTCCGAAAGGAAGTTTGACGCCCCACTTCTCTTCAAGAAGCGGAGCAGTAGCGAGGGGACCTGTGGGCAAACGGTCGGGCAGGCATCCCATGTCGCCTACGCCTTGAACGTTGATTTCGCCTCTTAGAGACAATAGTTGAGCGTTTTTGAGGGACATTAGGTTCAACAGGGCGTGGACGTTTTCTGAACCTGTCACGTGTTGGGTTAAGCCCATGCCGTGGATTATGCCTAAGGATTTGGCATTGGCTATGTGCTCGATTAGTTGGTTGAGTTGTTCGAGGTCTACTCCACAGGCTTGGCGAACGAAATCAATGGAGTACAATTCAACCACGTGTCTGAGCCTGTCAAATCCCTCTATTTCCTCGGCTGCTTTATCGTAGGTGCCCTGATGAATTAATGCGTTCATAATGCCGTTGAGCAGAATGAGTTCTGTTCCAGGGTAGATGAGCAATGAAACGTCGGAGAATTTGGCTGTGACGTTGTAAACAGCTTGGCTGGAAACAACTCTCATTCCCTTGCGCTTAGCCTTAAGGATTCGGTTGTGCAACACAGGATAATTTGACGCTGGGTTTGAACCTATGATGAATAGGCAGTCAATGCCGTAGATGTCGTCCATTTTGGAGAAGGCCGCTCGGCTGCCGAAGCAGTTCTCTAAGCCTTGAACGGTTGTGACGTGGCAGAGTCGGGCGCAGCAAGCGTCTATGTTGTTGGTCTTGTACGCAATTCGAGCGAACTTCTGAGTGACGAAGCAGTCTTCGTTTGTTATCTTGCCTGAGGCGTTGATGAAAACTTCGCTAGGAGCCAGGTCTTTTGTGCGTTCGTAAATGAAGCGGTAAGCTTCGTTCCAAGATGTCTCTTTCAAGGGTTCATTCTTGTCCTCTCTTATAAGAGGTTGAAGAATTCTGCCCTCACTGCTGCCAACAGACTCGTGTAGTGTTAAGCCCTTGATACAAGCTATTCCTTCGCTGGCGTTGTCGGTTCTGTCTGGAATCACCTTCACGATTCTGTTGTTGTCAACTTGGAACAAGAGGCGGCAGCCGCAGCCACAGTAGGCGCAGATGGAAGGAATGGTCTCCAAGAGGTTTGCTCCAGTATAGATGCCATCGTCATCTAATAACTGTGGGAAAAAGGCTATAATTCTGACGGTACACAGTTGAGGTGTTGCATGGTTTTGTTATTTGCCCTCCTCCAAGTATTTTTGGGCGTCTAATGCTGCTTTGCAGCCAGAGCCCGCTGCGGTGACAACCTGCTTATACCTGCTATCTTGGACATCGCCTGCAGCGAAGACGCCTTCTACGCTGGTCTTTGTCTCGTCGTGTACAATTATGTACCCTTTTTCATCCAAGTCTATCTGACCCCTGAACACGTCGGTGTTGGGCTTGTGACCTGTGGCAACAAAGACAGCATCAGTAGGAAACGTTGCTACCTCACCCGTTTGAACATTCTTGAGTTTAACGCTCTCAACTCGGTCCTTGCCCAAGATGTCCTCGACCACATTGTCCCATTGAAAGTTGATTTTTTTGTTGGTGAAAACTCGCTCCTGCAAAATCTTGCTTGCTCTTAACTGATCTCGCCTATGCACGATTGTAACTTCTCGAGCGTACTTGGCTAAGGTTAACGCCTCATCCATGGCTGTGTCTCCTCCGCCAACAACCACTGTTTTCTTGTCTCGGAAAAACGGAGCGTCACAAGTGGCGCAAGCTGAAACTCCTCTCCCACGCAAGCGGGCTTCAGACGGCAAGCCTAACCACTTGGCAGACGCACCCGTGGCAATAATCACAGCCTTCGCCTCGAAGCTCTTGTCGCCCACACCTATTTTGAAAGGGCGCGACGAAAAGTCTACAGAAGTGACATCTTCCAAGAGAATGTTGGCGCCAAACTTCTCAGCCTGCATACGCATCTTGCCCATCAGTTCGGGTCCTAATATTCCATCTGGGAAGCCTGGGAAATTCTCCACCTGCGAGGTCAGCATCAACTGTCCACCCCATGTAGCGCCGCCGATTACAAGTGCTTCCAGTCCTGCTCTGCCAGTGTATATTGCAGCGCTCAATCCAGATGGACCTGAGCCAATGATAATCACGTCGTACAAGCTATTCATCATCCTCACAACTTGTCTGAAAACAACTGTAGTCGACGCCTCTTTTAATAAATGGTTTCCTAAATTCGAAAAAGCAAAATACTGAATAATATCAATCATTTATCATGCCAATAAAAAGGAAAAAGGTGAAAATGTAAAATGCAGTCTTTTGACGCTGATTCAGCGTATCGTTTCATGGAGAGGCTTGTCAAAGAGATTGGAAACCGAGAATCGGGAACAGATTCTGAGCGTCGAGCAGCCGAACAAATAAGGGCGTGGTTTGAGGAGTTCGGACTCGCCAACATACGAATGGAAGAGTTTGAGGTTCACACAAGTCGAATCTTAAAGGAGGAGGCTTGGCTTCCAGACGGCACGCGACTCGATTGTTCCGCTGTTGGAAACTCTCTTTCAACTCCATCCGAAGGCGTTGAAGGTGAAGTTGTGACGCTAGAGTCAACATCACCAGAAGCATTAAAGACAATCAAGAACAAAATAGTCGCCTTGGGCATGACTCTCTACGAAAAAGACTTCTACAAAGTGGTGCAGGCTGAGCCTCTCGCATTAATCTACCCTTCTGGAGCTCCATTGGCGCCTCATATCTTCCGCTCAATCAGGGCTGAATACACAGAAAAGCACAACATTCCAGCCGTATCAATGGCACACGACGATGTACTGAACATATTAAAGGGTCCAAAAAGACTCAAAATAACTACAGAAGTGGAGAAATTCGCGGCTAAAAGCCAAAACGTCATAGGCGAAGTACCTGGAACGCTTGAAGACGAAGCCATACTCGTGGGCGGCCACTATGACACAGTCAGAAACGTTATAGGCGCGCATGACAATGCAGCCGGAACAGCTGTTGTGCTCGAGTTGGCAAGAATCTTCGCCCATGAAAAACTGAATCGCACACTGAAGCTTGCAGCATGGGGCTCTGAGGAACTCGGACTGCGCGGTTCCTTCTATCACGCTGAGAACCCTGACAACATCAAAAACCTCAGGTTTTACTTCAACTTTGACGTTCACGGAATCTTACTGGGAGCAATGGGTGCATTGAACGCGATTGTTTTGGGACCAGAAGACTTGAAGTCACTTCTCCGGTTCACCGCCAAGGAGCTCGGAATAACTGTACAAGTAAGTAGTGAGATGCCTACAGGAGGTTCCGACCACATGCCCCTAGCCTTTTACGGTGTTCCCTCGATTACGCTTTCACGCAGAGGAGGAGCAGCCCAAATAATGCACACAAGCCTCGAAGACCTGCGCTGGTGTGGATCCCAAGCCTTTATCCCAGCTGGTAGGCTGAGCCAAACACTCTTGGAACGGCTGTTGAAGGCTGGGGAGTTGCCGTTTGAAAAGGAGATTCCGCCCGAAATCGCCAAAGCGTTGGATAAGAGGTTCCAAGACCAAGGGGTCAAAAAGAAGGTAAAAGAAGAGCACAAGTGACAATTGACTACAGATTTGATTATAGACTCTTGTCGCGAGTGATGGTTGATTGTTCGTTAGGAATTTTGAGGTTGAGGACGCTGGCGTAGTAGTTGAGATTCTAAAGTTAAACAATCAGTATGGTTTTCCCGCTGTGGATGGACCTGAAGCCATGAAGAGGGTTAAAGCCTGCAGCGTCGCCGTGTTTCTCGTATGCGAGATAGATGGTAAAGTTGTCGGAGTTGTGAGAGGCAATTATGATGGGTCGAGAGCAATCATCCATCAACTATCTGTTCATCCACAATACCAACGGCGAGGCATAGGAACAGCCCTAGTCAAGGAGATAGTGAAAAGGTTTCAGGAAAGAGGAGCGCCCACAGTGTCAGCCACAGTCACCGATGAAAGCTTGGGTTTTTGGCAAAAAATGGGCTTCAAAAAAACAAAAGCGTTCCTTGCAGGCAACTGGTAAATAAAAAACGAGTGTTTGCGGGAGAAAACACGCAAAGATTCAACTAAGTCATTGATACTTAGTGCGCTGTGCGTTTTGTTTAACATACCTACGACTCTGTTTGGCTTATACATTTAAAAAATGGGCTACAATTTACTCTTTTTGGGCATCTTCATGTAAATCTTGTTGTACACGTGTTTTCCAGTAATTACAGTCAGACATTAGAAACCGACATTATTGTCGAAGGTCATATTATAAAATGAGTGATGGAAATGCAACTCGCGCAAAGCAATTTTAAACGACATCCCAGATTCGACTTGTATGCCCGACTTCTAAGATTTAATTCGTCCATGCGCTGACCGTCACTGACTTCTTTCAAAAACAGGGATTCGCCAACTAGTCACGCTCAAACGTGTGCACGCAGTTCGCAATATGGTTCATCAAGGGTGTTTTGATAAGGAGCGACTTTCCAAGAGAAAATCTCCGATTGTAGCACAGTAATTACTATTTTGATGGTCGCGACGACACTTCGCAGTTATACTGCTTCTATTTGTCCTGTTTTTCTAGCCACGTGCTCGAACCAGCGAAAGAAGATGTATCCCAGCAAGATTGAGATGACGCCGACTATTAGCACCTGAGCCAGCAATGGAGCAATGTCAAGTAGTGTTGCTCCCGCGATGGCTTTTCTTCCAGCGTCCACGCCGTAGGTTAATGGAATAGTGTATGAGACTAGTTGGAGCGGTTGAGGCAAAGCTTGAATTGGAAAGTTTACGCCGCAGAATATCAAGAGAATATACGTGAAGATGTTGGCGAACACTAGTGGGTTTCTGAAGTGGAAGGAGAATCCTCCTATTAGTAGTCCAAACCCAGACATGGTGAAGGCCGTCATAAAAACCACAATTAAGAGAGCCAACGCGTCTGCGTTCCCAAAGTTCACTCCAAACAGAAAGATGGCGAAAGCAAAAGCGATTGCAACGCTGAGCATGCCGTCGAGCACGTGCATCATGGCTCTTCCAACGAAGATTGGGAGTCTGTGGGCTGGCGTCGCAAGCAAGAGAGGCAGTGTTCCATCCCACTTGTCGTTGCTTGTAATGTTAATGACTGAAAATACAGTATTCCAAGACAACATCATAATGGCATTGCCCACGGCAATGTAAGCGATTATGCCAGCTGGGGCTTGACCCGTTGTTATAAGGAATTGTCCCACAAATACAAAGAAAGCCATCTGAGAGAGGGACATGACAAACTTCATGGTCAACCACATGGGAGGATATAACCAGCCAAACTGCGCCCTGAACGAAAACACGGCGCTGCTTAAGAAAATTCTGACAGGATTCCACAGGTTCATGCTTCAACCAGCGTTCCGTCTCGTCTAGACTTTGTTTCCACCTTCTTAAAGAGAAAAATCGCTATTCCCACATAAGCCAATGTTATCAAGAGCATCACACCTATGTCAAGCCAGAATGCCAGAAACCCGTTTCTTTGACCAACCAAATCTAACCAGAATGTTAAAGAAGCGCTCTCTTGCCCCGCGGCTATCCTTATGGCGTCTACTCCCCATGTTGGTCCAAGAATATAAGCCACAGGGTGCACCCAAAACGGCAGCAACGCTATTGGAAACATAGAACCCGAGACTACATAGATGGGAAACTCCAATCCGTTGGTGAACACCTGCGCAGACCTTGTGAGCACAAAGGCAGAGGCAAAGATTAAACCAAGCGCTGAAACTGAGAGAAGCGTCAAAATCATTGAAAGCCCAAACAAAAATGGGTTGACGATGCCCAATGGAACCCTGAAGACAAAAGCCGCTATCAACAGTATAGCCACCATGTTTGTGAGCCCGAAAAGCGCATTAGAAACAGACCTTCCAGCAATTACGTGAAGAAGGTTCGAGGGCGCTGCCACAACCTCTTCTAACGTGCCCTGCCACTTCTCAAACTCTATGGCGAAACCTGAGGAGTAGAGGGTGTTGCCCCACATCCCCATCATTCCTCCACCCAAGACAGCGTAAAGCCCGAACGGTCCGCTCGCTTCCTTAAAGAGTGTAAGCGCCACAAACGTGAAAACAAAGGGTGCAATCACATTTGGGATGACCCATTGGGGATCAGCCATCCAGTGGAGCATGGCTAGTCTGAAGGCGCTGTATATTACTCTCAGTGGCTGCGGCATTACCTTGCGCTCCCTTCCTTTACGCTCCCCTCAACCAGTCTGAGATAGGCGTCTTCTAATGTGGGTTCCTTGATTTTGAGGTCATAGATTCGACTGTTCTTCAGTATCTCTTGCACCTCTGATATTATCTCTGAGCCCTTTGGCGTCTGAATCTTCAAAACCTGTTTGTTCTCGCTCAAGGTTGCGCTCACGGCTAAGACCTCGGGCACTTCTTTGAACCTAGCCACCTCTTTTTCGGTTATCCCGAATCCTTCGACCTCAACCACGCTTGTGTCCATGACGTATTTTTTTAGTCCCAACGGTGTGTCTAACGCCACGATTTCGCCGTTTCTTATGATGCCTACTCTTTTGCAGAGTTCGTCTGCCTCAAACATATAATGCGTAGTCAACAGTATGGTTTTGCCCTTCTCAACCAGTTCTCTAATCATGTTCCTCGTTTCCTTGGCGATTTCAGGGTCCAATCCTATAGTGGGTTCGTCCATGAACACGAGTTGGGGGTCGTTGATTAATCCTCTTGCCAAGTGGAGTCGCTGTTTCATGCCCTTCGAGTATGTTTCAACGCGGTCTTTGGCTCTTTCCGACAAGCCCATGAATTCTAAGAGCTCTTTGATTCTCTTGTCTCGTATGTTGGCAGGCACTCCGTAAAGGTCGGCGAAGTAGCGCATGTTGTCTATGGCGCTCACTCTCGTGTACAAGCCTCTCTCTCCGCCCAGAACGATGCCTATCCTCTCCCTAACCTTCTTAACCTCCTTTTGAACGTCATAGCCTAACACTGTGGCTTTGCCCGAGGTTGGAATGAGCATGGTTGTTAACATCTTAATTGTAGTTGTTTTACCAGCACCGTTTGGACCTACCAAGCCGAAGAGTTCTCCGTAGTCGACTCCGAAAGAAACGTCCTTCACAGCCACAACCTGCGTCTTCCTTCTTCGCAGAGTCCCCTTAGTAACATTGAACACCTTGCACAGATGCTCCGCTACAATAGCCTTGTCTGAAGACGCCTTTTCACGAGGTTGTGGATTCACAGTTCCAACACCGCAGATTTTGAACTCGTGCCTTTCCTATCATGCAAAAACTGACTTATCAAGATTTAGGCAAAAGATGGTTAGGGTCAGCCTTTGAATTGTTGTTCTTTTTTATAGTATACTTTCTATGCAATTAACAGCTCTATCCTTTAGCTCTCTAAGCTGTTGTTAAATAGCGGAAATTTTAAGACACAAAGAACAACATGTGTGTATAAAATTCTCATACGATAAGTGAAAATTGGAGGAAGGCGCAAATGATTACAGCTTTGTTTGAAGACGAAGACTACAAAAACTTTCTACCCCTAACCTACACCAGACCCGTTTTTGAGTGCAGAAGCGGAATGTTCACCTTTCTCGAACGCGTCCAAAAAACATACACGGAGTCCCGAATCCTCTTATTTGCTAGGGAGTATTTGACACCCACACTGAAAAAGCGAGTCCCCTATTCCATGAACAAACCTAGGCAAGTTGACGATCATTTGCTCTTAGTCAATGGGTCGTTAATAATCGATGACGCAGTCAGAAAACTAGCCGAGAAGAAACCTGCCAAAAACGTCTTGATGCTTCAAAACAATCGATTGGCAATGGGTTTGCTAAGCGAAGAAATCGCCAAAAAGCATGCAGACGAATTGTGTCAGCCCATAACCAAGGTTTTTGTAAAGAAACTCTCAAAAGAATGCAAGACACTCACCGCCACAAACCTGCCTCTTATGAATTATCCATGGGACTTAATTGATCAAAATGCTGATTTGCTCAAAAAAGACTATGCAGAAGTTGGTAAGCGTGAGTCTGAGGGAGTGCTAGACGAGAGGGCAGTAGTCTACGGCGACAAAAGAAACGTATTCATTGGAAAAGGGTCTTTCGTTGAAGCCTTTGTACTATTGGACGCTCGTGAAGGCCCCGTTTTCGTTGGAAACGAAACCGTGATACACTCGGGATCAAGAATAACTGGTCCATCCTACATTGGAGACAAAGTCATTGTTGCTTCCGGGCTTATCCGAGAAGGCTGCAGCATTGGGCGTGTTTGCCGTGTGGGCGGCGAAGTGGAAGAAACAATAATTCAGGGATACTCAAACAAGTATCACACAGGATTTATTGGGCATGCCTACGTCGGTGAATGGGTCAATTTGGGCGCGGCTACCACCAATTCAGACCTCAAAAACACCTACGGAACAGTCAAAGTGGAGATTGAGAAGAAGAGAGTCGACACAGAGAGCATGAAAGTAGGCTGCTTCATAGGCGACCATGTGAAAACCAGCATCGGAACCCAAATCTACACGGGCAAAAAAATAGGCGTGGCAGCCCACGTGCACGGATTCGTTACAGATGACGTTTCATCGTTCACCATATGGGGGAAGAGTTTGGGCGCCAAAAACGTTGAACTCTCGCTCCAGTCAGCCATCGAAACTCAAAAGAGAGCGTTTAGCCGCAGAGGAGTCAAACAAACAAGAGAGGACATCACACTGCTTGAAAAGCTCTTCAAAATCACAGCCAAAGAGAGAAAAGAGGCGGATGTTCACAAGGGAAAATTCAAGTTTTAATGTATAAATAAGAGGTTACAGTTTATTGGACAGGGGACAGCGTAAAGTCATGGCTAAAAGATTAGGAGAAACAAAAGGATAGAAAACGTAAAGATCGCAAGCCCCATCTATGAATGTTGTTGACGCCGGGGAAGGGATTTGAACCCTTGAGGCGCAAAGCGCCACCGGCTTACACGTTTTTCTGGTCTCCATACTGTTTCATCTCGAGGCCGGCACAATTACCGCTCTGTCACCCCGGCTTCCACCCGCAAAACTGAGAAGACGACTCCACATCTAAAAGGATTTTGTTACCCCAAAAAAATCCGTCTGAACCTGTCTCAACAAACATATTTGGAGCCTAATAGGATCCTAATAGAGGGGGGTCTAGCCAAGTGCGCACACACATACGCTCAATTTTTAACCCATCTTAGGCATGACTAAGTCAGCTATGTCTAAACTATGATCATAAATACGACTAATCGACGAGGCTACAGCCAGAATCTGAGGCGCGATGTCAACATACTCCTTATGCACAACCGACTCAACCTCACCATACAGAGTTGAAACATTCTTGTGCCCGTTCCGCACAGACTCCGCCAAGGCAATGTCACGTGAAAACAGAGCCTTCAAAGCGTTCTCATGAGCCTCAAACGCCACCCTATGCAACTTCAGCAACAACTGCGCCAACTCCTTAGCAACCTCTGCATCCCCCAATTTAACAGCCAACTCCGCAACCTGAACCGACTGGTCACCAATAGCCTCAACCAAACTAGCGGTCAAACGATAGTCAAGACAATCAATCGGCAGAATCCCAAGCTTCTCACTCAACCCTGGATTCTGAATGACCGTTCGCAATATGCGTACCAAAAGGAAGTAAAGACGATTAACCTCATTGTCCCTAGCAATCACATTCTTGGCCAAGTGAGCGTCACCCTCAACCAAAGCGGTAACAGTGTCTCTATGCATACTAGATGCGATGGAATGCTCCCTCTGCAAAATCTTTTCAGGAGGATAAGCGGAAGGCTCCAAGAGACACTGCAAGACAATCTTTGAGTAATCTTCTTCAACAATCTCCAACCCAATCAACCGACTAGAAGCCTGCTTAATACATTCACGGTCCTCAGTGCTCATTCGATCTTTAGCTTCAACCCTAATAATGTCATAGCCAAGCAGATACTTACCCACAATCTCACGATCAAGAAGAGGCGTCGGCCTAATCACCACAACCTGCGGTGCCCTCTCCGCACTGTACTTAGCATCAACAATAAGCCGACCGTCAGCCGTCTCAGACAAAGAAACAACAGAACTGCGGTCAAGTCCTGTGCGCGTAGCCCAATCCTTGGGCAGACAGACGAAGAAGGTGCCGCC